>Ga0209403_10002227_pt1 | contig 23547 bp, 22 predicted proteins | sample ArcticOcean_MG_C_8_FD_187440 | JGI IMG/M metagenome (GOLD analysis project Ga0209403, IMG submission 187440) | Marine microbial communities from western Arctic Ocean - ArcticOcean_MG_CB11_86 (SPAdes) (version 2) | ecosystem: Environmental > Aquatic > Marine > Oceanic | place: Arctic Ocean... | reverse complement strand
TCCCACATTTGAAAGACCCGGAATAGTTCCCGGCTTTACTAGGCGCGGAAAATCTCGTTGGCCAGGTCGATTGCTGACCGAGTGAAAGGCAGTCCGCAGTAGAACGTGGCGTGTACGAATACTTCCACAATCTGCTCCTGGCTTAGGCCAATGTTCAGCGCGCCTTTGATGTGGCTGGCCAACTGTGCTTCTCTACCCAGGGCTGCCATTGCCGCCATAGTACAGATGGAACGGCTGGGCAGGTCTAAGTCTGGCCGTGTCCACGTGGAGCCCCAGTAGTATTCAGTGGTCAGCCGGTTGAACACCTTCTCAGCCTCGGTCACCGGCCCTGGTCCGCCACCTGAGGGTGGGCCCATGTACTCCACACGTTTGTCGATGCCGCGCTCGTTCAACTGATCGGGTGTCTCTGTCGTGTCAAACACTGTTTGCGGTGTGTAGTCGATGCCCCGTTCCTCAAAGACCTGTTTGGCGATTGCCAAGGCATCCAGGGTGGCTGGCACTCCGCTGTAGAAAGATGAATGCATCAGCACTTCAATAATCTCAATCGGAGTCAGACCCAGGTTAAGAGCGTTGCCCAGATGCCTACGCACCTGATTGTCCCGTTTCAGCACGGTCAGGCACGTTAGGGTGACCATCTCCCGCTGGTGGTCGGTCAGGGCAGGTCCGTGCCAGATGCTGCCAAACAAGAACTCTCCGGCGATGCGCTCCAGGTCCGGGGCCATCTCCCAAGCGAATGGGGTGGAACCGGTGGTCAACTTGCCTCCACCAAATTTAGTCCGCGTTTCGATTCCTTTCTGCCAGCGTTCATCCAAGGTTGTCATGTTCCAACTCCCATCCCATTAGTTTTTTATAAGTCGTTTTCAATCAGCGCATTGTACTGACCCAAACGGGCCACGCCAAGCTGCCCTGTGGTACCCTGATAGCCAATTCAGATTCCTTGAAAACAAGAAGCATATTGAACTAGAACGTGAGGTAAATCATGGAAATCCGTAATGCAGTAATCGTCGACGGTGTCCGCTCCCCATTTGGCCGGGCGGTACGAGGCAAATTAGTCGCCACCAGGCTGGACGAGCTTGGCGGGAAGGTCGTCAGACAATTGCTGGAACGGAATCCCAAGGTTGAAGACCACATGATTGAAGATGTTGGTCTCGGCAACGTTCTAGGTAACGCGGAGTTTGTGGACATGGGCCGTGTTGCTCGGATGGCTGGTCTGCCGCCGGAAACGGCAACCTTCAACTCCAACCGGCAGTGCGGCTCCAGCATGGAGACCCTTCACCGGATCGCCCAGGCCATCATGCTTGGCGTCATCGACTGCGGCATTGCTCTGGGCGCAGAGCGCATGGCCCGCACCATCCCAGGCGATGAGGGCCCCTTCACCAGAATCACCGAGCCCACACCCGTCACGTTCACAAAGTCCCAACGGGATATGCCCGCAGATCACTACGACAACTTCTCGGTGCCGTTCCCCGATTTCATCCTGGATTCACCGCCCAAGGTGTCGATGCTGCAGACCGCCCAGAACGTGGCAGAAGTCTATGGCCTGACTCGCAGCGACCTGGACGAATACGCCGTTCCCAGTCACCAGAAAGCCGCTGCCGCCTACGAGGCCGGTCGCTTCAACGACGAAATAGTGCCCCTGGAAGTGGAACAGCCGGTGTTCGACGACAAGGGTGTCTGGCTGCCAGATGAGATCGGCCCGACAATCACTTTTGACCAGGACGAGTGCATTCGCTCCGGCACCAACTTTGAGGCTCTGATGAACCTCAATCCCATCCCCGGCGTGGTCAGCTACGGCGGCAGTGAGATTGTCATCACACCCGGTAACTCATCGCCCACCAATGACGGCGTCAGCGCTATCCTCGTGATGAGTGAAGAAAAGGCTCTGGCCCTGGGCTTGGAGCCGTTGGCCCGCATCGTTGGGTTCGGCGTTGCCGGCGTGAAGCCCCAGTTGATGGGACTTGGCCCCGTTCCCGCCACCAAAAAGGCCATGAAATACGCCGGACTCACCATGGACCAAATCGACCGTGTCGAGTTCAACGAAGCCTTCGCCGCCCAGATCATTCCCAGCGCCCGAGAACTGGGCATCCCGATGGAGAAACTGAACGTAAACGGCGGCGCACTGGCCATCGGCCATCCCCTTGGTGCCACTGGCGGACGCTTGGTCTTGTCCTTGGCCCACGAGCTACGACGCTCCAACTCCAAGTACGGCCTGGCCACCCAGTGCATCGGCGCCGGAATGGGCATCACCACAGTGTTAGAAGCCCTCTAAGTCCTTGGTCGGATTACCGCCGGATCTCCAGTAACGAATCAAAAGGCCCTGGGAGTTTAGTCCCAGGGCCTTTTGTTATTTGCCTGTAAAATACCCCCACCATAAATTCCTCCCTCCCCCGTCATTCCCGCGCAACCATCATTCCTGCGCGCCCCTGTCATTCCTGCGAAAGCAGGAATGACAGGGGCGCACCAACATCTGCCACGGCCAATCGTCGTGAACGCCTGATCTGCTTATGGTGAGCACCATGAGCGGGGTTGGAGGATTGTCCGTCGACCAGACCATGGCCACCACTCTCCATCTTGTAGGCGCGGGTTTCTAACCCGCATCGCTGATGGTTAATCCACTTTCTCGGATGAACAATCTGCCGGTAGGGCAACGGCGGGTTGAAAACCCGCGCCTACGGGTGCGTGGCATGGTTTTCTGATAAACCGACGCGGCGAGCCTGGGCGAGGTCGTGAAAAATATTGTTAACAGAACATGGGTTATACTCTGACGGTCTTGCGATAACCCCAAATATTAGGAGTTGACCCATGCCCCCGACCAAACCAGTAGGCGTGCTTGATGGTGTGCGAATTTTGGAGCTTGCCCGCTGGCAGGCCGCTCCCAGAGGCGGCATGATTCTTAGGGATATGGGCGCAGAGGTTATCAAACTGGAATGGAGCAAATCCAGCGATCTCAGAAGCTCTGGGCCTTTCGTTGGGGACATGAGCGTCCAGTTCGCCGCCTACAACCGGGGCAAGAAGAGCGTCACCCTCAACACTCGTCACCCGGAGGGTAAAGACCTGTTCTTCAAGATGTTGGAAGTTTCAGACGTGGTATTAGAAAATTTCCGGCCCGGCACCATGGACAAGATGGGGTTCAGCTACGAAAAGATGTGTGAGGTTAACCCTGGAATCATCCTTGCCTCCGTTTCCGGCTTCGGCCAATACGGGCCGTACCGAGACCGGCAGTGCTTTGACCCTATCATCCAGGCCATGAGCGGCATCGGCCACCAGACTGGACGTGGATTTGACCAGCCGGTGATGGCTGAGGGTCCAATCATGGACCGGACGGCCGCATTACACGCAACAATTGGTATCTTGGGCGCGCTGCGTCATAGGGACCGCACGGGGGAAGGCCAGTGGCTTGAGGTGGCGATGCTGGACGGTGGTATCACCCTGGAAGAAGTTGCTCTGGCCATGTGCCACGAAACGGGCACCAACGATTTTACCCGCGCCGGGTCTTTCATCAAATGCAAAGACGGTTACGTTTCCACGGGCGCTGCGCGCGCCGGAATGTGGGAACGCATGCTGAAAATTATGGGCTATGACGAGTTGTCAGAAGACCCCGAGTTCGCAGCCCCCATGTTTGCCACTGACAAAGCTGAGATACGCATGGAACTGCTGCATCTTTGGTGCGAAGAACGGACCAAGAAAGAGGTTGAGATTGCTCTGGTCGGCGCCGACATACCCGTAGGCCCCGCCCTGAGTATCCCAGAGGTCTTGGCCGACGAGCACCTATGGGAGCGCGAGGTGATGATGGAGGCAGACCTGCCCGAGGGCAAGAAGATACTCGTCCCTGGCCCCACCATCATCAAGTTCTCCAAGACGCCAACCACCGCCGGGCCAATTCCGGATTACGGTGAGCACAACTCAGAGATTTATTCCGGAGTGTTGGGACTGGACGACCAAGAGATTTCCAGACTGGTGGCAGAGGGCGTAATAACCTAACCCACTGCTACCGTAAACACCTAAGATTAAATGTCTGGTTAGTCGGTTCTGATAACCAGCACTGGGTCACCGGAGTGACGCACCACACGGTCGGTAACGCTGCCCAGCGTCCACCGTGCCGGACCCGAGCGGCCGTGGGTGGTCATGGCCGCTCGGGTCCGGGCGTTTCCAGGGCTACGTCCACAATCATCTCGTCGGCTGGCCCGCGCACTATCTGCTGGTCCACCGTGACCACTCCCTGCTCACGTAGCGAGTCCGCCAGTCCATTTAGGTAATCAACCGCCTTGCTGCTGATCTCTTTGGCCATGTCCTCAAAGCTCTGGAAGTGCAGCCCTTCAGAGCCTTCGAGTCTTTCGTAGCCGGTCACCGCGCCAAATTCCTCTACGGTGGCCGTGGCTCGGAGCAGCGTCACCTTTAGATCAAGTGCGCTGGCCAAGGCTGCAACGTGAGGCAACACCTGCTCCCCCAATTTGGAACCGTCCACGGGGACGATGATCGTTTCTAATTCTGTGTCCGGCTCGGGGTCGCCTTTGCCATGACCACGGACAATTAGCATTGAGTTTTTAGTGTGGTGGAGGACATTTTCCGTCACGCTGCCCATCAACCACCTGGTCACACCGGACCGTCCGTGGGTCGACATTGCAATCAGTGCGGTGGGGGATTTTTCTGCTTCTTCAATGATGTGAGAGATTACATTTCCCTCGAAGGTCTCGCAGGATCACTTCTGATCCCGGCGTTCGCCGTTTCACGCTATTTACGTAGTCCATGGCTTCATCCTGAACACCTGTAGTGATGTTGCTTCTGTAGAGGCCATGGGCAGGGTCGGCTAATTCCTCGGAGACGGTGTGTAAAACCTGCATGAGGTGAATCGGAATACCCAATCCCAGACTTATGCGAGATACGTATGGCAAAACTTGTTCAGCAAGAGGTGATCCATCCAACGGCACAATGATACTTTCGTACATACTTTTTCCTCCAAAAACGACGAGCAAAATGTCCAAACTAAGTTAAACCAACCGAAACTAAAGTGTATAACGGCAGCTCAGCTTCCACAGGAGCCGCCCGGCCTGTTTTTTCACGCCATCAGGCTGGTTTGGTAATTATCCCGGATTTAATCCGCGTTTTATGAACGCGCAGCGTATTGATCTATTTCTGAATATGGCCCAAGTAGTGATAGACTCTCTGCCAGATGCCCGGCAACTGTCTATTTTACGGGCCAACACCTGGAGGGAAACAATGGCACGATTACCTGTAGTCACAAGCGATATGGTCCCTGAGGAATTCCGCGAGGCCTTCGCTGAAGTTACCGCCCCTGCCGGCGGCTCCATCACCGGCGGCCCCGGTTCTTTCACCATCAATAGTCCCGAAATGGCCAAACGCCGCAACCACCTGACCAGCTACCTACGGTACGAGACCCAATTCCCTAATCGAATCTTGGAATTGGCGATCATCAACACCGCCCGGGCCATGGACTGCCAATACGTTTGGAACGCCCACGCACCCGCAGCCCGCAAAGAGGGTGTTGCCGACGCCTTGGTAGATGCGATCAGAGATAAAAAACCTCTACCTAGCATGCCCGCCGACGAGCAGGCCATCATCAATTACGGCAATGAGTTCTTCGCGAACCACAAAGTGAGCCAGCCGACCTTTGACGAGGCGCTGAAGCAGTTTGGGGCGCAGTACTTGGTGGAATTGACCACGCTGATGGGCCACTACGCCCAGACATCGTTCTACCTGAACGCCTTTGAGGCGGAACTGCCGGACGACTTAACAGAGCCAGTCCTACCGGTCTAGTTTGCGATATTGGGCGGCAAAGTCACCAAGCTGTTTTCCCCCAAACCTGTCATTCTGAGGCCGCAGCCGAAGAATTTCGTTGCTGGAGATAATAAGACAGACCGAGAGCAGCGAGACCCTTCGCTACGCTCAGGGTGACAGATGCGGATAGAGAGTTAGGTTCAGAAATTTTGTAAAAATGAACAGCACAATCCCCACTCCAATAGCCACCAACATTAGGTGCTGCCATGCCTAACAATGGCCATCCCTTGATGGAGAGCCTACGCTGCGCTGAGGAACTAGGCCCGGAATACGACATGCCCGTCCGAGACCCGGAACAGGACGGATGGATCAACGCCCTATCCCTGTTTCAAGACGATGACCAGCGTCTGCAGGGCATAGTCGCGACTCTTGGAAAGGAATATCCGGGCACAGAGGACCGGCACCTGGCCGCGTCAGGCTTTATCATTGCCTACCTGACGCGTCTGGTGTACCCGCTCATCACCCAGTACGTAGTGGAAAATCGTGTCATCGACGTTTCGCTGCGCAATCTAGAGTTCCACACTAAAGGCCAAGGTTTCGACGCAACAGCCCTGGGCCAACCAAAGTTCGCTTGCCTACCGGACGATCCCGATGCCAGCCATCCTGACGCTGAGATTGTTCCCGATGCTGCAGCCCTCTACGCCAAACTCAAGGAACAGCTATTTGACGCCAACTTTGGTCTGGTGATACCGGCGCTCTGTCGTTCGGCCAAAGCCAGTGAAAAGGTCTCTTGGAACGCGGTTGCCGCATCCTGTGCCCAGGTGTTCTATTGGCTACATAACCTGACCGATGACAAAGAAAGCGTGATGCGCCATGCGGAGGCTTTTTTTACCGACGAATCATCGCCGATGTACCAGCAACTGAAGATCGAACTGTTCGAACACGAAGGCAAACAAGGCTACATTGCCAGGCGCGCCGGGTGTTGCCTGTTCTGGAAGGTCAGGGAAGGCGACTTATACTGCTCCGGCTGCGTCATATTGTCCGAAGAAGAGCAAGACACCAGGCTCAGGAAGCTGCTTGCCTCGACGCAATAACCGGCACGGCCAAAATTAGTGTCAAAAAGAGGGGCAAATCAAGAAAGAGGGGCAGATTCTTAATCTGCCCCTCTTTCTTATTGGTTTTGCTATGGGAATGCCGACTACTGAAATTTACCCGATTGTTGCTACTGATCGGTTTTCGCCGGAGGCTAGTCGGATTGAGTCAATTAGTCGGTGCAGGTCCACTGCTGTTTCAAAGTCAGGGTAGTCTGCGTCTTTGCCGCGAATGGCTTCGCCAAACTGGTAGTACATCTGACCCACGTTCATGGGCGGGCCTGATGGCATACCCTCCAGAACGTTGGTGAGGTTGGAGGGGACTTTGATGTCTTCTAATTTGTCGCTGCCCTGAGCTCCCTGGAGGAATACATCGCCGATCTGGGGCGAGTCGTCACCTGTTGCGATCAAGGTTCCCTTGCGGCCGTAGATCTCCATGACGTAACCACTACCGGCAAAGGGGTTAACGGCTACGTGCACCGAAACCACAGCGCCGTTGGCCAGGCGTCCGTTTAACAGAATGTTGTCCGGTGATGTCACGTCTTTCATCGTGTCGGTGTCAGTCTCGTACCACTGGTCCACCTGCGTGGATACGATGGCAGAGACTTCTCCAAACTCGCCAGCCACGAAACGCAGCGCGTCGATGGAATGACCGGCGGCGATTGTCAAAGTGTTTGCGCCCAGTTCTACGTCTTTCTGCCAGGTTCGACCAGAAACCCTTTCCAGCACTCCACCGCGGATCAAGCGCATGGAACAAGACAACATCTCGCCCACGTAGCCGTCTGCCACCAACTGTTTCATATGCAGAATAGCCGGGGCCGCTCGAGCCTGGAGTCCCACGATGACTCGCACGCCCTTTTCCTTAGCTAGTGCGGCCAGCTCAGTCGCTTCTTCGGTAGTCTTTCCCAGAGGCCATTCAGTGTAGACGTGCTTGCCAGCGTTCAGCGCGTCCTTGGTGATTTGGTAGTGGGTGGGCACCCGCAGCACCACCGCGACGGCATCGATCTCCGGATGGGCCAGCATGGTGTGGTAGTCGTCAAAAGCCAGTCTGGCTCCGTACAACTTCTTGGACTCTTCAGCGGTCTCCATTCTCGTTGTACAAACGCCGGTCAATTCAAACTCGGGACTGGCGGCGATTGCCGGGAGGTGCGATCGGTAGGCCCAGCCAACGGTGGGGCTGGCGCCGATTATTCCTAAACGTATGCGGTCGGCCATGTTGTTCTCCTATTGAATCAGTTGGGCTAGGCGTTGGGAGGTATTATCTCAGCTTGAAATCTCGGATGTGTTGCGGTACTTCCATGCCTGCCTGGTTCTTGGGGTCGGGAATCGGGTCATGCAGTATCTGCGACATGGGTAGCACGCCAGCCCAAATGGGCAGCGCATAGTCTTCTTCATCATCCACCGGAGGGCCGGTCCGGACTTTGGCGGACCCTTCATCAATCGGCATAGAAAATACAGTGGTGGCTTTGGCCTCTTGGTCGGTCATCTGTCGCAGCGTCTCCAACCGGCCAGGTATCAGTGTCTCAACAAAGCTATCCAGCAGCGCATTCTTCTCGTCGTCTTCGACCTTGGTCGCTTGGCCGAAGAGCATGACCGAGCGGTAATTGATGGAATGGTGGAATGAGGAACGAGCCAGCACAAATCCATCGAAATGGGTAATGGCCATGCAGACCTCCTTGTCCACGATCTGACGGAGAAACCGGCTGGCTGAGGAGCCGTGCCAGAAGATCGTGTCGCCCTCACGCCACTGCAACGTGGGAGTCACGTAGGGGCGGCCATCAATGATATAGGAGACGTGACAGAGGGGTGTGGCGTCGATGATCTGGTTAACCACATCTCGGTCGTAGTCGGCGCGACCTGGGTTCCGTACCAATTGGGTTATGGGGGTTGCCTTGAGATCGCCTTCTGGCATTTTTCGTTCCTTTGTCCGTGTTTAGGACGCTTGGCTGGTGTTCTCGGTTAATTGTTCTTGGCCTGTCCTTCTAGCTTGTCGAAATATAGCTTGGGTAGTTCCCGATAGTCGGTCATCAGTGAACCAAACCCCTCAATCACGTCATCCATTTTGTTGTCGCGCATGGCGAACCAATAAGTGGCAGTGTTAATAGCGATCACTGGTTTATTGAGCCATTTCTCTGCCTCGGCAGCCATCCGGGCCATGCCTAAGTTGGTGCCAACCTGCACCAGGACTTCAGCGTCGGATTCGTTCAACTCCCGCAGGCCGTCCATCATCTCTTTTTCGGTTGTCTGGGCAATGGCGGCCGGGCCGGGGCAACAGAGCCCCTTCAGGGCCACAACTTCAAATCCGCAGTCGTTGAAGAACAGTGTGACATTCTTGTCAGCCACCGGCCAATAGGGTGTGAGCACGCCAATCTTCTTGATGTCTCCGTAGCAGCGGATGGCGGCCTGGCAGGCGTCAGAACCCATGGCCACTCGTAATCCGGTCAGGCCAGTCATGTGGGCTTTCAACTCGTTGGCCCGTGTTAGTCCGCCCCAGAAAGTCTCCGATGACATACCCATGACCAAGTAGTCAGGGTTGCAGGTCATCACGCGTAGAATCGCGTTGTCCCACTCTAGGCGAATGGCGTCCATCAACTTGTTGAAATCTTCATCGCTGGTCAGCGGTTCGTCGGGCACCCAGATACGCGACATGTGATTGGTCACACCCCTGGGGCGCATCTCATCAAACTCGGGTTGGACCGATGTGTTGGTTGAGGGTGCAACGACTCCCCAATTGCCGCGCCATCCCAATTTGTCGGGCATCTCAAAACTCCTGCAAAATAGCGTGAGCCGCTGGTTTTTTTACTGAGTAATTAACTGGATTCCCAATACCGCTAAATTCTAGCAAGAATCAGACCATCCCGCCCAGACCCTCACATCTAGACACTTTCACTCGGACACTAGGCTCTAGCCAAATGTGCAGCCAGCGCTGAAATGGCGTAAAGTCTTTGCAGCTAAAGAGAGCCCATCATACCCATGCGATTGAGGACGATATGACCAGCAAGAACGGCAGATCTAAAGACGCTCTGTCTGAGACCACAACCCAAGCTATAGAGGGTGCACGGTCTGAACTAGTGGAAGTCTCACTGGACATCCACGCCCACCCGGAATTGAACTATGAAGAAAAGCATGCGGCTGAGCTGCTTTCGGGTACCTTGGAGAAGCATGGATTCCAGGTAGAACGTGGCGTTGGCGGCGTTGAGACTTCCTTTACTGCCACTCTGCCCGGTGGTGGTGGCGATGGCCCCACTGTGGCGATTCTTGCGGAGTATGACGCCCTGCCAGATATCGGCCACGGCTGCGGACATAACCTGATTGCCATGGCAGCCATCGGCGCCGGACTCGGACTGCAAGCGAACCTAGACAAACTCCCCGGCAAGATCATGGTCATTGGCACTCCGGCGGAAGAGGGCGGCGGTGGCAAGATCCGCATGCTGGACGGCGGAGTCTTCAAGGGCGTCGACGCTGTATTGTCGTCACACCCATCATCCAACCGGACGGTCATTCCCACGGATATCCCTTTGGGAGAAAGCTGGAGCCTGGCCATGGTGGGTTACCGGTACATCTTCCACGGCAAGGCCGCCCACGCTGCGGCGGTCCCCCACGAAGGCATCAATGCGCTAAACGGCGTGATTCATCTATTCTCGGGAATAGACTCACTGCGCCAGCATCTCCGGGAAGACACGCGAATCCACGGCGTGATAACCGACGGCGGACGCGCGCCCAACGTGGTGCCGGAGTACGCTGCCGCCAACTTTATGCTCCGCTGCCGCGACCGGGATTATCTAAGCGATGTGATCGTTGGTCGAGTGCTGGCAGCGGCGGAAGGCGCGGCAGCCATGACCGGTTGTCGGCTAGAAGTCCAGGAGTATTACCCGTTCTACGAGAACGTGCGGCCAAACGCGGTGATTGCTGATCTGCTGTTGAACAATGCCGGCATGTCTGGCTTGAAGCTGGACGAGCCATTTCCGGGTCGCCAGGGTAGTGCGGCCTCCACTGATTTTGGCAACGTGAGCCAAGCCCTGCCTTCCTATGAACTGCGGTATGCGGTGAGCGAGACGCCGGTCGCGTCCCATTCTCGGGAAATGACTGAGACGGCAACCACGGCTTACGCCTTAGACGCAGCGATCAATGTGGCGAAGACCATGACTCTGACCGCCTGTGACCTTCTGCTTGACCCCAGTCTGCTAGCCGCAGCCAAGGCCGACTTTGAAAAACGCAGCCAAGCCTAGTCCAGGCATATCGCGGAGACTATTTTATTAACTTAGGTGAGTGACTTTGGAGTACCGCAAGCTTGGAAAACTGGACGTCTCGGTGATTGGCCTGGGAACACTACGGGCATTTGACGTTACTGACGAAGCCGACCTGGCGCAGCGTCGTGAGATTATCGACAACCTGCTATCCAATGGCATTAACTTCATCGACTCTGCGGCCATGTACGGCGCGTCTGAGAAAGCTGTTGGAGTCACGATTGAGGGCAAGCGCGACCAGTTTTTTCTGGCGACTAAAGTGCGAATCGAAGGCAAAGAGGCCGGTGAACAGCAGATTGCCCAGTCATTTGAGAACTTCGGAGTCGACTACATAGACCTGTTCCAAGTGCACAACCTGATTGACACCCAGACCCACCTGTCGACATTGGAACGACTGAAAGAAGAGGGCAAGATTGGCATGATTGGGGTCACCGCTATGGTGGATGAAGCATATCCGGAGATCATGGATATCATGCGCAGTGGCCGAATAGACACGGTGCAGATTCCCTACAACGTGGTTCAGCGAACAGTCGAGGAAGGAATACTGCCGCTGGCAGAGGAACTAGGCATTGGCATTATGGTGATGGAGCCGCTTAAGAAAGGCCGCTACGTCAAAGAACTGAAGGGTGAACCGGACCTCACACCACTGAAAGAGTTTGGCGTTGAGACCTGGGCCCAAGCGCTGCTGTCTTGGGTGGTATCAGACCCCAGAGTTAGCATCACGATTCCGGCCACTTCACGCCCGGAACGCATCAACGAAAACGCCGTGTCAGGCAACTTGGGTATCATGCCCCAGGAATTGCGCGACTACGTCCGAGAAGAAACCGTCCGCCTACTCTAACCTCAACCATCACGACCAATAATCCCATCCGCCTCGCATGGGGAGGGCTAGAGTGGGGCTATCTCGCCTCAACCAGGACAGTTGAACAGACCTACGATGAACCGCCTGAGTATCGGATCGCTCATTTGAAACTGAACTGTTGAGTGGATTCCTGCGTTCGCGGGAATGACGGATGGAGAGATCGGTAGCACGGTGCTCCAAAATCGCTCGTCGTTGGCCTGTCGAAAGGCCGCAGAAGTCTAGCTGCTTTCGGAGACTATTACGCCAACTGACCTATGTACTCCTGGAACTTGGCAATGGCCAGCTCTTCAGGGCGGCCAATGTAATACCGGAGGCCTTGCGAGTACACGTGTATCTCTTGGGGGTGGATTGGTAGTGGAATGGCGGGTCCTTTCACGCGGTAAAGCCCGTCAGCCCAGTCTTGTAAGCTTGTGTAGAGAGAATCTTCAAGCACCAAGGCTTCCTGCCGATCAACGTCGTTTCTGACGACCCACCTCGCGAAGACGAAGGGCAATTTAGTCCACTGCGCCCATTCTTCGCCCAGGTCATAGATATGAGGGTGTTCCCGCAGGCCGCGGCGGTGTCGCAATCCCAGGTTGCCCACTAATAGACGTGCGTCATGGTCTTCATCTTCGGCAACGTAGGCCGTTGGTTTGACCCCGTGTTTCACTTCCAGAAGCACCTGAAGCAGCTTGACCGACGTGGGATCTTCCGAAGGTACTGCCACAGTTTTGCCAGCCAGGTCTTCTATGGGTAGCTTGGAGTGGAGTTTGACGCTGCCCGCCTGAGCAACGGTGGCCAGGCAAAACCCGCCCAGCACCCGCATGCTGTCGTGCAGGTCAAACGTGTCTACCAGAGGGACCAGGCCGCCCTGTATCTGGTTTTCCGCGATTGCCGGCGTCAACTTGTTGGGTGGCAACTCCACAACTCCAATCCCACGTTTATCCATATCAAAATACATAGGCTCGGAGCTTAAATACGGGGTTCTTCCCACTGTGATCGGCACGTAGTAACACCACTTGAAGGTTTCTTAGAGAAAAATAGGGCCTCGAAATTCGAGGCCCTATCGTTTTGCTAGTTTAGGACTGCGTCAGCCGGATTCATTGGTTCCGCTTAGAGACGAGGACCAGCGAAGGTGGGTGACTGAGTCTTGTAGACTTGGATGCGGTTCCTGGCCGACTCAGGGACGAAGATGTTTCCTTCATCGTCCACGGTAACGCCGGTGGGACCCCAGAAGTCTTTTTCGCGTTCCAGACCTTGGGCACGGTCACGCTCGCCCCACATTTCGGCGTTGGCGTCGAGTTTGTCCTGACCCCATTTTGAAAGGCCGGCTTCACCGGTCTTTAGGTCTACGAAGTTGCCGTTCTCGTCAAAGACCTGAAGACGGTTGTTCAACCAGTCAGAGACGTAGATTACGCCGTCCAGGTCAACTGCAACGCCGGTAGGACGATTGAATTCACCCTCGCCGTCACCGGTGGAGCCAAACTTCATCAAGAAGGTGCCATCCGGGCTGAACTTCTGGATTCGGTCGTTTCGCCAGTCAGCGATGTAGATGTCACCGGCCTGGTCAATTGTGATGCCCCAAGGCATGTCGAACTGACCGTCGCCACTGCCATAAGTGCCGAACTGGGCGAGGTATTTGCCGTCTTTGTTGAACTTCTGGACGCGGTGGTTGCCGCTGTCCACTATGTACAGATTGTCGTCAGCGTCAAAGGACATGCCCGAGGGCCGGTCCAATTCGCCATCTCCGGTACCAGTTTTCTCTTCCCATTTACCCAGGAAGTCGCCGTCCTTGGAGAAGGAGGAGATTCTATTCAGCCATTCGTCGCTGATGAAGAGGTTCTCCTGGCTATCAAGGGCGATGGAGGTGGGCCAAACTAGAGACCCGTCATCCATATTGAACTGGTGGGGGCCTTGGTAGGTTACGCCCCTGGCGAAGGTCGAAACGTATTCTTCGTCTGTGGTGCAGACGGTAACTCGGACGCCCTCTGGGCGGAATTCTGTGCCACGGCAGAGGACATACATGATGCCTTCTTTGCCACGGGCGACGTTTACCGGATAGTTGAATCCGGGGCCAAACTGCTCACCGCGTCCAATGGTCTTGGAGTATTGAACATTGATATGTGAAATCTCTGTTGTCATATTTCCTCACAGAGTTAAATTCTGTAATTTGGTTTTAAATATATGCCGGTTAGACGAATGCCAGTTGTTCGAACTCGCCGCCAACTATGGGCTTGGCATCGAGGCCCATCCATTTCTCCAAGATGGTGGAGTAGACGCTACGGAAGTCAGTGTTGAACTGCAGGTCTCCGGCATCCAGCGCGTTTGCTTCCAAGGAAGGATACTCACCGTAGAGTCCGCCCTTTACCCGGTCTCCGATTATGAAGCAGTGTCCACCAGCTCCATGGTCGGTGCCGGAGCCGTTGTCCTTGACGCGGCGGCCAAACTCGGAGAAGACCAATAGAATCACATCTTCCCCTGCGTTGTGCTCTTTCAGGTCGTCATAGAAGTCGCCGACGGCTTGGCTGGTCTCTCTCCAAAGCCTGGTGTGGTTGGCGAGCTGACCGGCGTGGGTGTCAAAGCTGTTGAAAGGTGCTGTAGTGTACAGAACCCTGGTGCCGAAGCCTGCCAAGTGTGTCTGGACAATGTTACGCATGTACTGGCTGACAGTGTCTGAGCCGTACTCAACCGTTGAGGAATACATCGCAGGCGCTTCGCTCAGGATGTCGGCGCCCTTGAGCGCGTCCAATCCTGTGTGAGCCAGATAGTCCATCACCGGACCGGTTCCGATCATTGGAGTGTAGACCTTGGAGAATACGTCCAACGCCTTTAGGCGCTGGTCAACATCATCAATGCCGGTGAGAACACCGTAGGTCTCCAGGTTGCCAACAGAAGCTGCAGCTACTCCCGGCGCCGCGAGGGCTCGGGGCAGGCCGCGTCCGAAGTTCACCGCAGTTAAAACGTTTTCGCCCTGGGGATCAAGATCCCGGACAACACGGCCCAGCCAGCCTTCATCACCAATTTTGGTGGGCTCGCAGGTGTGCCAAATGTCCATGGAGCGGAAGTGGGATCGGCTACCGGTGGGATAACCAACTCCTTGGATTACGGCCATATGACCTTCGTCATAAATCTTTTTCATGGGACCCATGTTGGGGTTGAACCCAACCTGGTCGTTGATTTGCAGTACTTGGTCTTGAGGGACTACCACCGAAGTGCGGTTGTCATAATAATTGGGGTCGCCGTGAGGAATCACTGTGTTTAGTGCGTCATTCCCGCCAGCTAATTGAAGAACCACCAATACCGGGTCTTTCTTCGTAGATGTCATTCGTTAATCTCCATTTACTTGTCGGACCAATCTTCCTGACTCGGGTCCAAGGCTGCCCAGCCGTCTTATGGCAGGCCTGGGCAGCGTCAATTCAAAATTCCGTGTCCGCCTAAAGCGATTGTCTAGGCGAAGAGATACTCAGTGGTGGCCACAATGGACTGGAGCATGGTACCAACTCGTAAGGAGAATCCCTCCGAGTCGGTGCGAAGCTCGCCTTCGCTATTAGCCAGTTCCAGCAGCTGCTTCCGAGTCTCGTCGGCCAATTGGTAGGCGCCTAAGTTCTCAAGGCAGCCGTCAACCAACTGTTCTGCAGTCAACACGGGGCCGATAGCGCTCATGCGGTTGATGATGTTCTTCACGCCAGCGTGGCTGGTGTTACCAACCTGGTCGGCGGTGAAGTTGATGCGCTCAACCAGTGTTCCGGAGTCAATCCACTCACGACCGGTATGCCAACCCTCAACTGTGGGCGGGTTAAGCAAATCCTGGCCCATGTACCGAATGTTCATTGTCATTAGGTCAAGGCCGGGCCGGGGGAACTTAAAGTCTCCCACCAACTTGAGGGTGCCGATCACAGTCTCCGCCGGGCTCTTCACCTTGGCGAAAGTGGATTCCTTGAAGAAGTCCGACTTGAACAACACTCTTAGCATGGCGGTGATGTTGTAGTTGGAGCGGAAATATTCTTCTTCCAGCAGCTTGATGGCTTCGATGTTCTGGGGAGGAGTGTCTTTCCAAGCAGGAACCTGAACGTCGTCGGCTACGAAGAAGTTGTATAGGTGGCGCGCAACGAACCGGGCGGTGGCCGGCTGCTTCACAATGATGTCTACGATGTCTTCACCGTTGAAGTTACCGGTCTCGCCCAGGAATGTCTTCTCTTCGTTGTCATGGTCGCGGGGGTCGAACATGAACTTTGCGTCGTATTTACCGTATGGGTAGCGAGGGATTGAGTTGGTCACGGTCCAGCCGGTGAAGGCCCGGGCAGCTTCCTTTACATCATCTTCGCTGTAGTTGAAATCGCCGTCCATACCTACGCCAAGGGAGAACAGTTCCAGGAGTTCCCGTCCCCAGTTCTCGTTGATGGCGCCTTTATGGCTCATGCAGTTGTCCAAGTAGAAGACCATGGCCGGGTCTTTGGACAAGCCCTTTAGTAGCTCGTGGAAGCTGCCCATGCCTACAGTCCGGAACATGTCTAATTCAGCGGCCTGTTGCTTGGGGTACTCACATTTGGCGTGACCAGTGACCAAAACGCAGTGCCAGAAGAGAGCAATCTTCTCTTGAAGGGGGCGCTTGGAGTTGATCATGCGGAAGGTCCACTCTTCTTGTTGTCCTTCCAAACCAGCCTGGGCGAACCAGTCCGCCTTGTAGCGCATCATCAGGTCGCGCTCCATAGGAGGCTGGGACTCAGGATTTAGCAATTCTTCAACAGTTGCATCGTACCCTTTAGCAGCCCTTGCCTGTAATTCTTCCAGCGGGGCGCCAAAACCGGCGCGGCGCATCAGATGTGCGATTTGTGAAATTTCTTGTTCAGACAATCGTTTCCTCCCAACTCAACAATTTGGCGGTATCCATCTGGGGTAATACTCGGGAAAATATTTTACGGTTTCCGAGTGATAATGAGTTCAAAGTGAGCTTGATTCGAAGGTGTCTGCCAGGATTCGTAAACATATAACAAACTGGAACCATCTCACGCCTAAACCACCCGCGCATCATAATACTAGCCCCGCCAATCGTCAATAAAATTGGCGGGGCTTTATTTTCTGAACCAATAGTAACCTTATGGGCCGGAAGCCCGGACCACCGTTAGCCAGAGGCCCGGACCATCCGGAAACCCGGTCCTCAAATTAAATCCCGTAAAAGTTTTTAATTTAAGCGATGGTAATGCCGAGCTCTGCCTGCATTACCTTGATGGTTTCGGCCCGACCACGCTGCGGGTTACGCACCCGGCGGCCAATGGGCTCGTTTTCAACTTTAGGCATCATCTTCATGGCAACGAAGACCGGTCCCTCCGCCTGCATGACCTTTTCTATGCTGTCGGCGAACTCCTCCAGGTTGTCGAAGGAGAAAGTTGAGGCATACCCAGCTTCACGGGCCATGCCAGCAAAGTTGATGTTGCCGGAGTTAGGTGTTGGCTGTCCGCCGGTGGTGGCGTAAACACCGTTATCCATCAGGAAGTGGACAAAGTTCGTGGGCTTCATTCCGGCAATCGTGCCGAGGATGCCCATGTTCATCTGGAGTGAGCCTTCAGAGTCAAAGAGGACTACTTTTTCATTTGGCTGTGCAAGGGCGAATCCCAGGGCCGCCGAGTTCGTCTGGCCCATGGCCCCTTGTAGGCTTAGGTCACGTTTCTCGTCTCCTGAGATGCCTCTCCAGTCGCGGCCACAGGTGCCGGTAACCAGGACGATGGCTTTGTCTCGATGGGGTTGAAAAGCTCGGAACATATCTGCTGAGTCGAACATTTAATTCTCCATTACGCTTAACTGTGAGCGTTTATCTACTTTAATTTTTCGGCGCGAACGATTAAGTTGGCGCCAATGCCTGCCAGAGTATCTAATTCAGGAAATCAGACCCGAATTACATTCTGTTGAAGCCGTGGTACTCATCGCCGACCAATACGGCAACCGGGCAGCTGTTCTTGCGGGCTTCTTCAAACGCTATGGAAATCCGTGTAGCGTCGTCGTCAGTCTCCAGCAGGTAGTAGTTGATGCCCATGGCGTGCAGGAAAGTTTCGGTGTACTTGGCTGCTGAGTCTGTGATGACACCGTGGCGGGTCCAGCCTCGGTAGCCGATCAGCATGACCAAGGGGAAATTTGCGTCTAGAGACATTCCACGGATGGAGTCTCCGGATTCCATCATGCCGGTGTTCTGAATAACACAGACCGGAACCTTGCCACCTACGATCAAACCGAGGGCAATGGCGAAGGTCTCTCCCTCACGGGAGGTGGGGACAACTTCTAACCAGTCTTGATCCTTCATCAATTCGTATAGGTAGTTGGTTTCGCTGTCTGGAATTGTCACGATATGGGTGACGTTGTTCTTTTTGAACTCTGCGACCAATGACTCCGGTTTCAGTAGTGCCGCTTGTTGTTGAACCATGACTGTTCCTCCCTAAGTGATTACCAGTCCCGCCGTGGCATTGGAAGCCATCAGGTACGGGGCTAACTTGGCTATTTTGGGGCGCCTCATTATATTAACCATCTAATCACGCAGTCAATCTTATGTTGGCAATTCACAAATTGTGGTGAGCGGTTTTAGCCAGCAAGGGATTTGTGCAATCGGAATGTGTATGATTGGTTGACTTGCGCTCGACACGCTGAGAAACCAGTTGGTTAAAAACCTCAGTTTTTCAGCGTTTAGCCTCCTCCGGCAAGTTCCCACTTTAATTTTATCACCGTCCTCTGGATAGACCTTTGGGCGGCAAGGCTGCCTAAATGCTTCTCGCATCCCGTCTCAGGGATAAATTTCCCTTCTACTATGGTTGGATTGTGGTGGGCGCATCGAGCACGGTCGTGTTTGCCAGGATGGCACCCGCGATCACCACTCTAACCGTGCTGATTTTTCCCATATCTCATCAGTTGGGCTGGAGCCGAACACTTATAGCCGGCTCAGTCAGTGCCGGGGCTATTGCGTCCCTGGTCTTCTCGCCCGTGGTCGGTTGGGCAATCGATCGTTATGGAGCGAGACCGGTTATGGTGGTCAGCGTTCTGTGTTTGGGAGTGGCCATGATCTCAATGGCCTGGGCCACTGTTCCAATTACCTTTTATATCGCGTTTTCAGTTGGTCGGATTGTATTCCACACCTCCGCACCCATCGGCTCAAGTACCGTGGCATCCCGTTGGTTCATCAAAAAGCGGGGTCGTGCTATTGGGATGATCTTCTTGGTTGGCGCGGTTGGCGGCATCATCTTCACAATGGTTGCGGCGTTGATGGTGGAGACCTACGGACTGAAGGCAACCTGGATTACAATTGGGGTAATTGTGCTGGTAGTTTCAGTGGCCCCGTCCCTGTTTTTGTTGGCCGAAAGACCGGAAGATATCGGTTTACGGCCTGATGGCGAGCCTGAGCGACTGATTAAACGAGAAGATTTAGAAGAAACAGACAGATTACCTAACCCAACAATGACCGTCACCCAATCGGGTCCAAATCACCTACCAGATGACGACTCTTGGACCATTGGCGAAGCAATACATACGCGAACATTTTGGATCATGGTGACCATGGGGTTCACCACTTTCTTTGTCCATACCAGCATCGGCGTCCATATGGGAGCATACTTCCGCGACGTCGGTTTGGGAGCCACATCTGCCGCGTTGGCGGTGAGTGTGAGTTGGATTGTGTCAGCCGTTGGCAGCATGGCCTGGGGGGTAATCACCGACCGAGTGCCCACTCGATACGCTTATTCCGGGATGTTTTTGGTCCAGGTCTGCAGCACTCTGTACCTGATGTTTGTTGGTGGCACAGTTGGGGTTTTTCTTGCGGCCGCCCTGTTTGGCGTCATCTCGTCGGGCTCAAATGTGGTGCCGTCAGTGATGTACGCCAACTATTTTGGTCGTACTTCGCTGGGTCGGATTCGCGGCGTCGGCGAGGTTGGGGTGTTGCTTGGCCAGGCTACGGGACCGGTCATTGCTGGGATACTCTTCGAACTGCAGGGCGATTACAGTACGATATTCACCGTGTTCGTACTGATGGCTCTGGTTTGCAGTGTGGTGGTACTGAAAGCCACGGTTCCAGTCAAAAAAACGGCTTTACAGGCTTAGTATTAATCTCCAGATAGCAAACACGATGCGTATTTTCCAATCTTTGATGAGGGATTTGTAAAAGAACCGAGATGTTGTTTATAGCGAAAAAACTACAGCGGATATTGCCCTTCTATTACGGGTGGGTGGTTGTCGCTGCGTCTGGTTCTGCCGTCTTCGCCCGGATGGCGCCCAACATAACCACCCTCACGATCTTTATCTTGCCGTTGTCGCAGCAGTTTGGCTGGAGCCGCACCCTGATTAGCGGGGCGGTCAGCGCCGGTGCCCTGGCGGCGTTGGTGTTATCGCCAGCGGTGGGATGGGCTATAGACCGGTTTGGGGCTAGACCTGTCTTGGTGATCAGCGTGTTGGTCCTGGGTCTGGCGATGACCTCGATGGCCTGGGCAACAGTCCCTCTAACCTTCTACATTGCCTTCGCAGCCGCCAGGGTGGTTTTCCACACCTCAGCCCCAATCGGCGCCAGCACTGTCTCCGCCAGATGGTTTATAAAGAAGCGGGGTCGGGCCATCGGCGTAATTTTCCTCTGCGGTGCCATCGGCGGTCTGGTGTTCACCATGCTGTCCGCTCAGATGATCGAACATTTCAGCATGAAGACCGCCTGGCTGAGCATCGGTTTCGTGGTATTCGTGGTGTCCCTGGCGCCGTCGCTGTTACTGGTGGTGGAACGCCCGGAGGATATGGGGCTGCTGCCTGATAACGAACTCCCAAACGAGTCGCCAACAGAAGATGACGGACCAGGCTCCCGGTCAAATATTTCGACGAATCTGTCTGACAATGATTCATGGACCCTTTCTGAGGCCATGAGAACCAAGCCGTTCTGGATATTATTCTTCATGGGAATGGCCATGTTCTGCGTGAACACCGGCACCAACGTCCACATTGGTGCGTTTTACCGTGACCAGGGCTTGAGTCTTACCCTAGCCGCAGTGGCCATCAGTTTTAGTTGGTCGATTTCTGCTTTGGGCAGCGTTGGTTGGGGCTGGGTGTTAGAGAAGCTCGAGGCGCGCCGGGCTTATTCCATAGTTTTCGTAATCCTGAGCGTGAGCAGCTTCTACCTGCTCACCGTGGATAGCACTGCTAGCGCGCTAGTCGCCGCGGCGCTGATCGGCTCTGTTTCGTCGGGGTCAAACGTCATAATTGCCATCATGTATGCTAATTATTTCGGGCGTAACTCACTGGGCCGGATCAGGGGAGTCAGCGAGACAGGCGTGCTGCTGGGCCAGGCTGTTGGGCCGTTGTTGGCCGGGATAATTTTTGACAGCCGGGGCAGTTATTCTTTGGTGTTTTTGCTCTTTGGCGGTATCGCCCTAACCTCCAGCTTAGTAGTTTTGAAGGCCAAACCCCCGGTCCGACCCGCGTCACTAAATAAGAGGCTAAATACGGAGATTCAGTCGAAGAACAAACCCAGATTTGACAACTAATTTGACCACCCTAGGGAGGTTTCTAGCAGATGGCCGATAACCCAGACCGAAAGATGCTGCTGGTGGCCTTTTTGCAGGCCTCAAATTGCTCAAATTATACCGGATCATGGCGTCACCCAGAGACGAATCCGGGGTTCATGGACTTGGAGTTCTACCAGAACATTGCCAGCACTCTGGAGCGCGGCAAGTTCCATTTGGCGTTCATTGACGACCGCCTGGCCATGCCCAGCCGCTTTGGAGATTCATTTGCGGACGCGGTTGAGAACGGCATTCGGGTGGTCAAATTAGACCTGGTGCCCATAATCACAGCAATGGGCCTGGCTACCATGCATTTGGGGCTAGGTGCCACCTATTCCACTACTTATTACTCCCCCTACCATGTGGCGCGGCTGTTTGCCTCGCTGGATCACTTCACCAAGGGTCGTGTCGCCTGGAACGTGGTGACCTCTCTAAACGACTCCGAAGCCCAGAACTTTGGCGTGGCTGAGCATCTGAAGCACGACGACCGCTATGACGTAGCTGATGAGTTCTTGGAGGCTACAGCCGAACTGTGGGACTCTTGGGAGGACGGAGCCATCGTGTTGGACAAGCAGACCGGTCGTTTCGCCGACCCGGAGAAAGTCCACCGAGTTGACTTCAATGGAGAGTGGTTTCAAGTGCGTGGGCCGTTGACCGTGCCTAGGTCACCCCAGGGGCACCCAGTGCTGATTCAAGCAGGTCAGTCGGAGCGGGGCCGTCAGTTTGCCGCCCGTTGGGGTGAATTGCTGTTTGTTATCTACCCGACTCCTGAAGCCTGCAAAGCCTATCGTGACGACCTGCGCCAAAGAGCTGAATCAGAGAGCAGAGATCCCAACGCAGTGCGGATTGCCCCGGCAGTCTATGTGGTGGTGGCCGAAACGCCAGAAAAGGCGCAACAGAAACTGGAATTCATCGAAAATTTGGCCAACCAGACAGACTCATTGACCCTGCTCTCTGAAGTCTTCAATTACGACTTTTCGCAACATCCGGTAGATGAGCCGCTATCCGATGAAATTCTGGCGTCCATGACCGGCTTGAGAGGGTTCTTGGACCGAGTGATTGAACTGAGTGGCACGCCTAACCCGAGCGTAAATGACTTCATAAAATGCTCGGGCCGAGGCACTCTCCGCGAACTTCCGTTGTTCACGGGCACCCCGGCCCAAGTTGTCGATCAGATGGAGTCTTGGTTCAAGGCCGATGCCTGTGACGGCTTTGTTCTTGCCGCCACCCACATGCCCGGTGCCTATGAAGACTTCGTCAATCTTGTGGTCCCAGAGTTACAACGCCGGGGGCTGTTCCGAGAGGAATACACGGAAGGCACACTGCGCGATAACCTGGGATTCGTGCGGCCTTAATAACCGGAGGGTTAGCTGATTGGGTATTTGATCGTCAGGACCGGCCGGTTTTCTTCCGATTCGTTCTCTCTGCTATCGAATCGTTTTGTGGTCCGGTTTCCGGTCTCGTCGCCCAAGACCAGCCAACCAAAGTTGCTGTCGGGGTTATCAAGCCAGTTTTGGATATCAGCCACCAGCGCACTGGTTGAGCTCCATGTATAGCTGCCGATCTCTCCAACCACGGCGGTTGCACTCGCATCCGAGGTCAAGTCGCCACCGGCTTCGTCCCATAACTGAGAACCCGAAATACTATCAGTCCAGGTAACATCTCCGCTTACGGCTGAGATTCCGGCACCCTAGTTGCCGGATCCTTGCCCAACGCCTTCTTGCCAGTCAGTTAAGACTCGGTGTAATCCAATATCAATGTCACCAGCCAGAGACCGTGACATGTTTAGCGTCAATGACACTCCGGTGATGGTGACCTCGGCGGGGATCTGGCCGGCCAGGCCAAAGGCATAAAGACCTCGGCGGATTAGTGAACCGCCGGTCTGTCCAGCAAAGACCTATTGTCCGACGCCGTTGTTGAACTCGCCTCCAGAAGTCTCGTAAAGGGTGTCGTCTTTACTCGCGCCCAAGGTCATTTCTGACTGCTCGGCCAGGGGAATTACAAACCAAACATCGCCGCGCTTTTGACCCAGGGTGTCGCCGGGCTTTTCGTCAGCGGCGAAATAGTACAAAGGATCACCGTTATAGGTGACCTGGGTTAAGCCGTCGTCTCGGTTG
>Ga0209403_10002226_pt1 | contig 23561 bp, 22 predicted proteins | sample ArcticOcean_MG_C_8_FD_187440 | JGI IMG/M metagenome (GOLD analysis project Ga0209403, IMG submission 187440) | Marine microbial communities from western Arctic Ocean - ArcticOcean_MG_CB11_86 (SPAdes) (version 2) | ecosystem: Environmental > Aquatic > Marine > Oceanic | place: Arctic Ocean... | reverse complement strand
ACCAAGGCGCTGCTGCGCACGTCGGAAATCAAACACCTGATCGATAACGCTGAAGAATTCGGCCTGTCGGTCGGCAGCGTGTCCTTCGACATCAAAAAGATCGTTGAACGATCTCGCGGCGTCGCCAAGCAGCTTAACCAGGGGGTCGGCCATCTTCTGAAAAAGAACAAAGTCGACGTGATCATGGGCACAGGCGCGCTCGCCGGTGGCGGCAGGCTGACGGTGACCGACACGGATGGCAAGGCATCCGAACTATCCGGAAAACACATTATCCTGGCCACCGGTGCCCGGGCGCGGTCGCTGCCCGGGCTTGAGCCCGACGGCAAGCTGGTCTGGACTTACAAGGAGGCCATGGTGCCTGAAGCCATCCCAAAATCGTTGCTGGTCATCGGATCGGGCGCAATCGGCATCGAGTTCGCAAGCTTCTATTCCGATCTCGGCGCCGACGTCACCGTGGTCGAGGTCATGGACCGGGTGTTGCCGGTCGAAGACGCGGAAATATCGGCAGTGGCGCGCAAGGCGTTCGAAAAACAGGGGATGACCATCCACACCAGCGCCAAGGTCTCGGATCTGAAAACCGGCAAGGACAACGTCACGGCGACCGTCGAGATGGGCGACGGAACCATTGAAGAATTAACGGTCGATCGTGTCATCCTCGCGATTGGCATCACCGGCAATGTCGAAAATATCGGTATCGAGAACACCAGGGTCGAGGTCGACCGCGGACATGTGGTCATCAACGAGTGGATGGAAACCGGAGAACCCGGCGTTTATGCCATCGGCGATCTTGCCGGTCCGCCCTGGCTGGCGCATAAGGCGAGCCACGAAGGCGTCATCTGTGTCGAGAAAATCGCCGGCGAAAAAACCCACCCGCTCGATACGTCGCGGATTCCGGGCTGCACCTATTGCCGCCCTCAGGTCGCCAGCATCGGCATGACCGAGGCGGCGGCGAAAGAAGCCGGTCACGACGTGAAAGTCGGAAAGTTCCCGTTTCTCGGCAATGGCAAGGCGATCGCTCTCGGCGAGAGCGACGGCATGATCAAGACCGTGTTCGACGCGAAGACCGGCGAAATGCTGGGCGCCCACATGATCGGCGCCGAGGTGACCGAGCTGATTCAGGGCTACATGGTCGCGAAAACTCTCGAGACGACCGAGGCGGAACTGATTGAAGCGGTGTTCCCGCACCCGACTTTGTCCGAAATGATGCACGAGTCGGTGCTTGATGCTTACGGCCGCGCCGTCCATTTCTGATCGTATGAGCACCCCCACCGACACCCAACGCGTCCGCCACCCGGAAAAGGCGCACCGGCCGGACAATCCGATCCAGCGCAAGCCGCCGTGGATCCGGGTGAAAGCGCCAACGTCCCCGGTCTATCGGGAAACCCGGGATTTGATGCGCAAGCTGAACCTGGTGACGGTCTGTGAAGAGGCCGCATGCCCCAATATCGGCGAGTGCTGGTCGCAGAAACACGCGACCATGATGATCATGGGCGATATCTGCACCCGGGCCTGCGCATTCTGCAATATAGCGACCGGCGTGCCGAACCGGCTGGATGCTTTGGAACCGGAACATGTCGGCGTTGCGGTCGCAGAACTCGGTCTTGCCCATGTGGTAATCACGTCGGTCGACCGGGATGATCTGGACGATGGCGGCGCGGCCCATTTCGCCGAGGTGATCCGTTGTATCCGCGAGAACGCGCCGGAGACGACGATTGAAATCCTGACCCCGGATTTCCAGAGGAAAGACGGCGCGGTAGAGACCGTCGCTGCGGCGCGCCCCGATGTGTTCAATCACAACCTCGAAACCGTGCCGCGGCTGTATGCGGCCGTTCGCCCAGGCGCACGGTATTTCCTGTCGCTGAGCCTGCTCGACCAGATCAAGCGGCTCGATCCGACGATTTTTACCAAATCAGGGCTGATGGTCGGTCTCGGCGAAGGCCGGGACGAGGTATTGCAAGTGATGGAAGATTTGCGGGCGGCGGATGTGGATTTTCTGACGATCGGCCAATATCTCCAGCCGACCGTAAAACATCACGCGATCGACAGGTTCGTGACGCCGGACGAGTTCGAATCCTACAAGACGGCCGCCTATGGCAAAGGGTTTCTGATGGTATCTTCGTCGCCCCTGACCCGGTCGTCCTACCACGCCGACAGCGATTTTGCGGAAATGCGCGCCGCGCGCGAGGCTAAACTGGCAGCCGGCTGATCGCTCGTCTCAGATGCCCACCCATTCCGAAACCCGGTTCCTTCCGCATGCGCCCGACCAGATATTCGATCTGGTGGCGAATATTGACGATTATCCCAATTTTTTGCCCTGGTGTATCGCGCTCCGTACGACAAGCCACGACGGGAACGTGATCCGCGCCGACATGGTTGTCGGATTCAAAATGCTGCGCGAAAAATTCACGTCCAAGGTCACGCTGACACCAAAGGAACAGATCGACGTCGAGTATCTCGACGGTCCGTTTCGGCACCTCGAGAATCGTTGGTTGTTTCGCGAGAAAGACGGCGGTTGCGAGATCGACTTCTTTATCGATTTCGAATTCCGCTCGCGTCTGCTGCGAAAGGTTATGGAGCCTCTTTTTCACGAGGCGGTCCGCCGCATGGTCCGCGCGTTCGAAAAACGTGCGGCTGAACGTTTCGGCTAGAAATAGACCCGCGATTCGATCCGGTCGTATTTATTGCGCGGCACGGCGGTTTCGACCAGCCCTGCGCCGATGGCGGCAAGGACGGAATCCAGCGCGTCGCCGCCCGGATTGTCGAGAATGGTCCGGCGCAACTTTCCCCGGATCGGCGTTATCGCACGCCGCCGGGTCAGACTGGTAAGAATGCCCGCCCTGGCGGCTCGAAGTTCATCGCCGCGGCCCTTATAGGGTTTGTAAAGTCCTTCCCGTTTCAGAAGCGACGCCGGGCAGATTTCCGCGAGCAGCGCTATGCCGTCTTTGGGCGTTTGCATCGGGATGACCCGGGCTTGTCCGTTCTGCGCCAATGGCGCCAGAACATGACGTATGCCTGCCCAAGTCTGGCGGTAGAGACGAATATTGTAGGCGCACCAGGGAACGCGGGATTCAATATCCGTCCGGCGTTTCAATTCTTTGCCGCCGGTGATGCTTCGGCAATGGCTGCGGAAGTCGTCCGCCTCAGCGAAATCCCGGCGAAATGCCTCGGCAAACGAAATCCAGGAGCGCTGCTCTATCAACTCGATCGGCAGGCTAAAGGGAAAGTCGAGACCGATGATATAGTCTGACAGTATTGTGATTTGCCTGACCAGCGCTTCCAATGCGGGCGTAAAACTTTCCCCGCCGTTCGGCAGGTCGGCAGCGCGACGCACCGCTTCGATCCAGATGCCGTCAGGGGTCACGGCGCCGGTTGCGATCCAGATGTTGTTTCCGGCATTCCGGGCGCCGGAAAAATCAACTCCCGCGACCCGGTTGCGAAGGCTCATAGCAGGCGGTCGATCAACTCAAACGCTTTCAGAACCGACGCTTTCCGCACTGCGGCGCGGTCGCCGGGGAGCATGCAACGTTCATGAATTGTGTTGCCGTTTTTGCGCGACGCGCAGATGTGGACGAGACCGGCGGGTTTGTTCTCGCTCTGACCGGGTCCGGCGACACCGGTGATTCCGACCGCGATACTGGCATTGGAACGGGCGAGTCCCCCGGCGGCCATCGCCCGAGCGACTTCCTCGCTGACCGCGCCGACTTTCGGGAAAAGATCGAGCGGAACCCCGACCAGCTCATTCTTGGCTTCGTTTGTGTAGGTAACAAACCCCCGGTCGACCACGTCCGAAGAGCCGGCGATTTCGGTCAGCGAGCCTATGACAAGGCCGCCGGTACAAGATTCGACGGTTGCAACCGAAACCCCGGCTTCGCGGCATTTCTGGAGGAGGCTTTCGGCACGGCCGTATACGTCTTCGTCGATCATGTTATCCCACTATCAAAAATTGTCCCAAGCTGAGCACGGCAAGGGCATATAGGGCGGCAAAAATGTCGTCGGTCATTACCCCGAGCGGGCCTGTCAGTGACCGGTCCGCCCAGGAGGCGGGCCACGGTTTGAAAATGTCTGCGATCCTGAACAGGAAGAATCCGGCCACGTACCACTCTAATTCGGCTGGCACCAGAGCAAGTGTCAGAAACTGGCCGGCGGTTTCGTCGATTACGATGCTGCCGGGATCCTTGCTGGTCGAATGCCGCAAATATATTCGCGATGACCATAGACCGGCGATGAAGGCCATGGCGGCGGCGATGAACAGAGCTTCGCTGCCCCAATTGCTGGCGATCAACCAGGCCGCGGGAAGCGTGAAAAGAGCGCCCCAGGTGCCCGGTGCGAAGGGCATGAGTCCGGACCACCACCAGGTGGAAATCACGGTCGCCGGATGCCAGTAGGGCAGGCCGGCCGGGGACCGTCCGAATTCCATGATCAGGGAAGCCTTACAGTAGCCGCTGCCTGAGCGGCTATACCCTCGCCCCGGCCGGTAAAACCCAGTTGTTCCGTCGTCGTCGCCTTGATGCTGATCCGGTCCGTATCGACGCCTAGAATTTCGGCGAGCGATTGCGTCATCGCCTCGCGATGTGGACCGATTTTGGGTGTTTCGCATATGATCGTGAGATCTATATTGCCGATCGCCCCGCCGCGCGCCGCGATCAGTTCACCGGCGTGTTCAAGAAACACCCGCGACGGCGCACCGCGCCATTTTTCCTCGGACGGTGGAAAATGCGACCCGATATCGCCCGCGGCAATGGCGCCGAGAAGAGCGTCAGTGACCGCATGCATGGCGACATCGGCGTCGGAATGACCCTGCAGGGCCCGGTTGTGCCCGATTTTAACGCCGCACAGAACGACATGATCGCCATCGCCAAACGCGTGGACGTCGAAGCCGCTTCCGATCCGCGTGTCGCCTGTCATGGGCTGGGTCATCCTTATCGCGCGCTGAATATCTTCGGCGGTCGTGATTTTGAAGTTGTCATCACAGCCCATCACCAATGCCACGTCGAGCCCGGCGTGCTCTGCGATCGCCGCGTCGTCGGTCATCTCCAGGCCGGTTGCCAGGCGGTGCGCCCGCAGTATCTCCGGGTATCTGAAGCCCTGGGGTGTCTGTGCCCGCCATAATCCCTGCCGATCCAACGTTGTGTCGACGAAAGGCGGCGTCCCAGCGCCGCGTTTCAACGTATCTGTCAGTGGTAATCCCGGGAGCACTGCGGGGGATGTTTTCAAAGCCGCAAGAACCCGGTCAATCGTGGCATGATCGACAAAGGGTCGCGCCGCGTCGTGGATCAGAACATAATCCGGCGGATCGTTTTCCAGGCTCTCCAGCCCGCACAGACCGGATTCCTGTCGCGTGCCGCCGCCGACCACCGGAGGCGGCATATCTGTATCCGGAAGTGCTTCGGCGTAAAGATTACGGTCGGGGGCGGCGATGACCACCTGAACGACATCGATTGACGGGTGCGTCAGATACACAGCTACGGTCCGCTCGATAATCGATCTGCCGTTCAGCGCAACATACTGTTTCGGGACATCCGATCCCGCGCGTGAGCCGGACCCACCTGCGAGAATAAGAACGGCACAGTGGGCCATGCATCAAATTTCCTTGTTTGCTTCGACAGACTAGGCGAATCCTACGGTATCGCCAACCGGCCCGGACCAATGATTGAATTTCTCCCTCATGATCAAATACGGCGCTTCGCCATGTGCCGGCAGATGCTAGTATACCCGCCATGCTGAGCACGCTGACATTGTCGATCTCCGCCGTTGCCGCCCTTGTGCCGGCCGCGCTGCTGCCATATCGGCGGGACGCTACCCGCGACGCGTTGTTCTGGGTGTTGCTTGCGGTCGCTTTTGCCGGTCCCGCGGTCTGGGTATGGACGGCGTTTGCGCCGGGGTGGCGAACCGGTCTCGCATCCGCTCTCTGGATTATTGTTACCGCCAGCCTTTTTCTCTTTGCCATTCTTGCGGCAGTGTTGCGGGATGTGTGGCGGCTGGCGCCGTTGTTATTTCCGTATCTGGTTGTCATCGGTATCTTGGCGACGATCTGGCTACAGCAACCCGAAAGGCCGCTTTCCGCTGAGGCGCCCGGAGCCTGGGTTCAGTTCCACATCGCGGTCTCGGTGCTGACGTATGCGCTCCTGACAATCGGCGCTATCGCGGGGTTTGCCGTCATGTTGCAGGAACGCGCGCTCAAGATGAAACGCCCCGGCGGGCTGACGCGGATGCTGCCGTCGGTTGCAGATGGCGAACGGATACAGGTCGGATTACTGGCGGCGGGAGCGGCGATCCTCGGTTGCGATCTCGCGAGCGGCATGGCCGCTCAGTTTTTTCAGTCAGGCCAACTTATTGAAATAACACATAAAACAGCGTTATCGTTGCTGACATTCGCGATCATCGTTGTGTTGCTTGCCGTTCATGCGCGAACCGGCATTCGCGGACGCCGGGCGGCACGGTACGTTTTGGCCGCTTACCTGTTGATCACGCTTGCCTATCCGGGCGTTAAATTTGTCACGGATGTCGTCTTAAGCTGATTTCACAGCGTTGTTGAAATTATTGCAGTGCAGCATTAGAGTTGCCTAGCTTTTAGTCATCTCCTTCAGGTTGCCTAAGAAATGACCATCAAGATCGGTCCAGTCGAACTTTTACAGCCTGTCATCCTGGCTCCGATGTCAGGTGTGTCAGACCTACCGTTTCGCCGGCTCGTCAAACGCTGGGGCGCGGGACTTGTCGTTTCGGAGATGATTGCGAGCCAGGCAATGGTCAATGCCAATCTTAAGACCCTGAAAATGACGACAAACTGTGCCGACGAACAGCCGATGGCAGTCCAGCTTGCCGGGTACGAGCCGTCCCTGATGGCTGAAGCCGCCCGCATGAACGAGGACCGCGGCGCGGCCATCATCGATATCAATATGGGCTGCCCCGTCAAAAAAGTTGTGAACAAGCAGTCGGGTTCGGCGCTTATGCGCGACCTGGACCATGCACGGCGCATAATAGATGCAACGGTCGAGGCGGTAAAAATTCCGGTTACCCTGAAGATGCGCAAGGGGTGGGACGATGACAATCTGAACGCGCCAGAACTGGCCAAGATCGCGGAAGATTCCGGTATCCGGATGATAACCGTTCACGGTCGGACACGGTGCCAAATGTATAACGGGTCTGCCGACTGGAAATTCATTCGAAACGTCTGCGACGCAGTATCAATTCCGGTGATAGCGAACGGCGATATCGGCACGTTCGATGATGTTGATGCGGCACTCGAACAGTCGGGCGCGGCCGGCGTGATGATCGGCCGCGGTGCAACGGGCCGACCTTGGTTTCCCGGACAAGTGATGCATTATCTCGCCACCGGCGAGCGCCGCGCCGATCCACCCCTGTCACTGCAGGGTGAAGTGGTGCGGGAGCATATCGATGAAATGCTGTCCCATTTCGGCGTATATACCGGCCTGAGGATGGCCCGAAAACACATCGCCTGGTACAGCCGGGGAAGAAAATTTTCAGCGGAATTCCGAAACAATATCAATCAGATAGAAAGTGCATCTGAAGTTATCAATGAAATAGAGGATTTCTTCGAAGGGGATTGGATCCCGAAAGCAGCATGACCCAGGTATCGGACTTGGCCGACAGGAACGAACAAGCTCCCTTTGATCCGCTCAGCGTTCTTGCCGCCTTGCCTTTTGCCGTTCTTGCGGTCGATCAGGACACAAGGATACGATTTATGAACGGCGCCGCAGAGCAGTTCTTCGAGGAGGGAGCGAGCGGCCTGACCGGACGCCGCCTCAATGAAGTGATGCCAGCCGACAGTCCGTTGTTTTCGCTAATTTTCCAGGCGTCTTCCGGACAAACCAGCGTCGCCGAATACGATGTGGAGATCACCTTTCCCAGGGACCGCACCCGCAATCTGGCAATTACGGCTGCACCGTTGAACGACGATTCAGCCTTGACGGTGATTTCACTGCATGAGCAATCCATCGCACGGCGAATTAACAGCCAGATCGCCCACCGCAACGCGTCACGTTCGGTTACCGGACTGGCGGCGCTTCTTGCGCATGAGATCAAGAATCCGCTGTCGGGCATACGCGGCGCGGCACAGCTTCTCGAATCCGCCGTTTCCGAAGAAGACGATCGCGGTCTTACGCAGCTCATTTGCGAGGAAACCGACCGCATCTGCGACCTTGTCGACCGGATGGGCTTGTTTTCCGATGGCGACATCAGCCGGAGCGCGGTCAACATACATCTCGTTCTTGAACGCGTCCGCCGTATCGCAAAAGCCGGATTTGGGCGCCACGTCGATTTTATCGAAAATTACGATCCATCCCTGCCGCCGGTCTACGGCAACGCTGATCAATTGATCCAGGTATTTATGAATATCGTCAAGAATGCCTGTGAAGCTGTGCCGTCCTCGGGCGGCAAGATTGCAATCCAGACTTTGTTTCAGCACGACGTCAGGTTGGCGCTGCCAGGCGGCGGAAGCCGTGTGCAATTGCCGCTCATCGTGTCCGTGCGGGATAACGGTCCCGGTATTCCGCCGGATGTCGCGCCCAACCTGTTCGATCCTTTCGTCACGTCAAAAACTGACGGCACCGGGCTAGGCCTGGCGTTGGTCGCGAAGGTGATAGGCGATCACAGCGGCATTGTAGAATTTGAAACGTCGGAACAGGGCACCGAGTTCAGATTACGGCTACCGATGCACTCCGACGATCCAACCGATTCCCAGCGTTCCGATAAAATCGCAAGGGGATTCGGCGAATGACCAACAAATCAACCATCCTGGTTGCCGATGACGATCGCGCGATCCGCACGGTGCTCGAACGCGCGCTTGTCCGGGAAGGCTATGGGGTCCGATTGGCGAGCAATGCCGGCACGTTGTGGTCCTGGGTTGCCGCGGGGGAGGGCGACCTGGTCATCACCGATGTCGTGATGCCCGATGAGAACGGCCTTGATCTGGTACCGCGTATCCGTGAAATCCGCCCGGAACTCAAAGTTATCGTGATGAGCGCGCAAAGCACGTTGCTGACCGCGGTCAAAGCTAATGAACGCGGCGCCTATGAGTATTTGCCGAAACCGTTCGATCTGACGGAGCTTGTCAGCGTTGTTGATCGGGCTTTGCAGGATCCGTCGGAGATTGGTCAAATAATGCCCTCAGAACCCGGCGAGAAATTGCCGCTGATCGGTCGTTCTGCGGCAATGCAGAATATTTACCGCATCCTTGCCCGATTGATGGCAACCGATCTCACCGTAATGATCACGGGTGAATCAGGTACCGGCAAGGAACTTGTGGCCCGGGCGCTGCACGATTACGGCAAGCGACGGAACGGTCCGTTCGTCGCCATCAATATGGCGGCAATACCGCGAGATCTCGTTGAATCGGAGCTGTTCGGCCACGAACGGGGGGCATTTACAGGCGCCACTGGCCGCGGTGTCGGCAGGTTTGAACAGGCGCAACGGGGAACCCTTTTTCTGGATGAGATCGGGGATATGCCGCTCGACGCCCAGACCCGATTGTTACGGGTACTTCAGGACGGCGAGTTCACAACTGTCGGCGGCCGGACGCCCATCAAGGCGGAAGTACGGATTATCGCTGCAACGCATCGCGATCTCACGCGACAGGTCAAACAGGGTCATTTCCGGGAAGATCTGTACTACCGGTTGAACGTTGTGCCGATCCGCTTGCCACCACTTCGCGAACGGGTGGAAGATTTGCCGGAACTGGTGGAACATTTCTTCGCCCGAGGCGTCAAGACCGGCCTGCCGTTCAAAAACATCGAGCCGGCTGCGATGGATTTATTGCTGAAGCACCCGTGGGCCGGCAATGTCCGGGAACTGGAGAATTTGGTTCAGCGGCTTGCAGCGCTCTATCCCGATGACTTCATCTCTGCGGATATTATCGCTGCAGAACTTACCGACGGGGTTTCGGACGATTCCGGCCTTCTCGATGATGATGAAACAATGGCCGACGCCATCGAAAGGCATTTGAACAAATCGTTTTTTACGTCCGATCGCGGTTTGCCGTCGAACGGTCTGTACACTAGGGTGCTGCACGAAATGGAGCGCCCGCTGATCGCGATGACTCTGGCCGCTACCCGCGGCAATCAGATCAAGGCGGCAAAAATCCTCGGCCTCAACAGGAACACGCTGCGCAAGAAAATCAGAGAGCTCGATATCGAGATCGTGCGGGGCGCGCGCTAACAACCATATTCATCCGGGCGGTTGTGCGGTGGCAGATACAGACGAGACAATGGACAGTTCGACGCAGATAACCCGGGAGCCCCAGGCGCATAAGGCGCATAAGGCGGCCATGCTGTTCTCGCGCCTGTCGGCATGGGGCGAAAAAGTCGGGCTCGGCCGCAAACTTGCCCTGATGTTAACCGTCGCTGCCCTCGCATCCGCATTCGCAACATACGCCGCCATGACAGGCTCGGCGCCGCTGGGCGCAGACACCAAGACCATTCTGGTCCTGCTTCAGGTCGATCTTGTCGTGTTTTTGCTACTTGGCCTCGTGGTTGCGCGAAACCTCGTCGGTTTGTGGATAGAACGGCGGCGAGGTCAGGTGGGATCGCGTCTGCACACGCGGCTGGTTGTTCTTTTCAGTTTGATAGCGCTCGCACCCGCGATCATCGTTTCCGTCTTCTCGGCGCTCTTCTTCAATTTCGTCATGGAGAACTGGTTCAATGAACGGGTAAGAACCGCGATCATCGAATCAAGGGCCGTTGCTGAGGCCTATCTGAAGGAACATCAGCAGGTAATTCGTGGCGATATTTTGTCCATGTCGCGGGATCTGGAGCGCGCACTGCCGTTATTGACGGACAACCGCCGGCAGTTTTCACGCATCCTCGCCGCACAGGGGCTCGTGCGGAATCTCAGTGAGGTATACATCTTTGACGGCTCAGGCCGGGTGATGGCGAAATGGACACTCGGTTTCGTGCTGGCCCGGGAGCCTGTCTCTGCCGATGTCATCGAGCGTGCGCGCGGCGGAGAGGTGGTCCTTTTGACCAGCCAAGCCGACGATCGCCTGCGCGCTGTCCTGAAAATGGACCGGGCCGTCGACGCGTTTCTGTATATCGGCCGGTTTGTCGAACCGATTGTTCTTGAACACATTGAAAAGACCCAGCGGGCCGCAGCGGAATATCGCGATATTGAGGGGCGAAGGTCGTCGATTGAAATAACTTTCGCGATGATTTTCATCCTGGTCGGACTTCTTTTGCTCTTCGCCGCGATTTGGGTCGGGCTTGTTTTTGCGAACCGCCTGTCACGACCGATATCAGACCTCGCCGGGGCCGCCGAACGGGTGCGGGCAGGCGATCTTTCCGCCCGTGTTGAGGAAAGACCGGATTCGGATGAGCTTGGACTTCTCAGCCGGGCATTTAACAGGATGACGGACCAGTTGGAAGGTCAGCGGCACGAACTTGTGCAGGCGAACCGCCAGATCGATGAACGTCGCCATTTTATAGAAACCGTACTTGCGGGTGTTTCCGCGGGGGTTATCGGTGTTGATGCGAAAGGAAAAATAAATCTCGCAAACCGGTCGGCAAGCTCGTTGTTATCGATAGATCTTGACCAGCGAATTGGCGGCGATATCGGCGACATTGTGCCGGAACTTGTAACGATGATTTCGGATTCGCACGCGCGGCCCAATCGCCGCGTCGAAGCACAAATTTCAATACAGCGCGTTGGACAGCCCAGAACGCTTTTTGTTCGTCTCGCGGCGGATATCGTCGATGAAAGCATTCTTGGTTTTGTCATCACGTTCGATGACATCACCGAACTGGTAGCCGCACAGCGCAAAGCTGCATGGTCGGACGTGGCGCGCCGGATCGCACATGAGATTAAAAACCCGCTGACACCTATCCAGCTTTCGGCCGAACGACTTCGTCGTAAATACCTTTCCGAGATAAAATCTGATCCGGAAACCTTCTCCAACTGCACCGACACGATTATTCGCCAGGTCGGTGATATTGGCAGGATGGTGGACGAATTTTCGGCATTCGCGCGAATGCCGAGACCTCAGATGGAGACCGCCAATCTGGCAAAAATTTGCCGTGAAGCTCTCATTCTCCCGATAAGTGCGCATCCGGAAATCCGGTTCACGTCGGAAATACCTGATCAGTCGGTTTTAATTTCAGCGGATTCACGTCAGATTTCCCAGGTTTTGATCAATCTTTTCCAAAATGCCGTCGACGCAATAGAGGGCCGCAACGGGCGGGACGGGGAAATTTTGTCGGATGGTGAAATTCACCTCGTTCTGACTGAAACAAACGGCAGCGCGGTAATCGAAATTACAGATAACGGGAAAGGATTGCCTCCCGAAGAACGCGACAGGCTGACGGAGCCCTATGTAACGACACGGACAAAAGGTACTGGCCTCGGCCTCGCCATCGTTAAGACGATTCTGGAAGATCATCACGCCGTGCTTGAACTCGAAGACCGCACCGGTGATGGAGCCTGTGTCAGGGTCACGGTTTCGGTATTATCGGCAGGTGAACGTAAATCGTTAGAATCTGCGGGGAGCGGTGGTACGCATGGCGTTTGATGTCCTGGTCGTTGATGACGAAGACGATATCCGGATGCTGATCGCGGATATTCTGTCGGATGAAGGTTTTGAGTGCAGGACAGCGAAAGACAGTTCGTCGGCGCTTGCCGCCATCGAGGACCGGCGTCCAAATCTTCTGATTCTCGATATATGGCTGGAGGGCAGCGAGCTTGACGGAATGGAAATTCTTCAACGCGTTCATCAGGATTATTCGGCCATTCCCGTCGTGATAATCAGTGGCCATGGAAATGTCGAAACAGCCGTGTACGCGATCAAACTTGGCGCTTACGACTTTATAGAAAAGCCGTTTAAGGCAGATCGACTGGTGCTCACCGCGACAAGGGCGATAGAGGCAGCGCGTCTTCAACGCGAGAACGAGGAATTGCGCCAGCGGACAAACGATGTGACGGAGATTGTGGGTGTTTCTCCAGCAATACGGCAACTGCGAACGGCACTCGAGAAAGTAGCGCCGACCGATAGTCGCGTGCTGATATCGGGACCGCCCGGGGCAGGAAAAGAAGTGTTCGCCCGCGAACTTCACAAGCGGTCATTGCGGTCCATGGGCCCGTTTGTGGTTCTGAACTGTGCGGCAATGAATCCGGACCGCATGGAGGCCGAGTTGTTCGGTCGCGAGACGTCGGATAGCAATGCGCCACGCAAAGTCGGCACTTTAGAAGAGGCCCACGGCGGAACATTGTTGCTCGACGAAGTGAGCGACATGCCGCTTGAAACTCAGGGCAAGATTGTCCGTGTGCTCCAGGAGCAGACATTTACGCGGGTTGAAGGACAAACCTCTGTCAAAGTCGACGTACGGGTGATTGCCTCGACAAACCGCGATATGGAAGCGGAGATGACCTCGGGAAACTTTCGTCAGGACCTTTTCTACCGGCTGAACGTTGTTCCGATCCAAATATTGCCCTTGCGGGACCGACCGGACGATATCCCGGTGCTGGTGGAACATTTCGTGCAGCGTTCTTCCCTGATCTCGGGACTTTCGCCCCGGATCGTCGGGCAGGAGGCGATGGTGGCGCTTCAGGCCTATGACTGGCCCGGAAATGTGCGGCAGCTGCGGAATGCCGTCGACTGGATACTGATTATGGCGCCCGGTCGCCCGGACGAGCCGGTGACGGTTGAAAACCTTCCCCCTGATATTGGCACCGGCACATCGGCATCGATCGGCTGGGAGCAGAGGGCAAAGATGATGTCTTTGCCGCTGCGCGAAGCGAGAGAAAACTTCGAACGTCAGTATTTGCTTGCGCAAGTCTCGCGGTTTGGTGGAAATGTTTCGCGCACGGCAGAATTCGTCGGGATGGAACGATCCGCGCTGCACCGAAAGCTGAAGTCACTGGGTGTTACAAGCCGCGAGATTGCCGAGCAGCCCGGCGCCTTCGTGCCGGAATAACTGGGCAAGATGATATGAAAGTTATCGTTTGCGGCGCCGGTCAGGTTGGATACAACATTGCGCGCCAGCTTTCGCTCGAAAACCACGACGTAACTGTGGTGGATTCGTCAGAAGCGAATATCCGTACTGTGAACGAATCCCTGGACGTGCAGGCCATTCTCGGTTTTGCCTCCTATCCCGACGTTCTTGAACGGGCGAACGCGCAGGACGCCGATATGCTGATCGCGGTCACGCAGTCCGACGAAGTGAACATGGTTGCCTGCCAGGTGGCACATTCGTTGTTTAATGTGCCGACGAAGCTCGCCCGGGTCCGGAATCAGAGTTACCTGCGACCAATCTGGGCAGATTTGTTCAGCCGCGACAACATGCCCATCGATGTCATCATTTCGCCTGAACTTGAAGTTGCCCGGGCGATCTCGCGCGATCTGGTCGTGCCCGGCGCGTTCGACACCATCCCGATGGTGGAAGGGAAGGTCAGGGTGATCGGCGTTCGCTGCAACGAAGATTGCCCGGTTATCAATACGCCCTTGCGCCAGCTCACAGGCGTGTTCCCGGACTTGAATATCGTGGTCGTCGGCATCATCCGTGACGGACACACATTGGTGCCCAGCGCCGATGAGCAAATGCTCGCAGGAGACGATGTCTATTTCGTCGCCGATAACGACCATGTTGCGCGGGCAATGTCGATATTCGGCCATGAGGAACGCAAGGCCCGGCGGATCATTATCGCCGGCGGGGGCAATGTCGGCGTGTTTCTGGCGGAGTTGATCCGTGACGAACACCCCGGCGTCAGCGCCCGCATCATCGAGCTGGACAAGGAACGTGCGGAACATGCGGCACGAGGGTTGCCGGGAACCACGGTGATTAATGGCAGCGCTCTCGAACCCGCGATACTGGAAGAAGCGGGCGTGGCTGTGACCGAGGCGATCGTCGCGGTCACGAATGACGATGAAACAAATATTCTCGGCTCGTTGCTCGCCAAACGCCACGGCGCGCAGCGTGCGATCGTGCTGGTAAACAACACTAATTATTCGCCTCTGATCACGACACTCGGCGTAGATGCGGTGATCAGTCCGAGATCGATTACCGCATCTACTATTTTGCAACATATTCGGCGCGGCCGTATTCGGGCGGTCCATTCGCTCGGCGAGGATTTCGGAGAGGTGATGGAGGCCGAAATCCTGGAGACATCCAGCCTCGCCGGCCTGCAAATTCGCGATATGGAATTACCGGATGGTGTGATGTTCGGATCGGTCGTTCGCGGCGAACAGGTCATTACGCCACGCAGCAACACAATCCTGAACAAAGGCGACCGGGTGGTAATTTTCGTAAGACCCTCTGCGGTTCGGGAAATTGAGCGCCTGTTTGCGGTCAACCTGGAATTTTTCTGAGCATATCCCCTGAATGCCCCGAGTTTCATACGTTAACGGCCAGTATCTCAGACATCGACAGGCGGCTGTCCATGTCGAGGATCGGGGCTATCAGTTCGCCGACGCGATATATGAAGTGATCGCCATCGTCGGCGGCCGGCTGGTCGACGACGCCCTTCATTTTGAGCGGTTAGAACGATCGCTGCGCGAAATTCGGATGGAAATGCCGTTTTCACGTGAAATCTTCCGGCTCAAAATCGCCGAATTGTTGAGGCTTAACCGACTGCGGAACGGATCGCTGTATATTCAGGTGTCGCGTGGTGTTGCGCCTCGTAATCACAAGCTTCCTGAGACAATTATACCGTCGGTCGTCATGACGGTACGGCCCCTCGTTCAGCCTTCTGTTGACCTATTGAAGGACGGTGTAGCGGTCATTACGGTGCCGGACATACGGTGGAAGCGGCCCGATATCAAATCCGTTGCTTTGTTGGCGAATATTCTCGCAAAGGACGAAGCGGTCCGGCGGAACGTCTATGAAGCATGGCAAGTGAATTCCGAGGGCGAGGTTACCGAAGGCACGTCGACCAACGCGTGGATTGTAAAGGACGGGTGCCTTGTCACCCATCCGGCGGGAACCGGCATTTTGAACGGCGTCACACGCCTTGCTCTCCTGAAAATAGCCAATCGGGCAGGGGTAGATCTAGTCGAACGGCCGTTTTCAGTCGACGAAGCCATATCTGCGGACGAGGCTTTTTTGACCAGTACGTCGTCATTTTTGATACCCGTTGTCCGGATTGACGACAAACAAATTGGCGACGGCCGCCCCGGCCCCGTATCAGCTGGCCTTTTGGCGCAGTATAGCGCGCATCTTTGGAGCAACGATGCCTGACCATGCCCCCAAGGCCGTCCTGTTTGATTGGGACGGCACGCTGGTAAACAGCTGGCCGATTATTCACGAGAGCATGAACCGGACGCTGGAAACCATGGGTCATCCGGTCTGGACCATGGAGGAGACGACCACACGCGTCCGAAAATCGTTGCGCGAAGCGTTTCCGGAGTTGTTTGGCGACAAGTGGGAAATCGCGAGAGACATATTCTATGAGGCGTATCGGTCGGTACATCTCCAGCGCATAGAAAAAATCGATGCCGCGGAAGAACTGATCGAGGCCTTTGAGGTCCACGGCAGTGTCCTTGGCGTGGTAAGCAACAAATCCGGTGGTCATTTACGCGCTGAATCGACGGAACTCGGATGGGACCGTTTCTTTGCCGGACGTTTAATCGGTGCGACGGATGCGGCCCGGGACAAACCGGCGACAGATCCTATTTTTATGGCGCTGGAAGGGACCGGACTGACGCCCGGGCCCGATATCTGGTTTGTCGGCGATACCTGGGTCGATATTGCCTGCGGCAGGGCGGCGAATTGCCATACGATCCTGATTGGCGGACAGGATTCCGGCGCCGCTGAATTCAAGGATCACCCCCCCCATGAAAATTATTTATCCTGCCGCGACTTACTGGAGGTTGTCAGACGAATTCAAGGTTCCATATAGAAGGCATGGTACGTACCATAGGCGATGGAGTTCAATCGTTAGGTGACCGTCTGAAAGCAACCCGTGAAGATAATAATATTAAATAAAACAAAAGGTAAAACAATGTCTTCAGAAGAAACACAAAACTTGCAGGACGTCTTTCTCAACCATGTGCGAAAGCAGAAAACGTCGGTAACGGTGTTTTTGGTCAACGGCGTGAAATTGCAGGGCATAATCACCTGGTTTGACAATTTCTGCGTATTGCTGCGCCGGGATGGTCATTCACAGCTTGTGTATAAGCATGCAATTTCCACCGTTATGCCTGTTACGCCTGTCTCGCTCTATGACGAGGGTGACGACGAAGCCGTAGAATCCGATATCTGATTTGACGGATACGCAGCCGGCTGACGGCGGCGGCGGAGACGGCCGAACCCGCGCCATTGTCATTCATCCGTTCCGGAAATCCAGCAAATCCAACAGCCGAAGCGTGGCATCATGCCTCGACGAAGCGGTCGGGCTGGCCACCGCGATCGATCTGAACGTTGTGTTGCGTGAAGCGGTGTCGCTTCCCAAAATTCATGCCGGCACGTATTTCGGCAAAGGCACGGTCGAGCGCCTCGGCGAGCTGATTGAAGAGCAGGATGCCGATATCGTCAGTGTCGATACCACATTGTCGCCGGTACAGCAGCGAACGCTGGAAAAAGCCTGGAACGCCAAGGTAATTGACCGAACCGGCCTGATTTTGGAGATATTCGGCGAGCGTGCGCAGACTCGTGAGGGTGTGTTGCAGGTTGAACTGGCGCATCTCGACTATCAGCGCAGTCGGCTGGTACGAACCTGGACCCATCTGGAGCGGCAGCGGGGCGGGTTCGGTTTCCTCGGCGGCCCTGGTGAAACGCAGATTGAGGCCGACCGGCGCATGATCGCCGTACGGATTACGAAAATCCGGCGCGAACTCGAAACGGTCACGCGCACCCGTGAATTGCACCGTGAAGCCCGCCGCCGGGTTCCGTATCCGGTGATCGCGCTCGTAGGTTACACCAATGCCGGAAAATCAACCCTTTTCAACAAGTTGACGAATTCTGACGTATTCGCGGAAGACCTGCTATTCGCGACGCTGGACCCGACAATGCGTGAAATCAAGCTACCGTCAGGCCGGTCGGCGATCCTGTCGGATACGGTCGGTTTCGTATCGGACCTGCCGACGACGCTGATTGCGGCTTTCCGGGCGACCCTTGAAGAGGTCATCGAAGCCGATATCATCGTTCATGTCCGCGATATCGCACATCCCGACACCGCGGCGCAGAAAGACGATGTGCTCCGCGTGATGGATGAACTCGGTGTCGATTTTGCCGATGGCAGGGCGTTTGTCGAAGTGTTGAACAAGATCGACCTGCTGGAGCCGGATGAACGCGCGGCCTTACGGAACCAGGCCTCGCGGGGCGCTGAAGTGGTCGCCCTGTCGGCGGTGTCCGGTGAAAACAGCGGCGCGTTTGTGGAGCGCCTGGATGAATTGCTGTCTGCGGAACGCAACGTCATCAATCTGAAGCTGCCGCAGGGCGACGGCGCCGCCATTTCCTGGCTTTACCGCCATGCCGATGTGCTAAACCGCGATGACCGCGACGAATTTGCCCATTTCGAAGTATCGATAGCCCCCGACCAGCTTGCCCGGTTCGAGAAAACTCAGCTTCATCGATAGTTTTTCGGCGTCGGCTGCTTGACACGGCACCTGACCGTCCCTATATGTCTAGCACTCGCTGGCAGGGAGTGCTAGCAGGTTGAAAAAACAACTGTCATTTCATAATATTAAGGAAAAAGGTCAATGGGAATCAGACCTCTACACGACCGCGTGCTGGTCGAACCTCTGACGGCTGAAGAGAAGACGTCAGGCGGAATTATTATCCCCGATACCGCGCAGGAAAAACCGCAGGAAGGCAAAATTATTGCCGTCGGCGCCGGCGCGCGTGGCGAGGATGGCAAGGTGCAGAAGCTTGATGTCAAAAAGGGCGACAAAGTCCTTTACGGCAAATGGTCGGGCACTGAAGTGAAAATCGATGCCAAGGACCTTCTGATCATGAAGGAATCCGACATCATGGGAATCATCGAGTAGGAGCGCTGAGAAAATGGCTGCTAAAGAAGTTAAATTTGAAGGCGACGCCCGCGCAAAATTGATGCGTGGCGTCGATATTCTGGCGGATGCCGTAAAGGTTACGCTTGGCCCCAAAGGCCGCAATGTCATTCTTGACAAATCGTTTGGCGCCCCGCGCATCACCAAGGACGGTGTCACGGTCGCCAAGGAGATCGAGCTTGAAGACAAGTTCGAAAACATGGGCGCTCAGATGCTCCGCGAAGTTGCGTCGAAAACCAACGACGAAGCTGGTGACGGCACGACGACGGCGACGGTTCTGGCTCAGGCTATCGTTCGCGAGGGCTGCAAGGCCGTTGCGGCCGGCATGAACCCGATGGATCTTAAACGCGGCGTCGATTTGGCAGTTACCGCGGTCATCGGCGATCTTCGCAAGAAAGCGAAGAAGGTCTCGTCCGATGAGGAAATCTCCCAGATCGGCACGATTTCGGCCAATGGCGACATCGATGTCGGCGCCATGATCTCCGATGCAATGAAGAAAGTCGGCAAAGAAGGCGTCATCACGGTCGAAGAAGCCAAGTCTCTTTCGACCGAGCTTGAAGTCGTCGAAGGCATGCAGTTCGACCGCGGCTATATCTCGCCGTATTTCGTGACCAATGCCGAAAAGATGACTGTGGTACTCGAAGATCCGTACATCCTTCTGCACGAAAAGAAGGTCTCGGGCCTGCAGTCCATGCTGCCGCTGCTTGAAGCCGTTGTGCAGTCGAGCCGTCCGCTGCTGATCCTTGCCGAAGACGTCGAAGGCGAAGCGCTGGCGACCCTCGTGGTCAACAAGCTGCGTGGCGGCCTGAAGATCTGCGCCGTAAAGGCGCCGGGCTTCGGCGATCGTCGCAAGGCCATGCTGGAAGACATCGCCATCCTCACAGGTGGCCAGGTCGTCAGCGAGGACCTCGGCATCAAGCTCGAAAATGTCACGCTTGACATGCTCGGCACCGCCAAGAAAATCACGATCACCAAGGAAGAAACCACGATCGTGAACGGCGCCGGCAAAAAGACCGACATCCAGGGCCGCTGCAACCAGATCCGTGCCCAGGTTGAAGAGACCAGCTCGGATTACGACCGTGAGAAGCTGCAGGAACGTCTGGCGAAGCTCGCCGGCGGTGTTGCGGTTATCCGTGTCGGCGGTGCCACCGAGATCGAGGTCAAGGAAAAGCGCGATCGTGTTGAAGATGCGATGAACGCCACCCGCGCCGCGGTCGAAGAAGGCATTGTCCCCGGTGGCGGCGTTGCGCTGCTACGGGCTTCCAGAGTCCTTGACGGCCTGAAGCAAGAAAACGACGACCAGCGTGTCGGCATCGAGATCATCCGTAAGGCGCTTCAGGCGCCGGTGCGGCAGATCGCCGAAAATGCCGGTGTTGAGGGCTCGATCGTTGTCGGTAAGCTGTTGGAGAAGAAGGATCAAAACTTCGGCTACAACGCGCAGACCGATAAGTACGAAGATCTCGTCAAATCCGGCGTTATCGATCCGGTCAAGGTCGTTCGCACGGCTCTGCAGGATGCAGGGTCGGTCGCCGGCCTGCTGATTACGACCGAAGCGATGGTTGCCGAAAAGCCGAGCGAGGGCGGTGGAGGAATGCCTGCGATGCCTGACATGGGCGGAATGGGCGGAATGGGCGGAATGGGCATGTAACCCAGCCGTTCCCGTTTTCGGAACGAAAAGAACCGCCGCGGATTAATTTCCGCGGCGGTTTCTTTTTGGGTAGAGACTCGAACTTTGGAGCGCGCGCGGTATAACCTGTAAATGACCATAATCATTCCCCCTTCCGAAACCGTCGAAACCCTTATCCGCGAGATCACCGCGGCGGAGATCATGCCGCGATTTCAAAGCCTTTCCGCGGATGACCAGTGGGAAAAGCGGCCGGGCTCGGTGGTGACCGCCGCCGACATCGCCGCGGAAAATTTTCTGGCCCGTGAATTGCCGCCGCTCCTGCCGGGCTCGGTCGTTGTCGGCGAGGAGATGATCGAGGACGATCCGGCGGCGCTCGACCAGCTCGACGGCGATGCCCCGGTCTGGGTGCTGGACGCCGTCGACGGCACCTCGAATTTCGCTAAGGGCAGTCCCGATTTCGGCGTCATGGTGGCGCTTGTCGTCCGGCGCGAGACGATCGCGGGCTGGATCTTCCGGCCGGTCGATGACGAGATGTATGTGTGCGAAAACGGGGCAGGGGCGTTTCGCGATGGTGAACGGCTGCGCATCAAGGCGTCGCCGCGCCGGATGGCGGATATGGAAGGCTCGCTCGGCGGCTATATGCGCAAGAACACCGACCTGCCGGACCGTCTCGCCCGTGTGACGTCGACACACTGTATCGCGGTGGATTACTGCGCCCTCGTCAACAGCGATATCCATTTCGCCCATTACCGCGGCGTGCGGGCGTGGGATCACGCGCCGGGCTGGCTTTTGCACACCGAGGCGGGCGGCTATAGCCGGTGCCTGGACGGGACCGAATATCTCGCCGGCAAACCCGGGGAAGGCGGCATTCTGCTGGCCACCGACCGCGAGGCGTGGGAACATTTACAGGGGCCGATCGAACAGGCGATCGCCAGCTTTCTCTAACCGCCGACTTCCGGTATTTATCAGACGGGCTATAGTGATCGTCAACGTACAAATTTCCGAATACGGGACAGATTTTTCATGAGCAACAAGGCAACGGCGGCTTTTATCGGCCTCGGCGTAATGGGCTATCCGATGGCAGGCCACCTCGCCGCCAACGGGTACGACGTCAGGGTCTATAACCGGACCGCCGCGAAATCGACGCACTGGACCGAAGCGCATAGCGGCGCCGCGTTTCCGACACCGGCGCAAGCGGCCGAAGGCGCCGATTTTGTAATGATCTGCGTCGGCAATGACGACGATTTGCGCAGCGTGGTGCTTGGCGACACCGGGGTGTTTGCCGGCATGAAAGACGGCGCCATCCTGGTCGATCACACGACGACGTCCGCGATGGTCGTCGGCGAGATCGCCGGCGAAGCCCGGCGCCTGGGGCTCGGCTTTCTCGACGCGCCGGTGTCCGGTGGCCAGGCCGGTGCCGAGAACGGCGCGCTGACCGTCATGGTGGGCGGTGACGAGGACAGTTTTGCCGCCGCCGAACCGGTCATGCAGAGTTACGGCAAGACGGTGATCCGCATGGGCGACGCGGGATCGGGGCAGCTGACCAAGATGGTCAACCAGATCTGCATCGCCGGGCTGGTGCAGGGACTTTCCGAAGCGATGAATTTCGCCATGCGCGCCGGGCTGGATGCCAAAAAGGCGGCCGAGGTGATGTCCGGTGGCGCGGCGCAGTCATGGCAAATGGACAACCGCGCCGGCACCATGGTGGATGGACAGTTCGAGTTCGGCTTCGCGGTCGACTGGATGCGCAAGGATCTGGGTATTTGTCTCGACGAGGCGAAACGGAACGGCGCCAGGCTGCCGGCGACCGCGCTTGTCGATCAGTTTTACGCCGCCGTTCAGGCCAAAGGCGGCAACCGCTACGACACTTCAAGTCTCATATTGAACCTCAAAGACGAATAGGGAGCGGCACAATGTTCGAACTACATACGTGGATGACGGATAACGGCTACAAGGCGCGTCAGATGGCGGAGGAAAGCGGCCTCGAATACGAGCTCAAGCCGGTCAATATCCGGGAGAAAGAGCAGTTCGCGCCCGAGTTTCTGAAAATAAGCCCCGGTCACAAGATTCCGGCGATCATCGATCATGACGGACCCGGCGGGGCGACGGTGACGCTCTGCGAATCCGGCGCGATCCTCAAATATCTCGCCACAAAGGCCGGTAACGGGCTTTACCCGAGCGATCCGGTCGCCCAGGCAAAAGTCGACCAGTGGCTGTTCTACGGTTCCGCGCAACTGACGACGCTGGCCCAGCAATACGGGCTTTTCTGGCATCGCCTCGGCGAAGAGGTTCCGCGCGCCAAGGAACATTACGAAGGCGTGCTGCGCGACATGCTCGGCATGTACGACCAGCACCTCGCCGATAACGAATATGTCGCCGGCGCCTATTCGGTCGCCGACATTTCCTGCTATCCGGACATTCACATACACGGCGTTACCGATATCGGGCTTGACGAATACCCGAACGTGCGGCGCTGGCACGATGCGATCGAGGCGCGTCCTGCGGTTACAAAAGCCTGGGTACCGTTCGCCTGAGAATGATTTAGCTGCTGGGTTCGTCGGCTTTTGCCGCGACCCAGTGGCTTTCCATTTCCGCCAGATCGGCGTCCTGCAGGGATTTTCCGGCCTGTTCGAGCCCATTTTCGACCGCACGAAACCGGCGCTCGAACTTGGCATTGCCGTCGCGGAGCGCGATTTCGGCGTCGATACCGAGGTGGCGGGCGAGGTTGACGCAGGCGAAGAGCAGGTCGCCCGCTTCGTCCCGCAGCCGTTCCTTGCCGCTGCCGCCATCTATTTCGGCTTCCAGTTCTTCCAGTTCCTCGCGAATCTTTGCGATCACCGGGGCAAGATCGGGCCAGTCGAAACCTTCGCGCGCCGCCCGTTTCTGTAGCTTCTGCGCCCGCATCAGCGCGGGCAGGGCGAGGGCGACGCCGTCTAGGGAGCTCGGTTTGCCTCCGAGTTTGGCGGCCCGGGCGTCGCGTTCCTGCGCCTT
>Ga0209403_10002218_pt1 | contig 23597 bp, 19 predicted proteins | sample ArcticOcean_MG_C_8_FD_187440 | JGI IMG/M metagenome (GOLD analysis project Ga0209403, IMG submission 187440) | Marine microbial communities from western Arctic Ocean - ArcticOcean_MG_CB11_86 (SPAdes) (version 2) | ecosystem: Environmental > Aquatic > Marine > Oceanic | place: Arctic Ocean... | reverse complement strand
ACTTAATAGGGCAGCTAAAAGAAGAAACGGGCAAGCCAGACTTCGTGTATAATCATTATCACGACAATTGGATAAAAAAAACTCACGGAAAGTGGGAAACGATAGGCGTAAAGCCAATCTCCATGATGCATGCTGCGGACGTGTTTGAGTACAATCGCTCCAACACGTTCGACCACCTTGTTAGCGACATTTCTTTTGTCGGTGGGTATTGGCCGTATAAAGCAAAGACTTTGGATAGATATATTATTCCACTATGTCATCCTGTTGGAAGGTATAGCGTCAAAATATTTGGTGGACAAAACTGGCCAGTATGCCAATATATGGGCTTCATAGAAAATGAAGAAGTCAAGAATGTTTTTAGGTCCGCTACAATTTGTCCCAATATAAGCGAGCCGCATTCTCAAGTTTTTGGCTATGATGTTATAGAGAGACCGTTCAAGGTTCTTTTCAGCGGCGGGTTCTGCATTTCAGATTATGTGCAATCCATGGCGGAAGACGTTTTCGATGAAGACGAGGTTGTTTTTGCCAAAGACCCAGAGGAATTTGTTGAACTTATCAACCACTATTTGAAATATCCCGATGAAAGAATTCCCTATATCAACAGGGGCTTTAATAAGGTTGTTGCTAATCATACCTATTTTCATAGGGTTGGAAGAATATTCGAAGAGCTTAACTTAATAGAAGAAAAATCCAACTGCATGGATTTGGCCGCTGATACTATGAATCAACTATTAGGGCAAAATTAACATGAAGAAAAGAGCGTTGGTTACTGGCTCCAGTGGCTTTATGGGCCGAAGCTTGGTTGATAAGCTGCTTCTCATGAGCGATATCTTTTCAGATGTCGTTACTATGAGCCGAAGTCCTGTCATAAATGCTCGCCCCAACACCACGCACTTTACGTGCGATTTGGGTTTATGTGATAGCGAAGATTATTATTATGAGTGCATGCGTAAGATTTGCGCGCAAACAAAACCCGACATAATTTTTCATCTTGCGGCCAACCCCCTAACGAAGCTAGATGAATCTAATCCTAACAAAATTATCCAAGACAACATAACATCAACGCATAAAGTGATTCATTCAGCACCCAAGGGATGTAGGATAATACTGGCTTCTTCCATTACTGTTTATGGCGACTGGATGTTTGAATCTGACGATGGACCAGAGTTTTACACAGAAGAGATGGCCACTAAGCCCACTTCTTTGTATGCCATAACTAAGCGTACATCAGAAAGTATACTTGAGTCTTATTGCAAAATGGACAGGGTGTCCGGGGCGTCATTAAGATTGTGTGCAACCGTTGGTCCGAATCTAACACATGGAGTAGTTAAGGATTTTATCAGAAAACTTCTTTCTACAAACCCTTATCTGGAAGCTTTGGGTGACTATCCGGGGTCAACCAAGCCCTATCTCCACATAAATGACGCGGTAGATGCTTTTATATTGCTGGCACTTTCAGATACAAATGGAGCGTTTAATGTCTGCCCAGACGACCAAATAACCGTAGAAGAGGTGGCTCACGCGGTTATGGGTGGTTGCGGTGTCCAAAAAGAGATTAAATGGATGGGCGAAGGGGCAAACTGGAAAGGAGACAACAGGTTTATAAAGGCTGGCAATCTCAAACTTAAGGGGTTGGGGTGGAATCCCCAATACCCTCATTCCAAGGATTGTATCCGGTCTGTCGTGGAGAAGATTCATGGAAATTAATAGAGACGACACAATCTTAGTTACTGGCGGCAAGGGGTTTCTGGGACATTTTGTATGCAAAACTCTGGCCGTCAAAGGTTATACCAACGTTATCCCACTAAAAGGAACTAGAAAAGGAATAGACTTAACAAATGCCCTTATGGCCAAAGAGGTTTTTAGGCAATATCAACCAGATGTCGTTCTGCATTTAGCGGCGAGAGTTGGCGGCATAGGGGCCAATAAAGACAACCCCGGAAAGTTCTTCTACGACAACATGTACATGGGCATGAATGTTATAGAGATGGCTCGAAGGTTTTCGGTTAAAAAATTAGTCTTGACAAGCACAGTCTGTTCGTATCCAAAATTCACAAAGGTTCCCTTTAAGGAAGAGGATATCTGGAATGGATACCCCGAAGAAACCAATGCTCCGTATGGGGTGGCGAAGAAAGCCTTAATGGAGATGTTGCAAGCTTATCACAAGCAGTACGGATTTATGGGTGTAACCCTTGTCCCCGTAAATATGTACGGCCCACGAGACAATTTCGACCCGCAGTCAAGCCACGTTATCCCTGCTCTAATACTAAAGGTGCAGGAGGCTATTGATAATGGAGATTCCGAGATAGTTGCATGGGGAACCGGAGAAGCATCTAGGGAATTTTTATATGTGGAGGATTGCGCCGAAGGAATAGTGTCCGCTATGGAGAACTACAATAGTCCTGAGCCTGTTAATTTGGGCACAGGGCGGGAAATAAAAATCAAAGACTTGGTAGTACTTATAGCTTCATTAATGGAGTACTCTGGCAAAATTGTTTTCGACGCCTCAAAGCCAGACGGCCAGCCTCGAAGATGCCTCGACATAACCAAGGCTAAAAAAGAATTTGGCTTTGTCTCTAAGACAGACTTTACCGCAGGATTATCCAAAACAATAGAGTGGTTTAAAAATGATATCCGCTGTAGTATTTAGTAAAAACAGGGCAGCGCAGTTACATCTAGCCCTCCACAGTATACGCAAAAATTTTTCAGACATATCTGATATAACCGTTCTATATACCCATACTACCGATGAATTTAAAGAGGGTTACGAAATCACTCAACTCTTTTTTCCGTCAAGCGAAAGAGTTAATTGGGTAGAAGAGTCCAACTTCAAAAACGACACAATAGACATACTTAATAAAGGGTGTGACCATGTTTGTTTTTTTACTGATGACGATATAGTTTACAGAAAGGTCTTTGATTCCTGTGAATCTATTTGTAATATTTTTGATGAATATTCAGACCTTTTTACCGTAAGTTTGAGATTGGGTAAAAACGTTTACATACAGAATATTTGGACAGATTTACGATGTGAGTTGCCACAAGAAACAGCAATGTTAGGCCAGAAGTATGTTTTATGGAATTGGAGAACGCTACTATCTCCTGACGGCTATTATTCTTACCCGTTTTCTGTAGATGGCCATATTTATAGAACTAAAGAGATTTTGAACATAATTTCTAAATACGATTTTGATACGCCTAACGCATTAGAAGGTAGGGCGGCTTATGACTATAGAGATGACATGCGGGACATTATGGCTTGCTTTTTTGCAAGCTGTCTGGTAAACACCCCTATTAACATAGTAGGCTCTTCAGCAAACATGTCTGGAATGGTTCACGGGGTTACCTTGGAAAAACTAAACAAAAGATATCTGGACGGAGAAGTGCCCGATTTAGAAAGCATGGATTTTAGTGGCATTAAATCTTCTCATCAAGAGATTGAGATAAAGTTTAAATGAAGATTAAGAATGCATATTGTCTATGTTTAGACAAAAGACAAGAGCACTGGGAAGACCTCCAAGAACAGTGTGAGTCTCGTGGCATAAAATTTCGTAGATTCCTAGTAGGAAAAGGTGAATTATTCCCGAAGGAAGAATACGATTATATCGACAGTCCTAATCCCCCAATTGACAAGTGGGGATACGGACGAGAAGGAACCGTTAGAAATCACTGCAACGCCTTCCTTTCTCATAAGGTCATGTTAAAAAAAGCTATCGAAGAAAATCTAGATAGCGTCTTGTTTCTTGAAGATGACGCATACTTCACATCCAGATATGATGATGTTATGAAAAAAGTTTCTGACGTGATTGATAAATTAGAATGGGATATGTTATATCTTGGCTGGTGGGTTGGGTTTGAAGATGATGAGTGGAATGAAAATATTGAACAAGAATACCTAGAGAAAGGCTTAGCCTCAATAGCGAGGGTTAGGTCTGTTCCGCTAGGCCTAATGGGTGGATTTCATGGGGTTCTAATTAATAGAACAATGTTCAAAATTCTATCTGAGCTTCCTCCTCTTGGCCCGTTAGACGGCCTATTAAATTATAACTTCCATAGTGGTCCCTATACTATTAACTCGTACTATATCGCGCCTAAAATTATTCACGACAAAGGAATTTTTAGCGAGGCTGAACAATCGCCTTGCCCTAGGAAGCACATATGACACCTCTTAAACTTACCGAGTAAAAGATGAAATTTACATTTGGGATAATTACTTGTAACGATGAGGCCAGAACCCTACTGGCAATCAAATCGATATTAAGGGAGAATATTCCTGATTGTCAGATTATAGTAGTCGGTGGCGAAAATCTTTACAATAACAATAATATAACACATATACCCTTTGACGAATCCGTAAAAGAGGGGTGGATTACCAAGAAGAAAAATATCATAACAGAAAACGCAAAGTATGACAATATTGTTTACATGCACGATTATATTAAATTAAATCAAGGATGGTATAACAAATTTGTTCAGTTTGGAGACGACTGGGATATTTGCATGAATCGAATAAACACACTGGAATATAAGCACCCTTGGGGAAATAGATTTAGAGACTGGACCGCTTGGGACGACCCCAGTATTTGCAATATTGGCGGTGTACATAGCTGCGTAATGATGCCTTGTGCTTACAACGAAACACAACACATGTATATATCAGGTACTTACTGGGTTGCGAAGAAGAAAATCATGGAAGAAGAACCCCTCAACGAAACTCTATGCTGGGGTGAAAGTGAAGATGTTGAGTGGTCTAAAAGAGTCCGCACAAAATGCCGGTATGTCATGAACCCCCATTCTTCGGTTCAGCTTACTAAACTCAAGCATGCGGGTGTAAGCTTCATTGATGAGAGTAGAATATTTTGGCGCGTTATCGCGGGAATCAATGTCACGGCTATAGGAATAGTAAATGGAATTTGAAGAATTTAAACGAGTCAGATACAAGACTCCCGCTTTTGATTTTACGGAGAACAAACAGGGGTTTGCATTCCATAAGAGTCAACCCGGCTACAGCGACATATCTGCCCACTTGCCTCTATTAGAATACCTAGCCTCTAAGTGCAGTCACATTACAGAATTTGGCACAAGAGACGGATTCAGCACCTGTGCGCTTATGTCTGGACTCCAAAAAACACAGGGCAAGCTGGTTAGCTTTGATATAAATATGCCATCTTTTGTGGATGAATTCAAAAACATGGAAGACCTCCCCTGCTCTTGGGATTTCAGACAAAGAAGCACCGTAGACGAAGACTTAGATATAGAAGAAACAGACTTATTATTCGTTGACAGCCTACACACCCATGAACAGGTTCGAGACGAGCTTAGGCTGCACGCTGCAAGGGTCAGAAAATTTATAGCCTTCCATGACACCTATTCTCATGGAGAATTTAGCAGGGACATGAAAGGACGGGAGGGGATACTGCGCGCAATTAACGAGTTTGTGGATTCCTCTTCGGAGTGGGCGCAGGTTTACAAAGTGGATTTTAACCATGGCCTTATTGTTCTAGAGAAAACGGCATGATAAAACTAGTGGTGTTTGATTTGGATGGCGTATTAGTAGAAGCTAGAGATATACACTATTATGCTTTCAATAGAGCGCTGTCTACGATTGATAGCAAGTACTCCATTGGCAGAGAAGAACATCTGTCTATGTACGATGGGCTACCCACAAAGAAGAAACTAGAAATACTAACTAAAGAAAAGGGTCTGCCAGAAGACACCTATCAAGAAATATGGAAAAGAAAACAAGACTGCACTGCTGATATTATCAAGGAAACAGTCAACCCCACCGACCACAAAGACATCGCCAAGGCTTTAGAAAATCTAAAAAACGAAGGCTACGCAGTTTATTGCGCCTCTAATTCTATTAGACATAGTGTAAAACTTATGCTTCTATGTGCTGGATATATGGAGCATATTGACGAATATTTCTCAAACGAAGACGTTAAGTTCCCCAAGCCCCACTCTGAAATTTACTTAACCTGCATGCTTAAGGCAAAGGTAAACCCCAAAGAGTGCCTAATCGTTGAAGACTCTCATGTCGGGCGAAAAGCCGCTTATGAATCCGGGGCGCACGTTATGGGGGTCAGGGGTCTAGAGGATATAACCTCTGTGAACATACAGAAGTCGATTGGCAAAGCAAACAAAACAAACGAGAAAAAACTTTTCAAACCTAAATGGCAAGGTGGAGATATGAAGGTTCTTATCCCCATGGCCGGGGCCGGGTCCAGATTCGAGAAGGCTGGGTATACTTTCCCCAAGCCGCTTATTGAAATCAAAAGCAAGCCGATGATTCAAGTCGTTGTAGACAACCTAAATGTAGACGCGGGACATGTTTTCATCACGCAGAAGTCCCATTACGAGGACTACAACCTTTCCTACCTGCTGAATCTTATCTCCCCAAGCTGCGACATCGTACAGGTTGACGGCATCACTGAAGGAGCGGCGTGCACGACTCTGCTTGCCAAGGAATACATTGACAACGATGAGCCTCTTCTGATTGCCAATTCTGACCAATATGTTGACTGGGACAGTAACGAGTTCTTGTATGCCATGCAGGCAGAGGGTGTAGACGCCGGAATATTGACCTTTGAATCTGTACACCCCAAGTGGAGTTTTGCCAAGGTAGATGACACCGGCTTTGTTACAGAGGTTGCTGAGAAGAAGCCCATATCCAACAATGCTACTGTTGGGATTTACTATTGGGCAAGGGGAAGCGATTATGTAAAATATGCAGAGCAGATGATTGCAAAAAATAGGCGAGTTAATAATGAATTTTATGTATGCCCAGTTTTTAACGAGGCTATAGAAGACGGGAAAAAGATAAAGATATTTCCCGTGGAAAACATGTGGGGAATTGGCACTCCAGAAGACTTAGAGATATTTCTAGGAAGATAACATGAACGCAGAAAAAATATATGAAGAGCTTACTAAAAGTGATAGATACAATTTATCTGCACATGATGGTCGAAAAACTATCAATCTGCCCACCAGCGGTGTTCCGGTGTCAATATCATGCAATGAATTTGATTTTATGCTAGGGTTTATTAAACAATTTAACTTAAAGCGTGGATATGAAGTAGCGACCGGAACAGGAATTTCCGCATTGGCTGCTGGGCTTGGAATGGGGGACGGCGGGAAGCTTGTAACCATGGATGTGTATGTTGAAGAGAATTTGGGTTTAGTCTATGACGACTATGCCGCCAAGCCTTATGAAGACAAAGAAGTGTTTACAGACTCAAAAGGAACGGAATCTATTAACTTTCTAATTGAAAAATATGGACTGGAGGATGTTGTTTTTCCAAAGACCGGATGGAGTCCAGATGATACAGAAAAATCTATACGAGAAGTTTTTGATGACCCTCTTGATTTTGTATTTATAGATGCTCTACATGATGACAAACATCTTATCCAAGATATAGAGGCTGTTCTTCCTTTATTGGCCGATAAATTTGCTATATTTATCCATGATACACACTGCTTTAGTAAAAAAACAGAACAGTATTTAACGGAAGTTTTTGGTAAAATCTGGACCTATGCTGAAAATTGCAGATACCCAATGGGTGGATTTAATCTGGGCTATATTGAAAATGTAGTACCCAAAAGTACTGGTCTCAAGAGAATTAGAGTATGATACTGATATCGCATCGCGGAAATATATCTGGCGCCAATCCTGAGAAGGAAAACGACCCAGATTATATAGCACAAGCCTTATTTTTAGGATACAATGTAGAGATAGATGTATGGAAGATTGGTGATGAGTGGTTTTTGGGACACGATTTTCCGTTCCATAAAATCAATTTTGGTTATCTAGTAAATGATTCTCTCCTGTGTCATGCAAAGAACCTTCCCGCTTTAAACGATATGCTGAAAGATAACAAGATTCATTGTTTTTGGCATCAGGAAGACCACTACACAATTACTAGTCGTGGGTATATAGTAAGCTATCCCGGCTATGCTATTACTGACAAGACGATATGTATGAAACCCGAGATGCACATAAAGTCTTCTCTTAAGGATTGCTATGCAATCTGCTCAGACTACGTGGAGCAGTATAAATGACTTGGCGACACACGGTTGGTTATTTTCTAAAATGCCATGGAGATTATAATGACGAATATCTTCAGCACCTGATTAGACCGAAGTTGTTTCCTTTTACTCCTAGCATGGAAAGTTCGGTCTATAAAGGGCCGCCGGGTATAGGGCCTACACTCACAGACGTGTACGAATTCGGTGTATATAGCGGAGGTTCATTAGTAGAGATTGCTGAATCTTTTAATACAGTTCGTTCTCCTATGAGGAAATTGTTTGGTTTAGATTCTTTTGAAGGAATGCCTGAAGAAACTGATGAAGAACACGTATATGAAGCACAACCATTTTGGCGTAAGGGAAACTTTGACGCCAGAGAATATTTTGGTGTATCGACCGTGGAGGGCAGTGTGGCAAAAACTAGGGAGCTTGTCGAACCCAGCCTCTCTTCAGAAACAGAGCTTGTTTTAATACCGGGATTTTTTGAGGACGTTTTAGACGATGGGTGTGTAAAAAAATATGACATGCGTCCCGCCGCTTATATAGATGTTGATGTAGATATTTACTCTTCCTCTAAAACTGTTTTAGACTTCGTATTTGCTAATAATATAGCGGTTGAAGGAACAATTATAGGTCTGGACGATTGGGGTGGGTCACCCGGATGGGAAACCATGTCAGATGGACAAAGTAGGGCGTTTAGAGAAGTTGGTTTAAAATATGATGTGGCGTTTGAACAACTCGCGTTTGTAGGCGGCGCATTTCCTCATGTTCAAGTTCTTACTAGGGTTCACTCGGTCGGCGGTCCAGTATAGAAAGGTTTACAATGAAAATTCTAGTAACAGGCGGTGGTGGATACGTAGGAAACGTGCTGTGTCGAGACCTACTAGACCAAGGATATAAAGTAAGGTGCATGGATAATTTCCATAAAGGACAATGTGATGCATTAATCGCCTTGGCTAGCAAGTCGCACTTTGAATTTATGCATGGCGATGTAACAAATGTTTCACACATCAAAAAGGCTCTAGACGGCGCAGAAGCAATTATCCATCTAGCGGCAATAGTGGGCTTTCCTGCTTGCGATGCCCAGCCATCTTTAGCCACAGCGGTCAACGTGGACGGCACTAGAAATATCTTGGAATTCAGAGACCCAGAAGTTCCGATGGTGTTTGCGTCCACCGGTAGCGTATATGGAAAAGTGGAGGGGGTCTGCACAGAGGACTCTCCCCTTAATGCGGTCTCGCTGTACGGAGACACCAAGAAGGCCGCTGAGATTGCCGTCAGAGACGAGCCAAATACTATCTCGTACCGATTTGCTACCGGATTTGGCGTTAGTCCATGCATGAGAGTCAATCTTTTGGTAAATGACTTTACGCATCAGGCCATGACAAATAAGTGCTTGAATATTTTTCAAGCAGACTTCAGGCGAACATTTATTCATGTAAAAGATATGTCTCGTGCATTTATATTTGGCATTAACAATTACAAGAAGATGTCGTATAATACTTATAATGTTGGCGCAAACAACTTGAATTGGACCAAGAGAGAGCTTGCGGAATATATAGCAGAAAAAACAGGGGCGCTTGTAAATTACGCTGAGACTGGTGTGGATTTAGACCAGCGTGATTATGAGGTTGATTACTCTAAAATTCAAGGCGAGGGGTTCAAGTGTACCACTTCTATGGAAGACGGTATTGATGAACTGATGAAGGTCACCCCGCTTCTCCAGATAAGGCACCAGTACCAATGATAGAATTAAAAGAAAAAAGGGTTTTAGTCACTGGTCCCAATTCGATGGTCGGCAGGGCCGTCACAAGCTCGCTGAAGGGCAGGGGGGCCGTTGTTTGGCCGGTTTTCCACGAAGATATTGACCTGCTTGACCTTCACCAAACCCGTCACGCTTTCGAAATTTCTGAGCCGGATTACGTTATCCATGCCGCTGGATGGAATGGTGGCATCGAATGGAACAAAATGTATCCGGCTGATATATTTTACCGAACTTCACAAATGGCGCTTAACGTTTTAAAGTGCTGTGAACAGTATAAGGTAGATAAGTGCCTATCAATTTTGGCATCCTGTTCTTATCCCAACAATCAAGAAAGCGTCTTGAAAGAGGATACGCTATGGGACGGAGCGCCTAATGGTACGGTAGAATGTCATGGGCTTTCTAAAAGAGTTCTTGATGCGTATTCTCGCCAGCTTCGCAAGCAGCATGGCCTGAATGCCATCACGGTAGTTTTAACAAATTCGTATGGCCCATACGATTCTTTTGACTTAGAAAAGACAAAGGTGGTTGGGGCTTTGATTAGAAAGTTTGTGGAAGCAAAGAAAACTAATTCCCCGCGAGTAGAATGCTGGGGAACAGGAAGCCCCAAGAGGGAGTTCATGTTCTGTAGCGATGCTGGAGAGGCCATTGTACAAACTCTGGAAACATATGAGGGATGGATTCCTCTAAATATTGGAACCGGAATAGAGGTTACCATCAAAGAGCTTGTCGAAATTATTGTAGAAGAAGTCGGGTATGAGGGAGAGGTTTTTTGGGACTCCTCTAAGCCTGATGGTCAAATGAAAAAACTATTAGACACTAGCAAAATGAAATCTATTCTTGATGTCGAGTTAATCGGCCTCCAAGAAGGGATTAAAGAAACTATAGACTGGTATCGGAGGACAACACTGTGAATATAGGAGTTATCGTAGAAGATTTGGGCATGTCTCAGTTATCTTACTCTGTGATAAACAACATAAACTCAGCCTGTGAACACAATAGCGAAAACGATTATGTTATCTTTTATGAAAACATGTCGAACCCTATTTTGCCAGCAAACTGTGCTATTATGAACAGCAGCGAGTTATGGAGCTTCGAAGGAGTCGTTATTGCGACAACAGCTTCTTCCGCCATGTTTGCTCTTGATGCGGTAAACAAAACAAAGAAGTTTTTCTACATATGGGATTTGGAGTGGACTAGGGGACGCAATAGACCTGATTTTATCAAAAATTTGCGCCCCTATCGGAACGAAAATATTACTTTAATAGCCAGAAGTGACGAACATGTTCAGGCCATTCAAAATTACTGTAACAGAAAAGTTCCTTACGTTATGAAGGATTTCGATATAGATAAATTACAGGAGATAATAAAAGATGAAATCTAATTTTTCCTCAGAAGAAACAAGCAGGTTTCTTATCAAGCAATACGTAGACAATGGAAGGAGCACCTACGAAATAGCCGAAGAGCTAGATACTTACCCCAACAAGGTAAGACGTATGCTACTAAAGCTTGGAGTAGAACTGAGAAACAAAAGTGTAGCTCAGTCCAACGCTCTTAATACCGGAAGACACAAGCACCCAACCAAAGGAACGACGAGGTCAGAAGAGGATAAGATTAAAATTAGCGAGGGTATGTATAACCACTGGTGCAATATGACCGATGATGAAAGAGAAAAAAGGTCCGAGCAGGCAAAAAAACAGTGGGAATCCATGTCGTTGCAAGAAAAAGAGAATCTCAGGAAAGCAGCGGCAGAAGCCGTCAGGAAAGCCGGGAAAGAAGGCTCCAAAATGGAAAAATTCCTACATCGGGAGTTGACAAAAGGGGGGTATTCTGTTATCTTTCATAAGAAGGGACTCATCCCCAACGACCGCTTGGAGGTTGACCTTTTCCTGCCAGAGCTTAAGGTTGCCATTGAAGTGGACGGCCCTTCGCACTTTTTTCCGATTTGGGGGGAAGCCAATCTCCAAAAGCATGTACGAGCAGACGCTCACAAATCCGGCCTTCTCTTGAGTGCTGGATACGTCATTGTGAGGGTTAAGCATCTAACAAAAAGCGTTTCTAACAAAAGTCAGCGAGTTATGTTGGAGGCTATATCGAACTGCTTGGAAAAGATAAAATCCGAGTTTCCCCCCAAGGGGAAAAGGTTTATCGAACTGGAGGCATAATGGTTGACTACAAGAAGACAAAAGTAGACGAGCTTCGCTTTCTTCTCGCAGAAGGCGGATTGCAAGAAGACGGGTTGAAGAGTTTAACAAAAAAGGAGCTAGTTGAGATGCACAAAGAAATGACTCTTGCGGAAAATATTGAAGACATTAACTTGGATTTAGATTTTGAGGAGGTTCCTGATGGCCTACCGGGAGCGGATGCCCCGGATGAGGTTTCGGAAGATAGACCCAGCATCCTTTCTCCAGAATGGCATGACTATGTTATGGCGCAGTTTGAGCCTAACGAACTCATAGACGGCAACCCCGTCACAGCCGGTCTTAGACGAGTAGTTGAAGTCGTGCTTGGAGAGGTTACCTCAACGGGACCAACGCAGGTGTTTCCTGCCCAAGACCCCAACGGGCCGGGTAGAGCAACCGTTGTTTACACAGTCGTTCTTCGAGAGTATAGCACCGGTAGCATTAAGAGCTATGCAGACACGGCAGACGTTTGGCATGGCAATACTGACGACCTATTCTGCGCTCATCCGGTAGCGACCGCAAGCACCAGAGCGGAAGGTAGGGCTTTACGCAAGGCTCTCAAGCTGCGCGTTCTAGCTGCCGAGGAGTTGGCAAAGAAAGACATTGTTAGCATTGTTCAGCAGACTATCCCCGGCGCCCCTACGGACGGGGGCTGGAATCCCGAAGAAAAGATAAGCGTTCAACAGGTTAGCTTTATTGACACAAAGTGTAGACAGCTTGATATTAATGGTCTGAACTTTATAAATTCTGGTGGAGAAAAATACACATCTATTGTTGATATAACCAAAGAAATTGCCAGCAAAATGATAAAGCAGCTAAACAAGTACCAAAACGGGGACTCTGATATCCCCGAAGATGTCGCTGGGTATGTTCCCAACTGGAGGAATTAACTATGAAAGTAACTTATACAACATCAAACGGCAGATTTTCTGTAGAGCTTGATTCAGAAAGCCAGAAGGATGCCTTTGAAAGCATCGCCCAATTTCAGGAAGTGTTTGAAGAGAGCATTTGCGGAAAATGCGGAAGTGAAAATCTGAGATTTGTAGTCAGGAACGTTGAAGACAATCTCTTTTATGAAATCCGTTGCCAAGACTGCGGAGCAAGACTGGAGCTTGGCGTTATGAAGAAGGGTGGAAGGCTATATCCCCGCCGTAAGGACAAGGACGGAAATTGGTTACCGGATAAAGGATGGCAGAGGTGGAACTCTAAAACCAAGAGTTTAGAATAAGAATAGCCTATTCTACCTATGAAAAGACCCCGGCGAAAACCGGGGTCTTTTCTTTTGGACTCATATAAATCTTATAGATATTCTAATGAAACGTAGAGTCCATATTGAGTCTTAGCTCCGATACTCTTGGGCGATGCTGAAATGGCAACATACCAATCGTGCTGAGTGTAAGTTCCGGTGTTGGCGGAACCATTCCCGGCGAACTGGCCGCTTGGGCCGGGAGATTGGGCCAGTGGCACGATAATGCCGCTTCCACCAACTGTATATTGATTAGCGGGTAATCTAACGTCTCTGTTGGGTGAACCGGAGAATGTTCCCTGAACATCTGTTCCATCATGGGTTGAATCTCCCCACCAAGTAACATCTCCAGAGCCTTCTACGGTAGAATAGCTGGTCATAGGCTTTAATAGCTCTGCCACTCTTGTCCAAACGCCGCTCGCCGGGTGGTTTGCGTTAACCCTGTCGAAAATACGCATTCTCACATTTTGTGTTTTAACTACAGTTGCGTGAGTGAATCTTACGTTAAGACTAGCCTTCTTGTTTGGGATATATTTAAGCCCAGTTGCAGGAACAATGTCGGGGGCATAAGACGTTGTTGCGCTAGCATACTTAAGGTTATTTACAGCGGCGCCCTCAATAGTTCCAGCGCCGTTTGTAATATAGGTACTTCCCTGAAACTGGTTTAATTCTACGGATGAGCCAAATGAGCCTCCAAAGAATCCTAAGCCGGAACCAGAAAGGTTATCTATCGGCGTGTTTGTCCCGCCGAAAAATGATAGGGTTGCCATATTATAATCTCCTTGAATTATCTGTTGTATTATACACCATTTTTATTACAAATCTTCTTCTTTGGGCCATTTTCCTATAGGGCAGTCTGAACTAGCCCATTTTGCTTTGGCTGGGAGGGAGCATCCGCACTCTATACACCTATCCCCGCTCCTTTTGTCGCACGTATCACACACCTCTAGCCTAGCTTTGTATAGCTCCTCTGAAGCGTGCGCTGCCCCGCTTTTTATATGATTAGTTAGAGCCTTAGTAAATCCCCAAGCCTGTTTTCCCAAGCTCGGCATTTTCTTTTCTTCTTCTGTGGCGGTCTCCTCCGCAATTTTCTTAGCGGTATTTTCAGATACTATTGGCTGTATCTCTTCTTCTTCCTTTGCCGCAGTATTTTGGGGCGAGCCTTGCCCCGGACCAAACCCGTCCTCCCACAACTGGTAATAGTCTTCTCTGATTTGGCACAACTTGTGTAAATGCGGGCCTTTTACCATGTTGTGTCTTTTGCAAAATCCCGCCAAGGGGCATTCGCATTTGGTCTTTTTTTCCTTACTCATCTTGTTTCTTCCTTAAGCTTCTGTAATTATTATTCTACTTTGCATTTGCGGCGCGAATGAGCCTGCATTAAACGTTTCGCCTACAAGTCCAATTATATTATCTCCAGTCACGCAACATCCACCAGAGCCACCATCTATAGCTAAGTCTAGTACAAACGGCCTTCTTATTGGGTCGTCCTTGTCGGCGCCGGTGCCCCCGACTCTTATTATGTTTCCATCACAATCTTTATAGTTTGAAGGACATGCGCACGCAGAAGTTGACCATAATCCGCAACAGTCACCACGATTTGGTTCAATCTCACCGCATGTATCAACTTCACAGGCTTTTTCTTCGCAGCAACCGGATTCCCACTCTGTTTTTTGACCCCCAGTAAGATGGTCGTAGCTGCCGCATCTGAATTTATCCGTTGGTATATTTCTGCAAACTCCTGCTACTTCGTCCCACTCCCCATTCAAAACGGCGCTACATGGTTCGCATGAAATATTCCCCCTGTTTGGCAGGTTGTCTATTCCTCCGAAATCTGAATGGTTTGGGTTTGCGCAAATGGAATATCCCGTATGTGGATGCAAAGGAAAACTCATGGCCCCGACATCTAAGTCTTTTAGTATTCTATCCTTATTACACCCGCTATCGCAACAGTCTTCTTTTCTTTGTGGGCACCCGTCCGGGCATTGTATACCCTCTTTCCAACTTCCGGCTCCAAGGGCGGCATCGCAGTCTCCTTTTGTTCTATATGTTTGGTCTGGACAGCCCCCATTACATCTTTTGAGCTTTCCACCCGCATCAACATCCCAACAGCACGAGGGACACTTGAGTCCCACCGCAGTCTGTTGACAGTCGTAACATCCACAACATTCTTCTAGACATCCTTCTGCGCCTTCCCAACAGTTGTTGTTACTATCGCCTAGACAACCCTCTTTACACTCTTCTATGTTCTGCTCAAGAGACTTGTTTGGGTCGGTACAATTTTTTGCGTCGTACTCTTCCTTTCCTCTACATTTTCCATTATGTATATTCCTGTCTCCATTTGTATCCTTGCATTTTCCGTTATAGAGACATTTACCTCTAGCGTCACAGCTTGGGCAATTGGGAAGTACTTTACCACAATCGCCGTCAACCCACTCTCCCTCACAGCCCCCCGCTAAATTGCCATGGGAATCTAGGAATCTTTCTTTTACACATACGGCCTCGTGTGTTCCATATTTACCAGTTTTACAGCAGTCTTCATCCGTCACACCCACGCGCGTCTGTTGACAATCTTTACAATACCCAGCCTGACATTCAGGCTGAAACGCCGAAACTTGTCTTCCCGAACATAGTAGCTTTATATCGTAATCATGTGCAGATATGCGCTCTATTTCGTAATCTCCATTAATTGAGCTAGCCATGCTCATAAATGCGCCAAGTTCCTCGGGGTCTTTTGTAAGCTTTTTGGGGTTTGTGGCCCTCCAAATATTAACTCTATTTCCGTTTTTTACTTTTGGCCCCAGCTTCTCCCAGCTTGTCATTATGATATCGTCACATATGTAGTCCTCATATGTATGGCTCTTGCTTGCGTCGGGTGAGTTTCCGGGTATGCAGTCGTTGAAAGCTATACAACCACAAGCCGCGTTATTTTTAAATATTTGGTCTTTGTTTACTATGGTTCCTCTTTCGCAATCCCCAGTCCAAGCTTCTAGCCTGAGACTTAGAGACCCCTGTCTCATTGGGGTCCAAGTACCCACAGAAGGAGTCCAACTATTCGTGTCATCCGCATTCTCGCAGGCCGCTAGATTTCTGTGTTCATGAACCTCATCTCCATTTACGTCAGTACATTTTCCAATATTATTTGAGCATTCTGTTTTTGTCTTATGTTCTTTTGCTACACACACCCCGCAATGTTCTTGATTTGGAACTCCGTTTACAATATGAGCACACCCATTACTTAATGTTGCACTTATGGTTATTGGGTCTGGAACGGGTGCGTCCGGGTCGGCGTATCCAAGCCCCTTGTTTGTGATAGATATTTCAGTAAGTTTACCGTAATCAGCACTTGAAATATCCTTATCTATATGTGATGTAGCTGTTGCCTTTATCCCATCGGGAAGTACAACAAACGTTGGGTCATCAATTGTAACCGTTGGGGCTATTGTATATCCTTCTCCATAATCTTCTACATCAATTTGTGCTATTCTTATAAATGGGGCTGGTCTTTCTTCTCCCTCTAAGTAGATTGTATCCGGGCAGCACGAATCTGGGGCAAAAAGTCTACAATTTGGTTTAGATAGATGCTTGATTGCGCCATCTTCATGGCCAGCCTTGTAAGTGGTCCCGTTAAAAAGAACATGAAACTGATTACAAGTTTTACCACAGCGTCTGTGTTTCCAATTATGAGGATTGTAGTTTCCACAACCACCCCCCGTACATCCAAGAGAAAGCTTCTTGCAATCTTCGCCACACTTTCCAACTTTAGGAAATTCATCACACCATTGTTTTGATAAACAGTGTGACTTTTGCAGGGACCGGTCCTTATCAGCACAAGCTTTGCCGCCACAACCGCCACAAACGTCTGCATTATTCCCGTCGCAACTCAGGCATCCCTTACAAATTTCATCTGGAACAAAACATCCTTGGGGGGCAAACGGATTGGGCTTCCAGTCGTAACCAGTACTGTCAGCGTCCCCACCCCCTCCAGAGCCAGACCCTCCAGTCCCACCAGTACCACCAGCACCGGGGTCATATCCACCGCCCGTGCCGCCATTGCTGCCACCACCACCAGTAGTCCCACCGCCAGTGGTTGTTCCAACACAATCTTTAACCTTTTTTCTACATTCCGCCTCCGTAATCTCCCATTCATTCCCCTCACATGAGAAGCACGCCCCTAGACAGTTCGGCATATCTGGACATCCACCGCCAGCCGTACAGGTTGGTTCAGCGGAACCGCACATGCATCCATCGTAACAGCTATCTCCCAACCCACCATATTCGTAATCCAGAAGTTGCACGCGCTTAGGATATTGATTGCTGGGGCTTCCTAGTTCTTGATTATCTTTAGCAAACGTCGTGTCGTGCCAATAGGGGTCGTTCTGTAGTCTCCATAGGGTTGACCACTTATCTGCACAGACGGGTAGGTCGCAATCCGCACCCTGACAACCGGCGTCGGTACAACTTCCCATGGCTAAGCATGTGACTTCATCTGTTATTAAGTCTACACCCCCCGCATCCGTAAACACCCTGTGCCCCGACCTGTGCCAACATACGCCATTTGTATTTACCCACGTATTAGTAATCCAGTCTTTATCATCTTTCATACAGGCTGTTTTGGTTGAATAACTACCCCAGTTTCCGGGTTCACAGCTACACCTACCATCCGTTTCAGGGTCTCCCACACAACCTTTAGCAGTACCGAAGGGACTACTCAGTTGAATCATATTATCTTGCTGAAGCGGCGGGTTTCCTGTTCCCAAACAGTGCGCCCCACCTCCCCCCAGAGGGCCGGGCCATTGACAAACACCCGCCTCAGAACTTTCTGTTAGCTTTTCATCGTGCGTACCGCATCCACCGCCACAGACAGGGGGCCATCCCCAAGGTGGTGTGAACCATTCATGACCACAAGCGTATCTATCCGTTCCTCTCCAGTGGTTTTGACAAAGCGTCCCGCCGGGGGCCACACCTTCAAGATGGGGGCCACCCCCACACTTTCCCGTTTCTCCCATGCACTCGACCTGTCCGCGCGTTAAGCCACTGCAACAATTAAGGTCCATGGGGTTGTCCGCACCGCACGGACACTCGCTTTCATCTCCCCAAGTTGGCGCGTCTGGACCGGTGTCGCCCCATCTGAATTTGCCATCATTGCCAGCGTGTGGCGGGTCTGCTGGCCAATATGTACTCCCTTCTCCAAGACATAATTCACCGCCCCTCTTAGCTCCACACCTGTCCTTATTACATTCACCTCTCCACTCTCTTGATATACCAAGGCTATCACAGTCTTCTTTACACGAAGATTCTTGGTTGCAAATCAAATAAATAGTTTGAATGCCACCGGTGCTGGGCGCACACATGTCGTCGCATCTCCCAGTCCAATCTGATTCAGCACAACCACATATGTTGTCAATGTGACAGTCCGCTATAATCCGAGGGTATATCTCTCCGCACCCCACGCATTTCTTTACCCCTCCACCGCCCCCGCTCGAACCTCCTCCTCCTCCGACACCCCCGTCACCGGGGTCACCGGGGTCACCGGTGTCATCCCCGCCAGCGGGGTCATCGGGGTCACCGGGGCCTGACGCACCACCATCTGGAACCGCAGTTGGACATACTTCGGTCCCCCAATATGGTCTACTGCTACCGTCACAAAATATGCCACAATTGCCTTCGCCGTCTACAATACTTTTCGGGGCGAACGGGTTAACGTGAAACACAAGCCCAAGGACAAGGAGGCCACATCGACATGACGGTGGGTAGTTGCCGGGTTCGTTAATTAGTCTAGCCCCATCTGGACTATTGCCTGCATTACATGGATACCACTTGCAAGGGTCATCAGGGTCTACAGGAGGACAGGGTGGACAATCGCACGTTGCGCCTATACCCTTACCAATGGGACTCGCCCCGTTACATTTTATCTTAGGATGGCATAGTGCCTCTCGACTACATTCAGATGTATCTAAATTACAACCCGACCCCTCTTCTTCGACAGGACACCAATCGCCGGAATCGATGACCGTGCCGTCAGCGTCTCGGTCGAATGTCATATCCGCTTGTGTAAGATTTCCATATCTATCTGAAACACAGCTAGGACAAGCCTCACAACAGTCACATTTACCCTTTCCGCATCGTTGACCCCGGTTTATAATCGACTGACTCGCACAATCGCCCGCTACAGTTATCCAATCGCAGCAAGTTCCCGGTGAAGTCCAAGCGGATTGTGTACATATTGTATCCCCGCAATGTGTGTCAACCGTTCTACATAATGGAATCCCGGCCTCTATCGAGTTGGCTTTCGAGTCTGCACAATTGCATTGGTAGAATCCACCGGGTGGATTGGTGCAATTAAATCCACAACCGTTGCCCCCGCCGCCCCCGCCGCCCCCGCCGCCGGGGTCGCCGGGGTCGCCCTCGCCCGGCGCAGCCCCTCCTGTACCACCACCACTACCACCACCATCTTCACAATCCAGTACCCATACTCCACCGCTACTATTTGTGCAGTCAAACCCATTAGTAGCCGACGTTATAACACCCCCATTAACACTGTCTTCACAGTGTCCGCTACAATCCCCGTGTGGCGGCCCAAGGTCTTCAGAACAACACTTGGTACAATTTGTTTTTCCTGAGACCAATCTCAAATTCGTATACTCACAAAGTGCGCCGGGTTGTATCGCTGGAAAATCTATACACCCGGTCGCCGTGAATGGCGTATTACTTGCAACGTCGTCGGGGTCGTGGCCGGGGGCTGGCTTGGGATGTGTCATGTAACCACAATTTGGACAATTCACATCGTACAAGGCAACAAAACTACTGCAACCCGCGCAAGTACCAAACGTCCCTCCCCAAATACCACACGTACTCTCTAGGTTAATTGTGCTCATCTGATAAAAACCGCCGCCGGGGGCTTGTATCTCAGCGGAACCGAGGCCGGAGGCGCCTCCTCCTCCTCCTCCTCCTGTAATGAGCACTTCTTTATAAGGGTCTATTCCGCCAAACTTTTCCCAAGGGGATATGCTGATTGGCAATCCTGCTCCCCCCAGCCACGTAAGGTCGGTTTCGCATATACCGGCGGTACACGAGCATCCACTGATTTGGGCCTTTAATGTCTCATAACCTTCCTTAGCGTATAGTTGTGCGCCTCTTTTATTGCAACAGGGGGGCTGTGTATGACAAGCATCTTCTGACCACATATTGGGACTAATACAATCGCCCTTGCTTGTGCCCCATATAATAGGGCCTTCGGCCAGCGGAGGCCGAGGTGGTTCGTGACAAACCCCAACCTGAGAACCGCCACAGTTATCGCTACATTTATTTGGCGGGATACAGCCGGGTGGGCTGCTGTTTAACCTAGCAATCGAAACCCAAACACCATTGCAAGCAGCTTCTGTTGTAGCCCCGGTTTGTTTTCTAGAGCCTCCCGGCAGTAAAACCTGACCTTGGTCTAAAACCGGTCCAGATTCAAAACACACCCCGGTTGGAATAGCCCCTGTGAGCGGGTCGGGCGGTGGGGCTGGGATATCTTCATCGGTAGAAAGCCATGTCCCCTTAACCCCATTAATAGAACTTCCTTCACATGCGGCTTGGTCTGTAAATTGTTTGTGTGTAATAATGGGATAACAACGACCCGTGTCTAAAGTGGCAAAGCTTTCGTGTTCGTATATATTATTAACTCCAATCATGGAAGGACAGCAGGGTCCACAACAATCACACCCGCCTGTTACCCACGGGTATACATCATCGGCTCTCGTGCAGTACTCTTCAGTAGAACAACCAAAAATTGGGTCTAGGTAGCTGGGCGTAGTAGCGCTAGAGCTAGAGCCATCAATGAACGGATATCTTCCTATCACAACCCTGCAATCATGCGGACAATCTCTACACGACCTGTTCGTTCCGGGTCCACACCCGCACGCTTCCTGCTCTATGCCGTCATAATTGAAACCCCCACAGCATGGAGGCTCGTTCGGATTCCACATGTGATGAGGAATCCAAGTTCCTCGACCGGTTATACAGTCCGACTCTAATTTGTATAGCGGAATATCACAAGTTCCGCGAGCTTCGGGGGGTCTTGTCGAATCGTGACAAGGCGATGGTGGATATTTAAACTTAGCGGGCCAAGAATCTGGAGCATTCTTTGGTCCGTCAGGATTCCAATTTTTCTCTGTTATGCCGGTGTTAGAGTGAACCATTCATATCTTTCCTAATATAAGCTGCCTACACCGGATGTTTCATCACCGCTAAGACAATTCGTGAAACCGGGACAGTATTCACAACTCGCACCGCCCTCTACGGGGATTTTTCTGGTGCATACAGTTATTTCAAATGTGTCTGGGTCACAGGTAACCTTGGTAGCAACGTTCTTATACTCAAATTCGGCCTGCAAAACCCAATAAACAGGGTAGCTGTCAAAAATTTCTACTGGTTTACACCCAGTGCCGTAAGCGGAATTAAAGTTTATGTCATGGTCGGGGTCGGTTGCGTTTTCACAACAGCAGGGTTTTCCACTGCCGGTGCCATTGGACTTGGTGCATGGGGCGTCCACATGTAGACAATCTTCGGGGTCACTACCCGCCCGTACATCAACCAAGGTTTTTCTTGTTCTTCCGGTTTTTAATCCATAGAAAAACTGTGAGCGTTTTAGCGAATGAAGCAACACATTTTCCACAACCCCTTTTTGTATATCTGTTTCTGTTGGACTTTCTTTATGACCCGCCTCCCAGTCTGGTGGGGAGTCTGTTGAATATCCGTTTGGGGGCTGAACAGGTTGCCTTATTTCTATAGCATCATGGAACGCTAACCCCGGTCCTATAACATAGAACGGTGAATTCCAAACTGAGGGACAACCTCTGGCCCTCATACCCTCTTCGTCTATTTCCGGCGGACCACTCCCACAGGCTTGACCAGTGGGCATGCAGGGATTGAATTCACTTTGCGCACATCCCTGCCAAGTGGGTGCGCCTAGACCTCGATTCTGCGCGGGGATACCCGTGTCAGGAGCTATTTCCAGATATCCGGGGCATTTAGCGGTTATACACTTCGGGTCTTCAAACACAACATCGCTAATCTTTACTACTTCTACACCGTTAAAGTTAATAGGCGCACCACCGCCGGGGCCAGAGGCCCCTAAAGCCGGGGTTAAATTGGGAAGGTCTGGCTTAAGCGAAGGGTTCCCCGCAAATGCCTCGTCTAAATCCTGCGAAATCATAACGTGCAGAGTGTTGCCCTGAGAAGGAACCCAAAGCAAACTGGCTCCTTCGCAATCTTGTCGTGTTCTATGTTGCGGTGCACCCGTACATATGCCCAAACCGGTTATGGCTTTGCGCAAACATGTTACGTCATCAACAAGTATTCTAGTTCCTGTTCCGGTGTCTTTTTCTAACGTGGGGCTGTTCGACTGTGATTTTGTTACACAGATAGAAATATTATCGCAGGAATCACAGGTCCAATAATTAGTTGCACATTGCTTACCCTTACAGTTTGAGCCGGGGCAACAGGTCTGGAACTCTGCGGTTGTCCCGCCGTAGAATGGAGGCTCGGGAATGCCCATGCCAGACTCATCGGTAAAGCAACACTGAGGGTTTCCGTCTATGCAGTCGTTATAGGGAGCGGCCCATCCGGCGTAATTAAAACAATTAGCGGCCTGAAGAAGGCGTATATCTGCCCCATCACCGCCGGTAGCCCAGACCTTTCTGTTTCTATCCCACTTTACATCTAGGGGGCCAACCTTCCATTTGTCCATTCTCCAAGTGTGGTCGTCTATAAAATCAGCTTTACTATTACCAGTTCGGTGTTCATATGGGATGTTCTCGTCCGCATCAAGGTGCGCATTTGGAACAGGGAATCCCGCCGTATCAAAGCCCCATCCCGCAATCATAACGGGGCCTCTTAGGGCTATAGACCTTGGGTCTTCTGCCCGGTCTCTTTCGGAGGTTGTTTTTAACGGAGACAGGTCTTGAACATGGTCTATTCCACTACCTCTATGTACTATAGCGATATTGGAATCTCTATGAAGAGGGTTAAGAGTTGCCGAGTTAGCTTCCGTTCCACCAACGTCTGGGTTCCACCCAACGGGATATTCTCTTGTCGGAAGATTTCGGGCTACAGTATCGGCATCGTAGCCGTTGTAGTTCCTTATTTTAAAAGCTCCGATATTAACGTTTGTGGATAACGCAAGCCTAAATCCGGTTCCTCTTTCTGGATGGTTGAACGTTATCCCAGATACATAGACGCCGCCGTATGGGACAAATAATGCATCCATGCTTACACAGGCTTTGCCCGCGAAATTCGCTGAAGATTCCCTCATGGTCGAAGTAATCGTTTGAGAAACTACATTGGGCATAAACAATGGTCGCCACGAGCTAAGATATGTTCCATTTTCGCCCTGTCT
>Ga0209403_10002210_pt1 | contig 23635 bp, 21 predicted proteins | sample ArcticOcean_MG_C_8_FD_187440 | JGI IMG/M metagenome (GOLD analysis project Ga0209403, IMG submission 187440) | Marine microbial communities from western Arctic Ocean - ArcticOcean_MG_CB11_86 (SPAdes) (version 2) | ecosystem: Environmental > Aquatic > Marine > Oceanic | place: Arctic Ocean... | reverse complement strand
GTATTGGCTCCAGAAACAATAACTGTTCCCACAGCATCTACTAAACTCCAACTAATTTCATAAGAATAAGATCCACCCCCTACGATAATATCGTAACAAGCATCAGGAAGACAAAGAGTTTCAGTTCCAGTTGAACCTGTAGAAAGAGTTGATGATGATATTACTGTTCCACTAGAATCAACAACATCAAAAGTATTTCCATTCCACCCATCACCATATGAATCATTCATGGTTAATGTATATGCCGGATCACCACACGACCCATCATCAGTATCTGCTAAAGGGTTATATCCACACAAAATAGGGTCCATACATCCCAAAACAGGATCTAATATTTTTACATCATCTAAAAGTAAATCTTGATAGTAGTCACAACTTAAACCAGAGCTTTCTCCTCTAAACCTAACCTGTGCAGTTCCTGAATTGTCAAATCCAACTAGAGAATAAGAGTAAGTGTTCCAACCTGAGACGTTCAGGTCTAAAATTGCAATTGAATTCCAAGTAGTTCCATTAAAAGCCTCAACGTGCATTTTATTGTTTCCAGCACATGTATAAGTTCCTAAATCACTAAAGTAATCAAACCTAAGCGTTGGTGTTGTTAATGAAGAAACATCAATATCTTCTACTTCCAAAGAAGGATCAACATCTGTTCCTGAGAAATCTATCCAAGCATATTCTCCAGAAGTCCTTCCGTTTGCCGAAGCATTATATCCAGGAGTACCAGTAAATCTCCAGCCATCACCAGTTGTTGCGCTTATTTCCCATTGGTTAGGAGAACATACTCCTACAGGTAAAAGGCCAGTACTAAATGTTTCGTTAGTTGGAGCTGGAGCCGTACATGGAGGATAAGTACAGCTTCCATCATCAAATGAGGCAGTAGCATCATAATTGCCTGCTAATGCATCTATACATCCATAACAGCTCGCATCACCAAAAGTGCCAGTATAAGGAGCTCCACCGGTAAGGATTGTTGTTCCAGCCGAATCTAAACTCCAACTAACCTCACCTTGAAATGATCCGCCACCACAAACTACTGCAAAACAAAGCTCGTTAGAAGTAAAAGTAGCTGTTCCAGAAGAACCTGAAGCAATAGTATAAGGACCAAAAACAGTACCAGCAGCACTTGTTGCAGTCCATTCGTTTCCATTCCACCCATCACCCCACGAATCTGTCATTGTTAAAGTGTAGATGCTATTACAAGGGCTCTCATGAACACCTACATAAGTCCATGTATTTTGTGGGTAAACAATCCACTCTGAATTTAACGAGTCGGTTCCGGCAGAAGTAGTCCAGTCAGTATTACCCCCTGTTACCGTACATTTTCTTACTAATGTATGGTTTTGTGTTCCGTTTGTAACTCCAGCCACATCCCATCCTGAACCCGGATCTCCATCCCAATTTCCATACCAGTCTAAAACTGTATATCCTCCTGTTGTAGGATCTGAAGGGCTTGATGGTTCTGCACCATAAACTAAAGCAAAACCGTCATCACCGTTACTTAAATAAGTAAACGTTTCATCTGCTTCCGCTAGAATCGAAGCATCAGCAGAAGGGTGAGCAACAACGTATACATCGTTTGGTAAAATAACAGCACCAGCAGCAAAATCGTTCCAATATTCATAAACACCAACTGTTGTTGGGGCATTAGAAACATTAGGATAAGCATAAAGAGAAAGATCAACAGTATCTGATGTTGGATTGTAAACTTCAAAATACTTGTGATTTGAGCTTCCTTCAGCCCATTCTGAAAAGAATAAAACTTGCGCTTGAGTTGTAAATGCTTGACCAACAATAAACAACAGCGCAAAAATATATTTTGTAAAATTTTTCATAATAACTTGTTTTTTTATTTTTATTTTCTATTTTTTGAACTTTAAATTTAGGTAAAAAAAACAGCTTGGAGAGTATTTCGCCCCAATCTATTTTACTAGAGGTGAGGGGGTAAAAAATTAAAAAATTAAAAAAAAGGAACTAAATTTTTAGTTGTTTTCGGATTAACGAAAACCTTAAACTTACATCTATAAGTAAGCGAGTTATTAACGATAGATTGTTAAAAAAGGGCGGCCAAGCACCCTTTTTATTAGCGCTACGACTAACGCTGTACACTAAAACACAATTACTACTTGGCTAGTAAGTTCACAATTAACAAGCTATAAAAGCTCTTTCTTTTTTTTCTAAAACGTCTTTTTCTTTTAAATGCATATATTCAACAAGGTCAATAAGCTTGTTAGCGTAACCCCATTCATTATCGTACCAGCTAACTAATTTGAAAAACCTTGGAGTAAGCTCTATTCCTGCTTTTGCATCAAAAATAGAAGTCCTACTATCTGACATAAAATCTGTAGAGACAACATCTTCGTCAGTATACCCTAATATTCTAAAGTATCTTTTTGATAGAGATTCTTTTTTCATGATTTTACATATTTCACCGTAGGAAGTGTCTTTTTCAAGATTTACGGTAAGATCAACTATTGAGACATTTGCCGTTGGAACTCTAAAAGCCATTCCATTAAGACGACCCTCCATTGAAGGTAAAACCCTAGCAACAGCCCTTGCGGCCCCAGTAGAGGAGGGAATAATATTTTGGTAGGCGCCCCTTCCAGATCTCCAATCTTTTATTGATGGACCGTCTACTGTTTTTTGAGTTGCTGTTGCTGCATGTATAGTTGACATAACACCACTTCTAATTCCATAGTTTCTATTAAGAATTTCAATTATAGGGGCTAAGCAATTTGTTGTGCATGATGCGTTTGACACAACATTGTTCTCTTTTTTATACTCTTTGTGGTTAACACCCATTACAAACATAGGGGTGTCGTCTTTTGAAGGAGCGGACAGTATAACTTTTTTGGCACCAGCATTAAGATGAAGGCTTGCTAAATTCTTTGTTAGAAATAAGCCGGTTGCTTCAATAATATATTCCGCCCCAACCTCTTTCCATTTAATTTTTTCTGGATTTTTTTCAGAGGAAACCCTAATTTTATGACCCCCAACAACTAAATGGTTTTTTTCAACAATTATATTTTTGTTTAAGCGGCCGTGGCTTGAGTCGTATTTTAACATATATGCTAAATACTCTATAGAAAACAAGTCATTTATAGCGACAACTTCAATGTTTTTCCTTTTCAAAGCATTACGCAGCACTAATCTGCCAATTCTACCAAAACCATTTATTCCTATTTTCATTTACAATTTAAGTTTATATTTTAGAAGACTATATAACATTTTAAAAATGCTTCAGCAAACTTAGTGTATTTTTAACACTTTGACTTCTTTTTTTAGTAGCTTTTTTAAAAAAGTGTATAAAATACACTATCTTTGCTCCTAAAATTATTGAAGAATGATATTAATAGCAGATAGTGGTTCTACAAAATGTAGTTGGGCAATATGTGATCTCAATGGAAACGTCGTAGACAGATGTAGCACAATTGGTTTTAATCCATATTTTATGACATCTAAAAAAATCTTAACCCATTTAGAGCAATCAGATTTAAACGAGATTAAAGACCAAATTACTGAAGTGTTTTTTTATGGGGCGGGTTGCTCGTCTGAAAAGATGAATAAAATTATAGAGGAGCCATTTACAGGTTTTTTCCTTAAAGCAACGGTTAACATTCACCATGATTTAGATGCGGCTTGTTATTCTATGTATAATGGTGAACCTGCAATTACAGGAATATTGGGAACGGGGTCAAATTCTTGTTACTTTGATGGAAAGAAAATATATGAAAGCGCCCCATCTTTAGGATTTATGCTTGGAGACGAGGCTTCAGGAAATAACTTTGGAAAAAAAATAATAAATCTTTACTTCAATAATGTTTTATCTGAAGAGTTAAAAGAAAAATATGAAAATAATTATGAAAAAGATATTGCCGCTGTAAATGCTAATATTTATAACAATTCAAGGGCAAACGTATATTTAGCTAAATTTTTCCCTTTTGTATCAGATAATAAAGAGCATCCCCAAATGAAAAACCTTATTCACTCTTCTATTGAAGAGTTTTTCCAGCTACACATATCTTGTTTTGAAAATTATAAAAATGTAAAGATTAACTTTATTGGATCAGTAGCGTTTTTCTTAAAGAAAGAAATAATAGAGACAGCTAATAAATACGGCTGCCAAATAGGTCAGATTATAAAAAACCCAATAGATAAATTAATTGAGTATCATTTTAAAAACAAGAGCGCCCTATAAATCAAACTTTATTCCTTGTGCTAATGGAAGTTGATCTGTATAGTTTATTGTATTTGTTTGCCTTCTCATATATATTTTCCAAGCATCACTACCGCTTTCCCTTCCCCCTCCAGTTTCTTTTTCTCCACCAAAAGCACCCCCAATTTCAGCTCCACTAGTTCCAATATTTACATTTGCAATCCCACAATCACTACCTGAAGCTGAAAGAAATTGCTCTGCCTCCCTGAGGTTATTTGTCATAATAGCAGAAGAGAGTCCTTGCCTAACATTATTTTGCATTTCTATAGCTTGCTCAAGATCAGAATACTTCATAACATATAGTATAGGAGCAAAAGTCTCTTCCTGAACAATATTAAAATCATTTTCAGCTTCAATAATAACAGGCTTAACATAACAACCACTTTCATATCCCTTACCAGATATAACCCCGCCCTCAACAAGAACCCTTCCACCTTCTTTTTTTGCTTTTTCTATTGCGGTTAAATACATTTCTACCGCCCCTTTATCAATAAGAGGACCAACATGATTATTTTCATCGAGAGGGTTTCCAATATTTAGCTGGGTATAGGCGCTGGCTAATTTTTTTGTTACTTCGTCATATACAGATTCATGAATAATAAGCCTTCTTGTAGATGTACATCTTTGACCACAGGTTCCTACAGCTCCAAATAAAGCGCCTATAATTGTTATTTTAAGGTCCGCCTCTTTTGAAATGATGATTGCATTATTACCACCTAGTTCAAGAAGTGATTTTCCAAAACGAGAAGCAACCTCTTGTCCTACAATCCTTCCCATACGAGTAGATCCAGTGGCAGATATAAGCGGAAGCCTATCATCTTTAGTCATTAGCTCTCCAACTGAGTAATCTCCATTTACCAGGCATGATATCCCTTCAGGTAAATTATTTTCTTTTGCAACTTCAGACCATATATTTTGACAAGCTATACCACATAAAGGTGTTTTTTCTGAAGGCTTCCATATACAGGTGTCTCCAGATATCCACGCTAAAGCGGTATTCCAACACCATACAGCTACGGGAAAGTTAAAGGCAGAGATAATACCCACCACCCCTAAAGGATGGTACTGCTCATACATTCTGTGTCCCGGCCTTTCCGAATGCATTGTTAGACCATGAAGCTGTCTTGAAAGGCCAACAGCAAAATCACAGATATCTATCATTTCTTGAACTTCGCCCAAACCTTCTTGAAGAGACTTTCCCATTTCATAAGAAACAAGCTCTCCTAAGGGCTGTTTATATTTTCGTAGTTTTTCTCCATACTGCCTAACAAACTCACCTCTTTGTGGTGCAGGTTTGTTTTTCCAGTCTTTAAAAGCTAAAGACGCGGCTTGTACAACTTTTTCATAATCCTTAGCAGTGCTAGAATTTACACTACCAATTAAATTTCCATCTACTGGAGAATAAGAGTTTATTTTTTTTCCATCACCAAAGGAAATTAAACCAGTCGATGTTCCTTTATTATCTTTATTTACACCAAGAAGATTAAGAGATTTTTCTATGTTTATTAAAGAGTTTCCCGTCATTTTTATAGAGATTAATTAAAGCTCCAAATCTAACAAAAATTAACCCAAACAAATAATAATATATACAAATAAGAAACAGACAAGACTAGATGTTTTTTTCTTCTATTTCTTGATCGATTGTGTCTGGAACCTCAGGCTCTAAATCATTATCGCTATCTGCATCTAATGTTGATTTAAGAAATTCCGTTTTTTTTGTAAGATTGTTTTCTTTTTTATACTTAATTAATGACCAGGTCATAATAAGACAGGAAGCAAGAATAATAAAAAGCAACACCCCATTAAAATCATGCTTTTGAGTTAGCTCATCAGGTATAGCAAAAAAGAGCAATATTGTAATTAGGCCTCTTGGAGCTAAAAAAAGTTGAGGAAAAATGTGTTTGCCATTAAAAATAAATAAACATATAGCCCTTACTATATATATAATGAAAAGCAGCACAATTCCTATTGCTATAGTCTTTAGGTTAAACATTGAACCTAAAGAAACAGACCACCCAAAAATTATAAAGAAGAACGTTCTAACAACAAAGGCTGATTCCCCTGTCACCACCTTAAAGTCAGAAAGAACACTCTCAACCTTCTCCTCTGCAATAAGTTTTGATAATCCGCCAGCAAAAAATAATTTATAGTTGTTCAAGATTACTCCAAAGATTAATATTATAATCAGTGATGAAAGGTGAAATAGTTTTCCAACGGCATAAAGTAAAAGCAATATAGAAATTAAAAGAAAAAGTTTGTCGTGCCCTTTAATGTTTTGAAATAGATAGATTAATATGTATGACACAAAAACTGAAAAAATTAGTGTAAACAATAAATTTCCAAAGACCTCTCCATATATCTCGGACTTGCTGTCTGGCCCCAAAAAACTAAGAAGGCTATAAAAAAGAACAATTCCTAAAATATCAGAAAATGTGCTTTCGTAAACCATAAACTCTCGCTTACTATCATTTAGTGAGTCTATACTTGGAAGAATAATAGCAGAACTAAGTATAGACAAAGGAATGGTAAACAAAAGAGCCTCAACCATAGTCATTTCTAAAGCAAAACAAAGGACTAGAGCTCCAATATACGATGTGGTAAAGAGCCCAAGAACAGCGACAGATAAAGATTTGAAAATCATTCCAGCCTTTTCCTTTATTAAGCGCAAATCAAGAGCGGCCTCCAAAACAATTAAGGCTAACCCAACAACCCCTAGTATTTTTAAAATAGAGAAAAGGTTGGGGCTTGCAGTCTCAGAAATGAAAAACCCAAAGTTTATCAACATACCAGTAAGGATTAATAATAAAACTGAAGGAATACCAGATTTTTTAGCATAAAGATTATAGAAATAGGATACAATTATTGTAGCTGAAAAAATAATAATTAATACATATGAATTTAAATGTTCCATAATTTTAGAATAATTTTAATATATCATTTCCATTTGCAAAGACCACTAATCCAAGAAGTAATATCATTCCAACCACTTGAGCATATTCCATAAATTTTTCTGGAGCTGCCCTTCCAACCACAATTTCATAAAGAAGAAAGATAACATGTCCCCCATCTAGAGCTGGTATTGGTAGGATATTTAAAAAAGCAAGCATTAATGATAGAAAAGCTGTAAGGTTCCAAAATCTTTCCCACTCCCACTGTGAAGGAAATAAGCTTCCAATAGCTCCAAATCCACCAACACCTTTATATGCACCTGAACTTGTGTCTAAGATCAATGCAAATTGATCAACATAACTACCAAGCTTGCTAATTGCTTTATTAAATCCAGCAGGAAACGAGCCAAAGAAGCTGTAAGTTTGAAAAGTCATAGTGTAAACTCCAAGCTCTTCAAGCTGATCGAATGTTAGTAGAGCAGGGTAATAACCGATAGTAGCGTCACTACCAACAGTTGTTTTAAGGCTTATCCTTTCTTCTTTTCTTAAGACATCTATTGTGACTAATGAGTCTTTAAAATTTGACAACACACTAGCCATTTGATCATTATACTTAATCTCAACCTCATTAATAGAGAGTATCCTGTCTTTTACAAGAAAACCAGCTTTTTCGCAATTTGAATCTTTAATAAAAGAGCTTATAATTGGAGGAATCCTGGGGTAAAAAAGCATGGTTTTTTCATTAGCTATTAATTTTTCTATAAAATCATCAGGCATTGAAATATTTTGTTGCGATCCATCTCTTTCTATAGTAATATTTTTAGCAGTAAGCATCTTTTCTAGTATTGAACGAAATCTTAATACAGGCTCCCCGTCTACGGCAACTATTTTATCTCCAGATATAAAACCAATCTCTTTCGATAAACTATCTACACACCAAACCCCGTCACTTAAACTGTTGTTTGGTAAGAACTTATCTCCATAAACATACAATGTCATAGAATAGATAAAAACAGCTAACAAAAGATTTACCGTAACCCCGCCGACCATAATAATAAGTCTTTGCCAAGCAGGCTTCGCTCGAAACTCCCATGGCTCAGCTGGCTTTTTCATCTGTTCTTTATCCATAGACTCATCAATCATACCAGATATTTTAACATAACCCCCAAGCGGAAGCCAGCCAATTCCATATTCAGTATCTCCAATTTTCTTTTTTACTAATGAAAACCAAGGATCAAAGAAAAGGTAAAATTTTTCAACCTTTGTTTTAAATAATTTAGCAGGTATAAAATGACCCAACTCATGTAAAACCACAAGTATAGAAAGGCTCATGATAAGTTGTAGTGCTTTAATAAAGATATCCATTTATAGTAGTTTTTTTGCTAAAATCCTTGTTTGTTGGTCTGTTTCTATATAATCTTCTAATGAAGGTGTTTTGACAAAAGTAATTTTTTCAATACAATTATCAATTAAATCTGGCATATTTAAAAACCCAATTTTATCATTAAGGAATGCTGTAACTGCAATTTCATTAGCAGCATTTAATACACATGGAGAATTCCCTCCTTTATTCATTGCTTTATAGGCCAGGGTTAAGTTTCTAAATGTTTTTGGATCGGCTTTTTCAAAAGTAAGTCTGGGGTAATCAAAAAAGTTAAAACGTTTAAAATTATTTTTTAATCTATTAGGAAAACCTAGAGCATACTGTATTGGTAGTTTCATGTCAGGGACCCCCATTTGAGCTTTAATTGACCCGTCTTCAAATTGAACAGCAGAGTGTATGATTGATTGAGGATGAACCAGTACTTCTATTTGATCTTTTTGTAAATCAAACAACCATTTTGCCTCTATAACCTCTAAACCCTTATTCATTAAAGTTGCTGAGTCGACAGTAATTTTAGCTCCCATTACCCAGTTTGGATGTTTAAGGGCTTGTTTTTTAGTAACAACCTTTAGTTCTTCTGTTTTTTTACCTCTGAAAGGACCTCCAGAAGCAGTAAGGTAAATTTTTTCTATTTTATTATTTTCTTCTCCAATCAGACACTGAAAAATAGCTGAATGCTCTGAATCAACGGGATATAATAGGGACTTATGATCGACACATAAGCTTGTTATTAGTTCTCCAGCAACAACAAGAGTTTCTTTATTTGCCAGTGCAATTTTCTTACCACTTTTAATAGCGCTAATTGTTGGCTTTAAGCCACTATACCCAACTAAAGCGGTTAGAACAACATCAATGCTTTCAAGGGCCACTATCTGATCAAGAGAATCTGTTCCGGCATACACCTTTATTCCTTCATTTTTAAGAGCCTCATTAACCTCATTATATTTTTGTTCATTAACAATAACAACAGCGTTTGGTTTAAATTTTTTTGCTTGCGTAATTAATAAAGAGCTATTATGATTAGCTGTTAATACCTCAACATTAAATAAGTTTGCGTGCAGCTCAATAACTTCTAAAGCCTGTACACCAATAGAACCTGTAGAGCCAAGAATTGCAATGTTTTTTTTCATAATTAATTTTTTAGCAACATTAATTGGTCAGCGATTTTTCTATTGTTTGAAAGCCTTGGTGTTTTGTTTTGTCCACCCAATTTCCCAAGACTATTCATGTAATTATTAAACCCATTATTTTTCACCCGTATAATTTCTAATTTTTTTAAAACAGAGCCAGAAATTAAATCTTTATAGTAGCTGTTTTTAGATTGAAGCTGAAGATCTAGCTCTTGAGCAAATATAACAAGATCTTCAGGCTCTTTTATAAACTCTATAAACCATTGATGGAAAGGAAGTCCTTTTGTTGGATTAACCTGTGGAGCAACATGAAACTCTTTAACTTCAGCTGGATATTTTTGAATAACATTAATAAGACTTTGCTCTACTTCTTGAGCAATAACATGCTCTCCAAATGCTGATGTGAAATGCTTAAGCCTCCCACTTACAACTATTCTATATGGATTTAGAGAAACAAATTTTATAGTGTCCCCAATATTATATCCCCATAGACCAGCGTTTGTATTTAATATAATTACATAGTCAACACCCAAAACAACATCAGAAAGATCAATTCTTTTGGGGTTAGGGTCAAAATAGTCATCAGTTTTAATAAACTCAAAAAATATTCCATTATTGACACATAGTAACAGTCCTTCTTCTTTTTGTGAATCTTGGTATGCAATAAACCCTTCAGAAGCCGGGTATACTTCAACACTATCAATATTACCACCAATTAAACGCTCAAAAGTTTTTTTGTATGGATCAAAGTTTACCCCACCATAGATGAAAAGTTGAAAATTTGGAAAAAGTTCGCTAATATTTTTTTTACTTTTTTGTTGAAGTTTTTCAAAATACATCTGAACCCAAGGGGGTATTCCACTGATTAAAGACATATTTTGATGTATCGTTTCCTTTACAATAGCATCAATCTTGTCCTCCCAATTACCTATGCAATTTACTGAATATGAAGGAAGCATATTGGTTTTTAAGTAATAAGGAGTGTGATGAGCAGCAATTCCTGATAATCTACCCGTCAAGATACCACCTGTTTTAGAGAGCACTGGAGATCCTTGTAAGAAAATCATCTTCCCGTCAGTTATTTTAGCATGTTTTGTTTCATTAATATATGAAAGAATTGCGTCTCTAGCAGGCTTCAAGTGGCACCCTATAGATTCTTTGCTAATCGGGATGTGCTTTACACCAGAAGTTGTCCCAGATGTTGTGCAAAAATAAATAGGTTTTCCCGGCCATAAAACATCTTTTTTACCTAGGATTAGGTTATCTGTATATTTTTTAAACTCTTCATATTCTCTTATTGGAATTCTCTTTTTAAACTCTGAGTAATTATTTATTTTTTTAAAAAAATGATCAATACCAAAATCAGTGTTCTTTGCTTTTTTTACAAGACCAAGCATTATTTTTTTTTGATAAATAAGAGCATTATTTTTCCAGCTAGAATTTTTTTTAACAATATATTTAGCGTAATATAAGCTTAGTATGGATTTTAGGCTGCTCACTTTAAAAAGAAATATAGTCTTCTGGATTAAGCGGAACTCCATTTTGCCAGAGTTCTAAATGTAGGTGTGGTCCTGTTGAAAGTTCACCAGAATTTCCAATAACAGCAATGTACTCCCCAACACTTACCACGTCACCTGTCCTCTTCAGTAATCTTGAACAGTGTTTGTAAAAAGAGAGATAGTTGTTGGCGTGCTGAATTCCTATAACATACCCTGTTTCAGGATTCCAGTCACTAATTATAACCGAACCCCCTAAAACACTTTTAACTTTAGTTCCTTTTTTTGCTACTATATCCACGGCAAAATGATTGTTTTTCAGGCTATATGGATCGCTTATAATACCTTGTAGGGGGGGGTAGAACAGAAAATATTTTGTAATCTTCTTTGACTCAACTGATATTGAACTTTGATCTTCATTTTCTACCTTTATTCTTAATAGAGAGTCTTCTTTTGAAAAAGAAAAATTTATTTCTTTTTCTTTGGAGCTGGAGAGACTATCAAGGTATGTGTTAAAGTTAAGAGAATCTCCTTTTATAATTGCCTCTATATTACTTAGATATAAAGACCTAATATTTAGAGCTGTTTCTAATGAATCACTTTTTATAACCAAACTAATTAAGTCTTTTTGGATTTTAAGAGAAGATTTACCGGGCAAATGCTCTTTTAGTGGAGAGTAAACTATAAATAGAAAAGAAAAGACAAAGGATACTAATGAAAACAAAAAAACAAGAGATATAATATTTGTTTTAGATAGTTTTATAGAGGCTCTTTCTTCGAGAGAGTCGTCATTAATAACTACAAATCGGTATCTTTTTTTTAGCTTATTCCAAAATCTTGTTTTTGATGGCTTCTCTTTCATAATAGATGCAAATATCTGAAAATTATAAGCATATTTGCATGTATTATAAATTTCAGTAAAATAATAACATAAAAAATCTGTTATCTAACCATATGAACACTAAAAATGTAATTTACTATTTAATATTTTTCACATGCGCTGTAATTTTTTTACCCTCATGCTCTACTAAAAAAAAATCCTGGATAAGTAGATCGTACCACAATACAACGGCTAGATATAATGGTTATTTTAATGGTAATGAAAGCATAAAATACGGCATTAAAAAAATCAGTGATTCATTTGAAGACGACTACTCTGCAGTTTTACCCATTTTTAAAACAGGAGACCTTACAAAGGCAAAATCAACACACCCTTATATGGATAAAGCTATTCAAAAAGGATCTATTGTTATTCAAAAACACTCTATAAACATTAAAGGTAAGGAATATTGTAAATGGATTGATGATAATTATTTGTTGGTTGGCAGGGCTTATTTTTATAAAGGCGAGTTTGATGAGGCGGCAAAAACATTTAATTTTATTATAGATGAGTATAAGAAAACCAAAATAAGTTATAATGCCTCTCTATGGCTTAGCAGATGTTTTATAGAAAAAAGAGATTATGCATCTGCAGAATCTATTCTTATGGAATTAGATAACAATAGATTGTTTCCTGAGGAATTTAGGAAGGATTATGAAATAATAAATGCTGATTTGTATTTGCGTCAAAAAAACTATTCTCTATCAATAGAATCCTTGACTCAATGTATCAAAAAGTATAAAACCGGTAGATTTAAGGCGCGATTTAATTATATAGTTGGACAGATTTATCAAAATCAAGAAAATTATAAAAGGGCGGTTAATTATTATCAAGCAGTGCTAAAAAGCAATCCAGAGTACAGGATGGTTTTTAATACCAAGATGAATCTTGCATTGTGTATAGATAAAGATAGTAGGGATTCTGAGAAAATGAGGCGTCAATTAGTTAAAATGACAAAAGATGATAAGAATAAAGAATATTTAGATCAGGTCTTCTATACAATTGCAGAGATGGATCTTTCAAATAGCGATACCGTAAGGGCTAAAGAAAGCTATCTTAAATCAACAACCTATAGTATTATTAACGACCCTCAAAAAGCCCTTTCATTTTTGGCTTTAGCTAAAATAGAATTTACTCAATCAAACTTTGTTGTTTCTAGGCAATACTACGACAGCACAATTTATTTTATGCCTGAAGATCACAGGTTTTATAAGCCCTCAATGAAGCAGTATATTATACTTACGGATCTTGTAAATAATTTAAACACTATTCAAATGCAAGATAGTTTGGTAGCCTTAGCTTTACTTCCAAAGCCAGAGCTTAATGCGATAATTAAAAAGATTATAGCTGAAGAAATACTAAAAGAAAATCTTGAAAAAGAAAAAGAAAGGCAGAAGCAACAAGATCTTTTTCAAGGCAATAGAAATAATAATAGAAACGAGCAGTTTGGAAATAATACATCTGGAGGTAAATGGTATTTTTATAATCCAGCAACATTAAGCTTTGGGCTTTCAGAGTTTAGAAAAAAATGGGGAAAAAGAAAGCTTGAAGACGATTGGAGGAGAAAAAACAGAAAATCTACTCTAAGCCTTGAAAGCGATTCAATTGTATCAGACAAAGACGTCTCGACAAACACTAAAGACCCACAATTTTATTTAAATCAAATACCGTCTAGTTTAGAAGACTTTCTTCTTGCTAGACAAGCAATAGCTAACGCATGTTATCAAGCTGCTGTTATTTATAAAAACGATCTTTTAAAGATCAATAAAAGTACTGAGATGTTTAATAAAATATTAAATGTTGTCGACATTGATTCATTGTTTTTGGCAATGACCTATTATAATCTGTATCTAAATAATAATTTACAAAATAACGAAGCTAAAGCTAACGAGGCTAAATCGACATTAATAAGTGGTTTTCCAAATAGTGTTTACAGTAAAATTTTAGGAGACTCAAGTTATTTGTCTCAATTAAGGGTTTTAAACAGCCAAGAGGATAAAGATTTTGAGGAAATATATAGCGCTTTTAAAGATAACGCAATAAATGATGTGATTGCAAACACTGAAGTTTTGGAAGAGAATAAATTTCGAGCAAAATATCTTTTTTTGCGAGCCCTGAGTTTGTTAAAAACTGAAGATACAATTGCGTTTACTAGCACAATAACCGGTGTTATAGCTAGCAGAGAAACAGAGCTTGCTAAATACGCACAAGAATTGCTAAATACCGTTAACGACCCAACCTTTATTAATGAAGCAAATAGAAGGGCTATTGAAAAAACTCCTTATAAAATAAATGATAATTCTCAGCATATGGTAATGTTTATTCTACCTAGGAAAGAGGTTGACATCAGCTATCTAAAAATAGTAATATCCGATTACCATAGAGAGTCATACTCAACGCTGGTGTTTGAGATTAACGCAATGATGATGGGCTTGGAAATGCATTTACTTACAGTCAAGTTTTTTGATGATAAGAATAGTGCACTAAACTATTATAAAAACATTCCATATTCTGTCGAAATTACTAATGAATTAAGAAAAGCAGATTATCATATTCTTCCAATAAGCATGGATAATTTCCAGGAGTTTTACAGAAATAAAGACATAAGTGGCTACACTAAGTTTTTTAAAGAAAAATATTTAAATAAAAATTAAATCTTTTGATAATTATTTAATAGATTTACCTAAAACAAATACAGACAAACAATATGTTTACAAATAATAACGAAGCTGTTAGAAAAACAGACGCATCATCTGCAATTAATATGATTGGATCAGGAACCGTGATAACTGGAGATATTAAATCACAAGGAGATATACGTGTTGATGGATCATTAAGTGGTTCAATTGAAACACAAGGAAAGGTTGTTGTGGGTCAAGGAGGGGTTGTTGAAGGTGATGTAATTTGTAAAGATGCTGACGTTGCCGGCGTTTTAAAGGCTAAGATAACAGTTTCTCAATTACTCTCCCTAAAATCCTCTGCTAAACTTAACGGAGATATTATTACAAATAAACTCTCTATAGAGCCCGGGGCTACATTTACAGGATCTTGTAGTATGGGCGCTGTTATCAAGGACATTAAGGATGGTGGAAAAACCGAAAAAAGAGAAAAAACAGCTTAATAGCTATATACACTTTTCTTCTATCTCTGTTCAAATGATAGTGATTATTTTAGGGGGTACTTATTTGGGGGTATATGCCGATTCTATATTTAACTTGTCAAGCAATTTTTTCACAATTTCTTTTTCTGTGCTTTCTGTTTTAGCAGCAGTTTTTTTTGTATATAAAAAAGTGAGCTGATGCAAAAAAGTGTTTTTTTTATAATTCTACTCTACGTCTTTAATATTTTACTTGCACACCATTTTGATATACTAATTTCAATTTTTCAAATCACACTAATTCACACTTTTCTTTTTTCTTTATTAGTTTTAAAAGAAAGGATTTACAGAACCCTTGTTTTAAAGAAAACTAAACAGCCATTTAATTTTTTAGCAATTAATGTTTTTAACTTTTTTATTTGCTTGCTTTATATTACACCATTTATTTTATTTATAGATGGTAATAGTCAATTTTATGTTGTGTGTAATTTTTTTATTTGTTTCTTTCTTTATTTAGTTATCGAGCTGTTTATAGTTTTAAAAAATAAGTTGTAAGTTTTTTAAAATCCTTCATGGTGAAAGTTAAATATTATTTTAACTTTGCCCCCGATTAAAAACAAATAATCGTAATGACCAATAAAGGCCAAGCAGTAATCATCTTAATTTCCTTGCTTTTTCCATTTTTTGTATTTGCTGAAGATCAACAGTTAAATGATAAATCCTCCGAGCTTTATGATCCTGTCCCAACCATTATGCATCACATTGCGGATGCTCACGATTGGCATTTATGGGAGTGGAAGGATAACCCAGTAACAATACCACTACCCGTTATACTACATACTAGCGAAGGCTTTGACGTATTTATGTCAAGTGAATTTAATCATGGACACGCAACAGTACAAAAAGAGAACCGAATCTATAGTATTGATAGTCATAGTCATATTACCGAAGAAAGTGGTATGGATATTTTAGATTTATCAATCACAAAAAATGTTACCTCAATGTTAATTTCAGTCCTTTTATTGCTCTTAATACTAACGACCACTTCAAGAAGCTATAAAAGAAAAGACAAAACACCTAAAGGTTTACAAGCCTTTTTAGAACCATTAATTTTATTTGTTAGGAATGATATTATTAAGGATAATATTGGAAATAAGCATAAGAAATTCACCCCTTTATTACTTACAGTATTCTTTTTCATATTAATAAATAACCTAATGGGAATGCTTCCTGGCTCTGCAAATGTTACGGGAAATATCGCCGTCACTTTTGTTTTATCAGTCATAACCTTTATTGTTACAACAATCTCTGGAAATAAAAATTATTGGTCTCATATTTTTAAACCCCCTGGAGTTCCCTTAGCCCTTATGCCAATAATGGTTCCTATTGAGATTATTGGTATTTTTTCAAAACCCTTTGCGCTTATGATTAGATTATTTGCAAATATTTCGGCTGGCCATATTATTATATTAAGTTTAATATCATTAATTTTTATAGCACAGAGTGCAATGGGGAATAGCGGGGCCTGGGGAGTTGCTCCAGTTTCTGTACTGTTTGTGTTATTTATATATTGTATAGAATTGCTTGTCGCTTTTTTGCAAGCATATATTTTTACATTGCTTTCGGCAGTTTTTATTGGCTTAGCAGTGCAGGATGCTCATTAATTAAAATAAATTATTAACTAAAACTAAAAAAATGTTATCAGAAGTACAAACAATGGATTTTGGCGCATTTGCTGCAATTGGTGCTGGTCTTTCTGCAATTGGTGCAGGTATAGGGATTGGGCTAATTGGAGGAAAAGCATTAGAGGCAATGGCTAGACAGCCGGAGCATTATGGAATGATTCAAACAAATATGTTTATTACAGCCGCACTTGTTGAGGGGGTTGCTTTGTTTGGTATTGTTGTCGCGCTATTAAAATAAAATTAGTAATTAAAATACTCTGTAACGGTTGGTTACAGAGTATTAATAAAATTTAAATATGGAATTAGTTACACCAGAAATTGGATTAATATTTTGGACAACAGTCGTTTTCCTTCTTTTAGTAATTCTTTTAAGGAAGGTTGCTTGGGGGCCAATCTTGACCGCAGTAGATGAAAGAAATAATTCAATAAAAGAATCTTTACTTGCGGCAGAAAAAGCAAGAAACGAAATGTCTGAGCTCACTGCTAGTAATGAAAAAATTATTGCCCAAGCCAAAGCCGATAGAGATATTTTATTAAAAGAGGCTCGTGAAATGAAATCTCAAATTATATCTCAAGCCAAAGATAAAGCTAGCATTGAGGCAGAAAAACTTGTTAATTCAGCTAAGGAGCAAATATCAAATGAAAAAATGAAAGCATTAACAGAACTAAAGAATCATGTAGCAGACTTATCAATTGAGATGGCTGAAAAGGTCTTGTTAGTTGAGCTTTCTGATTCTGAAAAACAGAAAAAGTTGGTTAATACTGCTCTTAAAGAGAATAATAATTAGAATAAGATGAAACAATCGAGAGCTACAATAAGATATGCTAAGTCATTATTAGAATTATCAAAAGAAAAAAACCGTATTGAATCTTCCTATAATGACATGCTTTTGATTAATTCAACATGCCTCTCTAATAGGGATTTTAATAACTTACTTAGAACACCAATTGTAAATACTGATTTAAAAATCAGAATAATTAAAGAAATATTTTCAAGTAACATTAGTTCTTTATCATTATCTTTTATTGTTTTGATTACCACTAAGAAAAGGGAATCTTTATTAGCTGACATTTCCTCTAGCTTTATAAGGCTGTATAAAAATGAAAACAATATTAAAGAAGTAACAGTTACAACAGCTATTCCTTTAGACCAAGAGCTGAAAAAAGAGATTTTTAATTTTGTAAATAAACAAGATCAATCAAATATTGAGTTAGTTGAAAAAGTAGATAAAAGTATTATTGGCGGAGTAATAATAAGGATGGACGACAAACGGCTTGATGCTAGCGTATCTTCAAAATTAAAATCTTTAAAACAAATATTTAGTAAAAACTTATATATTCAAGACTATTAAAAATAATACAACATGACACAAGTAAAACCCGCTGAAGTTTCAGCAATATTAAGACAACAACTTTCTGGATTTAAATCAGAGGCCGAATTAGAAGAGGTGGGGACAGTTCTTCAAGTTGGAGATGGAATTGCTCGTATATATGGATTAACTAACGCTCAGTCTGGTGAATTAATTGAATTCGAAAGCGGCTTACAAGCAATAGTTCTAAACTTAGAAGAAGATAATGTTGGGGTGGTATTATTAGGCCCTTCAAAAGGTATTAAAGAGGGCGATATTGTTAAGAGAACAAATAAGATTGCCTCAGTTAATGTTGGGGAGGGTATGTTAGGTCGTGTTGTTGACGGAATGGGTATCCCTATTGACGGTAAAGGACCAATTACTGGAGAAACATTTGAAATGCCTGTTGAAAGAAAGGCCCCAGGAGTTATCTACAGACAACCTGTTAATGAACCATTACAGACAGGATTAAAGGCAGTAGATGCAATGATCCCAATAGGAAGAGGCCAACGCGAGTTAGTAATTGGAGATAGACAAACTGGAAAAACAGCCGTAGTTATTGATACAATTATTAATCAGAAAGAATTTTATGATAAAGGAGAGCCTGTTTTCTGTATATATGTTGCGGTTGGTCAAAAAGCTTCAACTGTAGCCGCACTTGCAAAAACATTAGATGACGCAGGAGCATTACCTTATACGGTTATTGTTTCTGCTAATGCAGCAGATCCAGCGCCCTTACAATTTTATGCTCCATTAGTAGGGGCTGCTATTGGAGAATATTTTAGAGATACAGGTAGGCCTGCTCTTATTGTTTTTGATGATCTTTCTAAACAAGCCGTTGCATATAGAGAGGTTTCGTTGTTATTAAGAAGACCTCCAGGAAGAGAGGCATACCCTGGAGATGTTTTTTATTTACACTCTAGATTACTTGAAAGATCAGCTAAAGTTATAAATGATGATAAGATTGCTGCTCAGATGAATGATCTTCCAGAATCTTTAAGGGGAAAAGTTAAAGGAGGAGGCTCATTAACTGCGCTTCCAATTATTGAAACACAAGCAGGTGATGTTTCTGCTTACATTCCTACCAATGTAATTTCCATTACAGATGGACAAATATTTTTAGAATCTAACTTATTTCTCTCTGGAGTTAGGCCAGCAATTAATGTGGGAATTTCCGTCTCTCGTGTTGGGGGGGCAGCACAAATTAAATCTATGAAAAAAATAGCAGGAACTCTAAAGCTTGATCAAGCTCAATATAGAGAGCTTGAGGCTTTTGCTAAATTTGGATCTGATTTAGATGCAGCAACAAATGCAGTTATTGAAAAAGGAAAAAGGAATGTTGAAATTTTAAAACAAGGACAATACTCTCCACTAAGAGTTGAGGAACAGGCTGCTATAATTTATTGTGGGACTAAGGGCTTATTAATGGATATTCCGGTTAATAGAATTAAGGAATTTGAAGTTGAATATATTTCTTTTCTGCATCAAAAACACCAAAACATTCTAGATGATTTAGCATCAGGAAAATTAAACGATACTATCACCTCAACACTTGAAAATGTAGTTAGTGAGTTATCACCAAAATATTCTGAATAGTTAATATTATGGCAAATTTAAAGGAAATAAGAAATAGAATATCTTCTGTCGGCTCAACAATGCAAATAACCTCTGCTATGAAAATGGTTTCTGCTGCAAAATTAAAACGCGCACAAGACGCTATTATTCAAATGAGACCCTACGCAAACAAACTTACAGAATTATTAGTAAACCTTTCTTCAAGTTTAGATTCTTCTGAAGGAGGGGGTTTTTCTTCTTTAAGAGATATAAATTCTGTTTTAATTGTAACCGTCACCTCTAATAGAGGGCTTTGTGGAGGGTTTAATGCTAATGTTATAAAATCAGCAGTTTCATTAATAAACAACGAATACAAAGACAAAAATGTTAGTATTGTTTCAATTGGAAAAAAATCTTCTAAATTTTTCAGAAAGAACAGCCTTAATCTTGTTAGTACTCATGATGATATTTATTCAGATTTGTCTTATGATAATATTTCTTTGATATCAGAATCTATAATGAATGATTATCTACAGGGAACTTACGACAAGGTTGTTTTGATATATAATCAATTTAAGAATGCCGCAACTCAAAAAATAATGAATGAGAGTTATCTTCCGGTGGAAGCTCCAAGCGAGCAAGATATTGTGATTGGGGATTATATTTTTGAGCCTCAAAAGGAAGAAATCGTTGAAGAGCTAATACCAAAGTCATTGAAAACACAATTATATAAAGCTGTTTTAGATTCACACGCTTCTGAGCATGGAGCAAGAATGACGGCAATGCATAAAGCTACTGACAACGCTTCAGAACTTAAAAAAGAACTTACATTATCCTACAATAAAGCTCGTCAAGCTGCAATTACTGCAGAAATTCTAGAGATCGTAGGAGGGGCAGAAGCCCTTAATAGTTAATAGCTTCAATTTTCTTTAAGCCGATATTTTTTTTAAAAAAGTAATGTAATCTATTATATTTGTAGAAAATCATCTTAAATATGGATTATAAAAATATTCTTCAAAAAGTTGTTAATAGGATTTGCTACATAACAATAAACAGACCTAAATATTTAAACGCCCTCAATAACTTAACAATAAAAGAGCTTAATCATGCTTTAAACACTCTTGCTGATGAGAATACTGTTAGGTGTGTAATAATTACTGGAGCAGAAAACAAAGCATTTGTTGCTGGAGCGGATATAAAAGAACTTTCATCTTTTAATAAAGATCAAGGGTCTCAACTATCAAAGTATGGACATGAAAAATTATGTAATACTATAGAAAATCTACCCATACCTTGTATAGCTGCCATAAATGGATTTGCTCTTGGAGGTGGGTTAGAGTTAGCCATGTCATGTCATATAAGAGTTGCCTCTATTAATGCCAAACTAGGGCTACCTGAGGTTTCTCTCGGTATTATTCCAGGATATGGAGGTACACAAAGACTTCCGAATTTGGTTGGCAAGGGAATAGCTATAGAGATGATAACAACGGCTAAAATGATTAGCGCCCAAGAAGCTAATAAATACGGTCTTGTTAATCATGTTTGCGAGCAAGAAGATTTATTAAACATGTGTACAGGTATTGCAGAAAAAATAAAAAGAAATTCTGCCTCTGCTATTGGCTCTGCAATAAAATCAATTAATTCTTGTTATCAAAGTGGCGTTAATGGCTACGATGTTGAAATAGAATTATTTGGAAATTGTTTTGAAACTGATGATTTTGTTGAGGGAACCAGTGCTTTTATAGAAAAAAGAAAACCAAATTTTAATTGAACCCACTAAAAAAATTAGCTGGTCAAACAGCAATATATGGATTGAGCAGTGTCGTAGGAAGGTTGCTTAATTATCTGCTTGTTCCTTTATATACACGATATTTTATTCCAGAAGAGTATGGGGTTGTTACAGAGCTTTACGCATATGTGGCGTTTCTTGTTATTATCTTAACATATGGACTAGAAACAGCCTTCTTTAGGTTTTCTCAAAAAGAAAACAACAATAGGGTAGTGTATAGCACATCTCTTATTTCTTTATTATTCACCTCTTTCTTGTTTGTCGTTCTTATGTTTTCTTTTAGTGAAAATATTTCGGCAATAATTGGTTATCCATCAAATCAAGAGTATATTAAATGGTTTGCATTAATTATCGGTTTAGACGCTATTTCTGCAATATCTTTTGCCAAGCTAAGAGCTTTAAATAAAGCTACTAGATTTGCACTGATTAGGCTAGTTAATATATTCATTTTCATAGGACTAAACCTGTTTTTTATTATTTATTGCCCATATGCAATAGAGAATAATTTACAATCTTTAAACTTTGTTAATTCTGTTTATTCTTCTTCAGTTGGAGTTGGTTATATTTTTATTGCAAATCTTATAGCATCATTTGTCACAATTCTAATGTTGGCTCCTGAAATGATTAATTCTGTTTGGATATTTGATAAGAAATTATGGAAAAAAATGATGATTTATGCCACACCCCTACTGATAGCTGGATTGGCTGGAATGACTAATGAGACAATAGATAGAATATTACTTAAATATTTTTTACCAGAAAATATTAACTCGGCTCGAGAAATTGGCTTGTATGGGGCTTTTTACAAATTATCTGTAATAATGATTTTATTTATTCAAGCCTTTAGATTTGCAGCAGAACCTTTTTTCTTTTCACAAGAAAGACAAACTAATTCTAAAAGAACTTATGCTGATGTAATGAAGTTTTTTGTAATTGTCCTATCTATTATTTTTCTTCTTGTAACAACATTTTATGATTTTTTTATAAACCTTTTAGGATCAGATTATCATGACGACAGAGGATTCATGGTGGTATCTATTCTCTTATTAGCTAATTTCTTTTTAGGAATATATTACAATTTATCAATTTGGTATAAATTAACAGAAAAAACACTTTATGGGGCTTATCTTGCATTTTTTGGCGCTACAATAACAATCACATTAAATTTACTCTTGATACCTACTATTGGTTTTGTTGGATCTGCTATAGCTACATTAGTTTGTTATTTTTCTATGACAATACTGTCATCCCTACTTGCTAAAAAGCATTACCCTATACCTTATGATTACAGTAGAATTTTATTATATTTTTCTTTAATGATAAGTATCTTTATTATTTTATATATTACTAGTTTTACCATTATTATTAACTCATTATTTATTATTGTTTATTTATTGGTTGTATATTTTTTAGAGAAGCCAAAAAATAATGTAAATACAACGCCTAAATTGTTTTAAAAATGAAAGTAAAAATTGTAAATAAGTCAAGCCATAAGATTCCTGAATATTCCACAACACAATCTTCGGGTATGGATTTAAGAGCTAATCTTACAGAACCAGTTATTTTAAAATCTAACGAGAGAGGGCTTTTTAAAACTGGCTTATTTCTTGAAATACCAGATGGATATGAGGCGCAAGTTAGACCAAGAAGCGGTTTAGCTTTAAAAAAAGGAATAACTGTTTTAAATTCTCCCGGAACTATTGATGCTGATTATAGGGGTGAGATTGGTATTATACTTATTAATTTATCCCAAGAAGACTTTATGGTTAATAATGGTGAGCGCATAGCGCAGTTAGTTTTTTCATCCTACTCTAAAGCGGATCTATTGCAGGTGGAAGGGCTTGAAGAATCAACTAGAGGTTTAGGTGGTTTTGGAAGTACAGGTGTTAAGTAATCAATCAATCAATCAATGAAAATTATTATACCAATGGCAGGAAGAGGATCCAGACTAAGACCTCATACATTAACAACTCCAAAGCCGTTAATTTCGTTTACCGGAAAATCAATAGTTAAGCGATTAGTTGAAGATATTGTTTCAATTTGTGATCAAAGAATTGAAGAAATTACATTTATTACTGGAGACTTTGGTTCTGATGTTGAAAATGATTTAATCAAGATAGCTTCAGATTTAGGCACTAGAGGCACTGTAGTATATCAGGACAAACCACTA
>Ga0209403_10002204_pt1 | contig 23655 bp, 20 predicted proteins | sample ArcticOcean_MG_C_8_FD_187440 | JGI IMG/M metagenome (GOLD analysis project Ga0209403, IMG submission 187440) | Marine microbial communities from western Arctic Ocean - ArcticOcean_MG_CB11_86 (SPAdes) (version 2) | ecosystem: Environmental > Aquatic > Marine > Oceanic | place: Arctic Ocean... | reverse complement strand
ATTGTTCAAACCAGGAAAACTGACTAAATGGTGGAGTACTTCCTGAAGGTATAGCTTCTAATACTTGAACAGATGTACTTGAACAGAGAATAACATCACCTAAAATTTCAACTCCACACGTATCAATAGAAAGACATGGTAAAAAACCACCTGGCATACCATTAGAAACAGCAGGAGTCCAAGGCACATCTGCACAGTCTGCCAGACAAGAATTTGAATACATAACTCCATTACAACCACAGACCGGCATATAAATCATTGTACATATACACATTGCTGAATCTGCTACACAATCTTGACAAATGATGGTGTCACAACCTGTTATATTATCTGTGATTGAAACACACCACTGAGTATAAAATGGAGTTTGATTTGCTATACTTATAACAATACCATTAGTATCAGTCCAAGAATAATCATACATAGACATACCATTAACAGATGCATTCATCATCGATGGGTTACTTGTATGATCAATATACACGCTTCCTCCAGTTAAATTGCATGGAGCCTGAGCATTAATATCAGTTAATCCTATGAATAATAGTGCAAATAAAATAATATAGCTCTTTTTCATAATAATTTGTTTTAGAAGTTACTGGCAAATATAAGAAACAAACAGGGCATACAAAATATAAATTAAATCTAGCCTATATGAAAATAATCTATTATCTAGTAAAGATAAGCTGATTATTAGAATCATGTTGACTGAAGACATATCCTAAATCATTAAATAAAGTTAAATCATCAATCGATTTTGGTTTGTTTTTAATAACAAATCGAGCAAATGCACCCCTCGCCTTCTTAGCAAAAAATGAGATAACCTTAAATTTTCCGTTTTTAAAATCTTTAAAAACAGGAGTAATAACATTATTGAACTTTTTTAAATCTACCGCTTTACTATATTCATTTGAAGCTAAATTAATTAGAGGGTTGTTTAGATTTGAATCTTTAACTAAACAATTGGTAATCTTATCTCCCCAGAATTTGTATAGACTAGAAAAACCATTAAAATGAAGCTTTGTTCCCATCTCTAACCTATACGGCATAATTAAATCTAAAGGTTTTAATAAGCCATATAATCCTGATAATATTCTAAGATTATCTTGTGAATAAGCTAAATCATCAGCATCAAAAGTAGAAACATCAAGAGCATTATAGACTGCTCCATCAAACATATATATAGCCGGCTTAGAAGATGACTCATCAAAAGGGTAAGACCATTGATTAAATCTGTTATGATTAAGATTTGCTATAGACTGACTTACATTCATCAGTGACATTAACTTATCTACTGAATATGATTTCAGCTCATTAATTAAACATTGAGAATCACTACTAAAAGGTATTGAAGTAACATCTTTAACATTATATTTAGTTTCATTTAATTTCTTTGCAGGAGAAATGATAATTTTCATATGTAGTTGTATTTTTACACAAATTTATTAATTTAATTTATGTACCAAATTCTTAAAAAGAATAAATTAATATCACTACATATAATGGTGATATTTTTAGGTTTTACAGGAGTACTTGGAAAACTAATTTCCTTAGAAACACCTTATCTTGTATGGCATAGAATGCTTATAGCATTCATAACCTTATTTTTATTTTTACTTTTTAAGAAACAAATTCAAACAATTAACAGAAAAGACATCTTACCCCTTTTCTTAATAGGGGCCATTGTCGCACTTCACTGGTTTTTCTTTTTTGGAGCAATAAAAGCATCTAATATCTCTGTTGCTGTAATATGCATGGCAACTGGTTCATTATTTTCTGCATTCTTAGAGCCTTTGTTTTTTAAGAGAAAACTTTTAAAATATGAGTTAATATTTGGTGTTTTAGTACTACTTGTTTTAACATTTATGCTTTATGAAAAACCAGAAAATGATAACATCAACTATGTTCTAGGGTATATTTTTGGAATTATAAGTGCATTTTTAGGAACACTTTTTACGATGTTTAATGGAAAATATATAAATAAAATTGATGCTGCTAAAATTACAATGCTAGAAATGCTCGGTGGAGTTATTGTAATAAGCCTATATTTTATTTTTATTGGAGACTATAGTGTTTTTACAACAATGCTATCATCAAATGATATTATATACCTCACCCTTTTAGGCACAATATGTACAGCTGGAATATTTGTGTGGATGACAGAAATAATGAGACACATAACCCCATATGCATTAGTTATGGCTCTTAATCTCGAACCTATCTATAGTATTATAATTGGGTTAATTATATTTAGTGATTCTGAAAAAATGAACTTATCATTTTATATTGGTAGTGTAATAATACTATCAATTGTATTTCTTGATGGCTATATCAAAAATAAAAACAAGAAATAGTCGTTAAGAATTTAATTATGATTATTAATTTTACAAAAAATTACATATAAATGAAAAAATTATTTTTCTTACTGCTTACAAATATATTTTTACTTAGTTTAATTCAAGCACAATCTTATTCTACAAAAAATGGATATAAAATAGATGGAGAAATAATTGGCTTAAAAGACACTTCAATAATTTTAGCTTACTATTTTGGTGGTAAACAATATGCAAAAGATACAGCAATAACAAAAAATGGAAAATTCACTTTCTCAGGAAAAGAAAAGTTAGATGGTGGTATGTATTTAGTTGTTCTTCCTGAGCAAAAATGGTTTGACATTATTATTTCTGAACAAAATTTTAAATTTAAAACCTCTTTAAATAATCTTGCTGAAAATATGATATTTATTAATTCAAAAGAAAACACTCCATTCTACTCTTATTTAAATTTCATTACTCAAAAACAAAAAGATGTTGCGCCAATAAGAGAAAAAATGAAAACTGCATCTTCTACTGAGCAAAAAGAATTAAAAAAGAAACAAGAAGAAATAGATAATGATGTTCTGAATTTCAGAGATAATTTTTTAAAAAATAATAAAACTATCTTTTTTACAAAAATTATAAATGCAACAATTGATCCGAAAATACCACCCTCTCCTTTAGACTCAACAGGGAAAGTTGACGAAGGATTTCCTTTTAGATATTACAAAAAACATTTTTGGGATAACATTGATTTTTCAGATTCTAGAATGTTAAGAACGCCCCTATTTTTTACGAAAATGGAGCAATTTCTTGATAAAATGACTGCTAAAGATCCTGATTCTATTATTGTTTCTTCAAATATTTTAGTTGAAAAATCCAAAGCTAATTTTGAGATTTTTAAATATGTAGTTTCTCATATTACATCAAAATATGAAAGATCAAAAATAATGGGAATGGATGCTGTATTTGTTAATATGGTAGAAAACTATTATATAACTAATATGTGTACTTGGATAGACTCCACGCAACTTAAAAAAATAATAGAAAGAGCAGGGAAAATTTCTCCAAATCTAATTGGAAAAGTAGCCCCAGAATTTACCGATATTTATGGCAGACCTTTTATGAAAGACCCAAAGGAGAAGACCCATACACTACAATCAATACAAGCAGAATATACATTATTAGTATTTTACGGCCCTACCTGTGGACATTGCAAAAAAGAGATACCGAAAATAAAAAATACTTTAGACTCTTTAATTGACCTAAAATATAATATCAAAACTTTTGCTGTAGCTACTGAATTTGATAAAGAAGAATGGAAGAAATTTATTAAAAATCAAAAAACAGAAAGCTGGTTAAATGTTGCAGATATTAGTCATGATAAAGATGGTAATCCTCTTGCAAGTAGTGATTGGAGAGATAAATACGATATTTATTCAACGCCAGTAATCTACTTATTAGATAAAAAAAAGAAGATACTTGCCAAAAGGATTAATTACAAGCAATTAGCAGAGATAATTACTAGAGAATAATATTATAGCATCACTTCAGTAGAACCTCCATTTAAAGATTCATAATATCTTAAATTATACCTCTTTAATAAATTATGAATTTCTTTTTTTAGAACCCCTTCACCAATTCCATGTACAATAATAATTTTATGGGCTTTGCTATTAAGCCCATTTATTAAAGAACTCTCACAGTTACGAAGTTGTTTTTGAACAATTTCATAGTTAGTCATAAAATGATAGTCTGCATCAATATTTTCTATGTGCAAATCAATCTTTATAACATTTAAATTAGAAAGCTCTTTATTCTTTTTATTATTTGTCTTATTAGAATCTTTATTAGTTTCTAAATTACCATATGCTTGTAAGCTATCAGTTAAATCATTAAATTTTATTACATCAGAATAATTTACAATAACTAAAAAATTTGAGCTATCTTCAACTTGTAATTTTCTTTCTGATATTATTGAGGTAATGATTCCATAATCATTAGACTTAATAAACTTAACCTTATCTCCTATTTTAAAAATATCTCTCATTAGAAATAAATTGGATGAAATTTGAAATTCTTATTACTAAACTCTAAAACTGGAAAAGGAAACTTTATAAAACCAAACGTATGAACTAAACCATTTAAAAATTTATTTCTAATCTCTAATTTGGACAAGTCAATATCAAAAGATAATAGATATTGTCTTATTCTATTATCATTTGTTAGATTACTTCCGGCCATCATACCATTAGCACTATAACCAAAAGCTATATTTAACCAATCAGGAATATAGGTGTTCTTATTATTATATAAAGAGTTTATGTTACAAGACAACCAATAAGTTTGACCATTATAATCTTTTAAACTTCTTTGAATAAAAGAATTGCCAAAAAGCTGTTCATTGTTTTTTGATATATCAGATCTAGAGTAACTATATTTAACTTGTATCCTTTGTTCTTTCCAATAAAGCTCTTGTGATATAGCAAGAGCTGACCCTAAAGAGTTTGCTACAAGATCTCCAACAGAAGCACCCCAATTAGTAGAGAAACCGTCAAGAATTTCAATAGTTGTATTAAAAATTGTTCCATTTAAACCACCAATCCAAACAGCCTTATTTGATTTCATTCCAGTCCATTGGTATAACTTAATCCCAACAACTCCACCATAGTAAGATGTTGCCATATGCCCCATCTTATCCATTTGCATCCAATAATTATTATCATTAACAAAGTGAAAGCTTGATTGATCATAATTTTTATACCAGAGCTCATTAAAACCTACTAATGCTAATGAGTAAGTACTTGCTTGGATGATTATAAGATTTTTTAATCTTAAATCAACCGTATTATAACTGACAGATAAAGAATCATTAGAACTAGATGAAGAAAAATTATTAAATTGAGAAAAAGCAGTTTTTGAAAAAACAATTATACATATAAGTATAATTCTCATTTTAAGCCTCTATTACTGATTTAACACTATTAAGTATATCAAATGCTCTTTCACTAGAAGAGCTCTCAGCATAAGTCCTTAAAACAGGCTCAGTACCTGAAGGACGTATAAGTAACCAAGAATCATCTTCAAAGAAATATTTATAACCATCAATATCTTCTGTTCTAACAATTTTATAATCACCAAAATGAGAATAGCTACCATCTTTACAATTTTGAATAACCTTATTTTTCAAAGCATCAGTAAGATGAAGATCTACTCTTTCAAAAGAAAATGGCCCAACTATTTCGTAAACCTCATCAATTAAATCTTCAATTGTTTTACCTGATTTAGCCATAAATTCAAAAAGTATTAAGCCCATCCAAATACCATCTCTTTCTGGAATATGACCTTTAGTAGCAATACCTCCCGATTCTTCTCCACCTAAAAGAACATCTTCAGTGATCATCTTTCCAGCTATATGCTTAAAACCTATTTTAACGGTTTCTTGTTCCAGATCATAATGTTGACAAATCTTCTTAATCTTATCTGAACAAGAGAAAGCAGTAACAACTTTTCCAGACATCCCTTTATACTTAACTAAATAATGAATAAGAAGAAGAATTAAATGATGTGCATCAATAAAATTTCCAGAAGAATCAAAGAGGCCTATCCTATCAGCATCACCATCAGTAGCCAAACCACAATGGATATTATTATTAGCTTTAATTAATTCTGAAAATTCTTTTAAATTTCTATAAATAGGCTCTGGAGCAATACCAAGAAATCCAGGATTATCATCACAATGTAATAATGTTGTTTTTGGTAAAAGTTTCTTGATTACATTCATTCCAGATCCAAACATAGCATCATAAGCAAAATTCATTTCTGAATTATTAATTAAATCTAAATCAAAATTAGCTTCAACATGCTCACAGTACATAGTTTCTAAATCAATATAATTAATTAACCCATCTTCTACATATGATTGAATATCTAGAGAATCAAGATCTATATTATTTTTATCTGGAATAAAAGATTCAACCTGAGCAATATTATTAGGAAGCAATGGTCCTCCAAAATCTCCTTTTAATTTATAGCCATTATAAGTTGGAGGATTATGACTGGCAGTTATAACCACTCCAAGACTTGCTTTTTCTTTAACAACTCCTAAAGAGATCATAGGAGTTGAAACGAAACCTTTAGCTAGTTTAACGTGTATCTTATGATATGCGAAAACTTTAGCAGATGTTTCTGCAAACAGTTTACCACCAAATCTACAATCATGACCAATAACAACACTTGGATTAGTAAAATTTTCTTTTAACCATATAGATACTGCAATGCTTACCCTAGCTACATTATCTACAGTATAATCTTTAGCAATTATTGCTCTCCAACCATCTGTTCCAAACTTTATATCTGACATAATCTCTATTTATAAATGCAAAATTAAAGAATTAACGTAATATTCTTCTCTTATTAAGTGTTTTCTGATACTTTCTTGCATTAATAAGATGTCGCGCATAATTCTTAGCAAAATTATGATATCCAGAAAAATCTTCTTTAGCACACATAAAGATATAATCATGTTCTTCAGCATTAAGAACTGCATCAATAGAATTTATAGATGGAATACATATTGGTCCTGGTGGAAGCCCTACATATTTATATGTATTATACGGAGAATCAACTCTCTTATCTTTATTTAAAACTCGATTAATATTGAAGTCTTTTAATGCAAATATTAAAGTTGGATCCGATTCAAGCTTCATGCCTTTTTTTAATCTATTTAAATAAAGTCCTGCAATAGATGGACGCTCATCTTTTCTGATATTTTGTTCTTTTTGTACTATAGAAGCTAAAATAGAAACATCCTGTAATGAAAGGTTAATTTCAGAGGCTTTAATAGTTCTCGATTTATTCCAAAATAATTTATATTCTTTTAACATTCTATCACGAAGTCTAATAGAAGACGTATTCCAATAAAACTCATATGTATTGGGAATAAAAATTGAAATAATATTATATTTATTAAAATTATTTTTCTCTAAAAATTTATCATCTAAGAAAGCTTCTAATATCTCACTCGAATCAGCTTCAAGATAACTAGATAACTTGGAAGCAACGCCATTTAAACTTCTTACATTATTAAATGTAACTTTCACAGGAGATTGTCTGCCAGAGCGCAAGAGATTAATTAACTCATTGTTATTCATTTCTTTATTAATAAAATATTTTCCTGGCTTAATATTCTTAATGTAATTTTTCTTCTCAGCTACCCATTTAAAAGAGTTGAGATCCAATAAAAGATTGTAACTAGTTAACTTAGAAACAACATCTAAGAATTTATCATCACTATCAATAAAGATATACCTCTCCTCTATATTATCACCAAATTTAATATTTGCTTTACAGACTTTTTGATATAACTCAAAAACAATCAATGATAGTGCTATCAAACCTACTATCATAGCACTAACAATAACCTTAACTAAAGTAGAATTGGATCTTTTTGATTTCAATTTAATTGTTTAATCATTAATTTTGCTTTAGCATTATTTGGGTCAATTTCTAATATCTGATTTAGATTCTTCAGCGCCAAAAATATATTATTCTTTTTAATATACAACAAAGCTAGGTTTTCATAAGCAATTAAATAGTCTGGATCAAAACTAATTGCACTAGTTAGATTATATTCTGCTTTATTATAATCCTGTCTTAATATATTTAAATACCCCATATTTAGATGTGCTTCTTTTCTATCAGGATTAAGACTAAGTATGTAAGATAATAAATCTTCTGCAGCTTTAAATTGCTTGCTATTTATAAATAAAGCAACAAGTTTTAATTTATAATCTATCACAAAAGGAGATAAATCAATAGCTTGATTAAAAAACCTCACACCCTCTTCAATAATTCCATTTTTTGTATAAGCATCACCAATCCTAGAAAAAGCAAGAGATAAAATATCATCTGAATAATACTCATAAATAGATGAATCTAAAGCTAGATGATAATTAATTAAGTTATAATAATCCTGTTTAAGATAATAATATTGAATATATGCAGCAAAAGATTTATTAATATCAGAAATATTTAAATAAAAAAATGCGCTATCTAAATAAATAGGATTTTCTTCGAAACTTTCATATCTTTTAAGATATGCCATTGCTTTTGATATATTTGATGGATAATCATTATTTATAGCAAAAAGTCCAATAAACTCTTTATCAACTCTCTTATCTTCAATATATTTATTTATTTTAGGTATTGAAATTTTATGATCTGTAATAGAAACATGCGGTATATCAATAGATGATGAATTTGGCATATGACAGCTAGAACAATTTGAAATATTTTGTTCATCATTACATGACATGTGACAATCCATACATTTTTTATCAAAATAGTTATCAGTTAATATCTGAACACTTTGATGAGGATTGTGACAATTAATACAGGTCATATCCGAATTTTTAAAGCATTTACTTTGTTTTAAACGCTCAACATGAGAGGCCATAATAAAACCATCATCATCTTTATATTTTGGAAGATACACATCAATAAAGTCATTTAAATGCATACCAGGCTTAAAATCTTTAAATGACTTATTATTATGCAGAATTGCTGTGCCTTGAAGATGACACCTTTGACAAACATCAAATTGTAAATCATTAGATAGTTTTGATGGATTAACAATTGAATAATCAATGTATTTAGATGTATCAATCATAATCCCTTTACTCTTTTGCAAGACATGTAATTCACCAGGACCATGACATCTTTCACAATCAATACCATCTGGAATATGATTATACCTATTATTTGAACCTTTAACATGTTTAGGGTAAGCGTTATGACAACTAACACATTCCATATTAATTTCTCTTGAAAATCTAGAATTATTTCCATTTTCATAACCAGGAGGTAAATCAGCAATACTATCTTGAGTATAATAAGTATATGGCATTTGATGTAAATACCCATTAATTTCAAATAAATGAGAATTTGTATGGTGTCCAGAGCCAATGATATAATTTACTTTTTTCTCTATTTTATGAACAGTATCTCCAGAATTAATTCTAAATTCTTTTATATATAAACTATCATTCTTCCACAATGGTAAATAAGAAAGATCTTTAATTGAGTCATAAATAATTGATGGACTTGAAGAAAGCTCTGATGTTAATCTACTTGCTATAGAGATAGATTTACCCATTCCTGTTTCTATGTAAGAATTATAAATATCGTAATGGCAATTCTTACATTGTTCTTTCCCAACATATTTAACAGTATCATTGTGATTTAAATATGTTTGAAATTCAACCACCCCACCTCTATCACATGAAAAAAATAGTAGTATTAAAATACAAAGGATAAATCTCATCTATTTAATTGATATAAAGTATCATTAACATGAGAAAAACCTAACTTCTTGAAAAGCTCTACACTTATCATGTTTTCTTGCTTAATATTAGCAAATAAAAATAATAAATCTAAAACATTCCATGAATATGATATTAGCAACTCTAAAGCTTTAGATCCATATTGATTACTTCTAAACTCTTCTAAAATGAAAATACCAACTCCAGCTTGTTGAAGCAATTTATCATATTCAAATAAATCAATTAATCCAATAGGTTCTTGATGTAATATGATGACAAAGCGTAATTGACAAAATATACTAATATCTGCATCTGCATTACTTATATATTTTCTAATTATATCTTTTGAAAAATAATTAGATTCTTTATTAAATTGATGATTGGATGGGTCATTCTCAATGGAATAAAGAAAATTTAAATCAGATTCTAGTAATAATCTTAGAGATATATTATCTGCTTTTAGCATTCAAATTCTCCAATATATACCAAATTTACTGCACCAGTTAACCAAATATTTCTATACATACCATTAAATTCTTCAAACATAACTGATAGATCTCCCCCTTTAGTTATTAAAGAAACTATATTCTCTTCAATAAAACCTAAATGATAAAGAGCAATAGCTGAGGCAACAGCACCAGTACCACAAGAAAGTGTTTCAGACTCTACACCTCTCTCATAAGTTCTAATCTTAACATAATCATCATGTTCAATGAAATTAATATTAATACCTTCTGTTTTGTATGGTTCCATATTTCTAATTCTTGCACCTTCAAGATTTACATTTATTTTATCAACATTATCTACTATGTTTACCAAATGTGGAGAACCAGAATCAATAATTAAATATTTATTTTTTTGATCAATATTCTGAATATTCTGAAATTTAATAGACACTCCATCATCTGTTATACTAGCTTCATGAACACCATCTATTGCCATAAAAGTTGCTTGCTGCCTAACTATGCCCAATAAATTTGCAAAAGAAACTATACATCTAGCTCCATTTCCACATAAAGTTGATTCAAAGCCATCACAATTAAAGTATGTCATTCTAAAATCATATCCATTATGATTTCTTAGAAGTATTAACCCATCTGCTCCAATACCCATTTTCCTTTCACATAGTGATTTAATTAATGATGAATCATGAATATCAAAATTATTTTCCCTATCATCAATTATAATAAAATCGTTTCCAGTGGCCTGATATTTATAAAATTCCATAACCATATTGTAAAAATACAATATAAAAATTATGGACACTAACATATTTATAATTAGAAAAATATAAATTTGCAATACTAAACTAAACACAAAATGACTAACCCAAACCTTTATGAAACCCAATTTAATGATTGGATCTCAAATGAGAAAACAGCAGTAAATTTATTGAATTACTCAGGTCAATTAATGTATGATAAAGGAATTGAAATTGTACTTTTTAGACAAAATATTCTAGATGTTGGAGTAACTGAGCTAATGAGATTATTTTCATATGCAGAAAATGTTGTGAAAAGAAAAATAGATATTCAAACTGCACTAGAATTAATAACAGAGATCAACTCTCTAAGCCTTCCACCATCAAAATTAGATATTGGATTATTGACTGCAGAATACATTGAAAATCCTAGTAAAAATTACAAGGACTTTTTAAAAGAAAAACTATCTAAAATCATTAATACAAAAAATAATTTTTTTCCTAGAGATATTGTTTTGTTTGGTTTTGGAAGAATTGGAAGATTAGCAGCAAGAGAATTAATTAGACAAGCAGGAAATGGACAACAAATGAGATTAAGAGCTATAGTTATTAGAAATATCTCTGATGAGCAAATTATAAAAAGAGCTAATCTACTTAGAAATGATTCCGTTCATGGTGCTTTTAATGGAGTTGTAGATATAGATCTAGAAAACAAAACAATTATTGTTAATGGCCAGATAATTCATCTTATAGATGGCTCTAAACCAGATGAAATTAATTATGAACATTATGCAATAAATGACGCACTATTGATAGATAATTCAGGTGCATTTACTTCAAGAAAAGCATTATCATGCCACTTAAAATCTAAAGGGATAAATAAAGTATTACTAACAGCGCCTGGCACAGAGATCCCAAATATAGTTTATGGAATTAATAATAAAGATCTTGATGTAGAGAATATAAATATCTTCTCAGCTGCCTCATGTACTACAAATTGTATTGCTCCTATTTTACAGATTATTGAAGAAGAATATGAAATTAAAAATGGTCACTTAGAAACTGTTCATTCATATACAAATGATCAAAATCTACTTGATAATATGCATAAGAAACCTAGAAGAGGAAGATCAGCTGCAATTAATATGGTTATAACAACAACAGGTGCTGGAAAAGCAGTAACTAGAGTTATTCCCTCACTTAATGGAAAACTAACTGCTAATGCTGTTAGGGTTCCAACTGCAAATGTCTCATTAGCTATTATGAGGCTAAATATCAAGAAGAAAACTAATATCGAAGAAGTAAATAACTTAATAAAAAAAGCCGCTTTAAGTGGAAATCTTATAAACCAAATAAATTACCAAATTGACCCAGACTTGGTTTCAACAGATATAGTTGGTAATCCTTGTTGCTCAGTATTTGATAGCAAAGCAACTATTGTTACTGAAGATGGGCAAGATATAGTGCTATATGTTTGGTACGATAATGAATTTGGATACACAAAACAAGTTATAAGATTAGCAAAACAAATATCAAAAGTTCGTAGACTAACATATTACTAATACAAATGAGTTTTAGAAATCTAAGAATAAATAATAGAAATTTTATAAGATATAAATTTCTTAATTCTCTATTTCTAGGAACATCAATTGGAATCATCTTTACAATATATGAACCACTAGAACCTGATGTATATTCAATTGGAGGAATCATTTTAGCAATTTCAATGTTATTAGTCGCAACGCAATACTCTAGAATTCTAAATATTACTTATTTCTATAGAATATCTTTATTTGTTGAATTAATAATATTATCTGTAATAATTGCTTTTCTACTTTTTTCATTTAATTATCAAATAGCTTTGACAGTCTATATTGGTTATCAGATCACCTTTATGTTTGGGTCATATTTGGTAAGAGGAGAAACCCTTTTATTAAAAAAAGATAGAATTCTTACATTAGTAGATGTTGCTAAACAATTTGGATATCTTTCTGGATTGGGAGCATCTTATCTCTTCTACAATATTATTGAATATCAATTTAACATAATTGACAACCAAACTCAGGTATTCTATATTCACTATTTCCTTTTAATTATTGAATTATTTGTAGTTGCATTTCTAATAAAATCTTTTGACCAGCATAAACATTACTAATGCATTTAATCATAAGACTGAGAATAATAGTTTTAGTTCATATGTTTTTTATATGTATAATATGTAAAGGACAACAAGATTATAATAAATCAGGAAAAATAGTGTTTCTTGGAAATTCTATAACTGAATTTTGGTCTGATTCTTCTGATCTTTTCAAAATAAATGAATCATTTATTAATAAAGGAATAAGTGGTCACACCACTTCTCAAATGTTAAATAGATTTGAAGATGATGTTATTAATCAAAAACCAAATACAGTTATTATACTAGCTGGTATAAATGATATAGCTCAAAATACAGGACCAATTTCAATACAAGAAATAACAAATAATATTATTAAAATGTCTGAATTAGCAATTACAAATAAAATTAATGTGATTATATGTTCTGTATTGCCAGCAAAGAAATTCATGTGGAATCCAGCAATCAAACCTAGACACAAGGTAATATTTCTAAATTCATTACTAAAAAAATATTGCAGAAAAAATAAAATATCTTATTTAGATTATTACTCGAAAATGGTTGATTTTGAAGGTGGTTTACAAACACCGCAATACACATCAAAATATGATTTAGTGCATCCAAATAAGAATGGCTATAAAGTAATGGAAGAAATATTACTAAATAAATTAAATACAAAAGGCCCTAATTAACTAGGGCCTTTCATAATACATCTAACTTAACAATTACTTTTTATCTTTTTTATCTTTTTTATCTTCTTTATCTTCTTCAACTTCTTCAAAGTCAACATCTGTTACATCATCTGAATTTTTCTCAGCTGATCCTTCAGAACCAGCATTATCAGCACCTTTAGCTTCTTCGGTAGCTTTATACATTTCTTCAGATGCAACTTTCCATGCAGCATTAATTTTTTCCATTGCAGAATCAATTAAGTTAAGATCTTTGCTTGTATGTGCAGATTTTAATTCTGTTAAAGCCTCCTCTATTGGAGCTTTTTTATCATCTGATAGTTTATCCCCAAACTCCTTCAGTTGCTTTTCTGTTTGAAAAATCATCGCATCAGCACCATTAATCTTCTCAACAGTCTCCTTAGCACTTTTATCAGCATCAGCATTAGCTTCTGCTTCTTTTTTCATTTTATCAATCTCTGCCTCTGATAATCCAGATGAAGCCTCAATTTTAATATTCTGCTCTTTTCCAGTAGCTTTATCTTTAGCAGATACATTTAAAATTCCATTAGCATCAATATCAAAAGTTACCTCAATTTGAGGAACACCTCTAGGAGCAGGTGGAATATCTGATAATTGAAATCTTCCAATAGATTTATTATTAGCAGCCATAGGTCTTTCTCCTTGTAGAACATGAATATCAACAGCAGGTTGATTATCAGCTGCTGTAGAAAAAACTTCTGATTTTTTAGTAGGAATAGTTGTATTAGCATCAATTAATCTAGTCATAACCCCACCCATTGTTTCAATCCCTAATGATAATGGAGTAACATCTAATAATAATACATCTTTTACATCACCAGAAAGAACACCTCCTTGTATTGCAGCACCAACTGCTACAACTTCATCAGGATTAACCCCTTTTGATGGCGCCTTTTTAAAATGTTTTTCAACAACAGCCTGAATAGCAGGCATTCTAGTAGACCCACCAACTAAAATAACTTCATCAATGTCGGATGCAGTCATACCCGCATCTTTTAGGGCACTCTGACAAGGCTTAATAGTATTTTGAATTAAAGTATCAGCTAATTGCTCAAATTGTGATCTAGTTAAAGTTCTTACAAGGTGCTTAGGACCAGAAGCCGTGGCAGTAACATAAGGTAAATTGATTTCAGTTTGAGTAGAACTTGAGAGCTCAACTTTCGCTTTCTCTGCAGCCTCTTTCAAACGTTGTAATGCCATAGGATCTTCTCTTAAATCCATCTTCTCTTCTTTCTTAAATTCCTCAGCTAACCAATCAATAATAACTTGATCAAAATCATCACCACCTAGATGTGTATCTCCATTAGTTGATTTAACTTCAAAAACACCATCTCCAAGTTCAAGAATAGATATATCAAATGTCCCTCCTCCTAAATCAAAAACAGCAATAGTTCTATCTTTATCAGATTTATCAAGTCCATACGCTAATGCAGCAGCTGTAGGCTCATTAATAATTCTCTTTACAGTTAAACCGGCGATTTCACCAGCTTCTTTTGTAGCTTGTCTTTGAGCATCATTAAAATATGCTGGAACAGTCACAACGGCTTCTGAAATTTTTTGACCAAGATAATCTTCAGCAGTTTTTTTCATTTTCTGCAAAATCATAGCAGAAATTTCTTGAGGAGTATATAGTCTATCATCAATTTTAACTCTTGCTGTATTATTATCACCTTTTACAACTTTATAAGAAACATTCTTAATTTCTTTAGTCATTGCAGAAAAACTTTCCCCCATAAATCTCTTTATAGATGAAACTGTTTTTTCAGGATTTGTAATAGCTTGACGTTTTGCACTATCTCCTACCTTTCTTTCACCACCTTCTATAAATGCTACTATTGAAGGGGTTGTTCTTCCACCTTCAGCATTTGGAATAACAACAGGTTCATTTCCTTCCATTACAGAAACACATGAATTTGTTGTTCCTAAGTCGATACCAATAATTTTACTCATTTTATTTTATTTAAATTTTTATAATTTCTTTCAATAACCAAATATTGCAATTACTATTCCATTATAGATTTAAACTAAATAAACTGACAAAAAAAGAAATAATAAAAGAAAATATAGAGAACTTAATGACAAAATGTCACTTATTCAAACCCAAGGTCTAAATCATTTATCATGTAATTAATAGTATTATTTGTTAATTCTATACCATTAATCTCATCATATGAATATCTAGAAGAAAATAATCCTATTCCATTATTTATATTACTAAATACAGGTCTTTCCTGAACTATTCCAGAAAAAGGTTTATTAACATTAATATATGTTTTTAAATCATCAGTACCTACAGTCATTAATAAATCTAGACTTATAAATTGTTTAGTTGTATTATTAGAAAGATTATTTAAAAGAAATTGAAAGAATAAATCACCTTTAATCTTTGTAGTCATATTACCACTTGAATATTCAATTAATGGCTGACTCCAAACTAGATTAATAGTATCGTTGTTTTCAATATAATTTATAATAATATCAAGCTGATAGATTTCACCATTATTTGACTTTGTCCATTCAATATTTTTTGTTCTAAACTTTAAACTGTCAGCAAGATCACCATTATACAAACCCCACTCAAAACTAGAGTTAAGAGATTCAAAACTAAAATCCTTAATAATTTCTGTTTGAGAAGTTACCTTATGGCCAGAAGATAGATTTATAACTTCAAGAGAGTAAAAGGAATTTGTATTATAAAAAGATACTGGTTTCTTAAATGTATAAATAATGTTATTATCAGTAGAAAAAATCCCATCATCTTTGTCAATAATTGTATCATGTAAAAGTACAGAAGAGATAGTGTCATATTGATTAAACGATAACTCTTTAATTCTATATATAGTCACCTTTAATTCAGAAGGATTATAATTAGTTGAGTCAGAAATAGAAGACATTTGAATGGCATCACCTTCACCTAAATATGCTTTATTAATCTTAACAAACTGAATTTCTTCATTAGGATCAATAAGACCATATACAATTGTAACTTCTTGCCAGTTAGCGTTAACATCAAAATCTGTCTCACAAGAAGAGGCTAGTAATGAAATTATAATAAACAAGTAGACATTTTTCATAGTTGCAAACTTATTGATTTATATTATATGATAAGTGCAATATTTGTAAATTTGCTAAAAAAATCAGAATGAAGAGAATTGTTAAAAATCTAATAATCTATTTATTTCTTATAGCAAGTAACATAAATGCACAAGAAATTACAAATAATGAGTTTAAATATAAGATTATAAATGAAGATTTTACTAGCAAAGAACATGACTTTCCTATAGTTAGGGAAAATGATAATTATTTTATTTTAGATCAAGAAGAATACTTAACAATAAGAGAAAATAATAAAAGCGAGTATGCAATAGTACTTGAAGCCAGCTTAACAGTAAATTCATATTTAAAAACTTCATTAAAACTCGGACCATCAAAAACCGATGACGCTAGTATTGGAATCTTAACTAGAGCTGATAGCAATTTCTCTCAAGCATTAGTTGTAGAACTTAATAAAAAAGGAGAGTATAGAATAAAAAGACTTAATAAGAGTAGCTATATATACTTGTCTGGTAAAAAAAGAAAAAATGGTTGGGTAAGAAATAAAAAAATCAACAAAGAGAATAAATACAATATTTTGGAAATTATTGATAAAAATAATAAAATCACCATCAAAATAAATAATGAAATAATTGATATTCTTGAACCTAATATAGATAGGAAAGGATATTCAGGACTAATGATTGGACCAAATTCCAAGGCTCGAATCTCATATTTCTATTTAAACAGTGATAAAGAAGGTTTTGTAAAAGAAAATTCAACAAACAATAATATAATTGAAAACAAAGACACAACAGATAATATAGTAGAAGAAAATAATATTAACAACACACACAAAGACAAGAATGAATCTGAGTATATTAATATCATTAATAATCTAAATATTAAGATAGAAGAAATAACTACTAAGTTAGAATCCAGAGAAAAAGAGCTACAAGAAAGTATTTCTTCAAATAATGAAACAACATTAGAAGATAATAATAATAAAAAAATAGAAAAACTTAATTCTGATATAAAAATATTAGAAGAAAAATTAGAAAAAAGCCAAAAAGATTTATCAATAATAAATAACAAAAATGATATCTTATCAAAAGATCTACAAGCAATAAAAGACAGATTAAATAAGAGAGAAACAGATAATTCATCTTTGATGGAGAAAATATCTGAAATTCAAAACATTAACAAACAGAAAACAGAAAAGGCGTCAAAAAATCTAAATAAGATAAAAGATTTAGAAAATAGTAATAAGCTCCTTAATCAATCAAATAATAAACTTAAAGAGGTAACAGAAAAGCATAAAGAAGAAAATACTATAACTCAAGAGAATTTATTACAACTTAACAGCCAAAATAATAGGTTAGTATCAAAAATATATAAATTAGAACAAGTAAAATTAAAAACTTCAGAACTATCTGATTTAGTGAATAAACAAAATGTAGAGATCAGAAATCATATTAAAACAAACAATTATCTTAAAGAAATATTTGTTTATAAAGATTTTGAATTAAATGGGATTGTACCATCAAAATTAACGGTAAAAAAACAAAAAACATCTATACCTGAAGATATTAATCATCAAGATTCATGTTTTATAATTCAAATGGGAGTATTTAAAACCCCTAATAATATTTTTAATAATTTAGATAAAATAAGTATTGTATATTCAAACGCAATATACACATACTATTACGGTGAGTTCAAGAACGCTAATGAAGCTTCAGAAAATTTAAGAAACCTAAATAAATTAGGATATCAAAATATATTTATATTAAAAAAAAGTAAACGATGATTATGTCAAAATCTAATAAAGATTATAAGAGAGTTACCACAAATTCTCTTCAAGAGATTAAAAATAATGGAGATAAGATTTCTATGCTTACAGCATACGACTATACTCTTGCAAAAATAGTTGATAATGCAGGAATTGATATTATTTTAGTTGGAGATTCTGCATCGAATGTTATGGCTGGTCATGAAACTACATTACCTATAACATTAAACGAAATGATATATCATGCTTCTTCTGTAGTAAGGGCGGTAAAAAGAGCTCTTGTAGTTGTTGATATGCCATTTGGAACATACCAAGGTAATTCAAAAGAAGCATTAAACTCTGCAATTAGGATTATGAAGGAAACAGGTGGGCACTCAGTTAAACTTGAAGGAGGAAGTGAAGTCATTGATTCAGTGAATAGAATCATTAGTGCTGGTATACCTGTAATGGGACATCTTGGCCTAACTCCACAATCAATATATAAATTTGGCACATATACTGTAAGAGCCAAAGAAGAGAAAGAAGCTAATAAACTAATTTCTGATGCAAAACTATTAGAAGAAGCAGGTTGCTTTGCTATAGTTCTAGAAAAAATACCCACAGAATTAGCACAGAAAATTACAGCGGATTTATCAATACCCGTTATTGGAATTGGTGCTGGAAATAAAGTAGATGGACAAGTGCTTGTTCTTCATGATATGTTAGGTATGAACCATGAATTTAATCCACGCTTTCTAAGAAGATATCTAAATTTATATGAAGATATAACCAAGGGTGTTAAACAATATATATCAGATATTAAAAACTCTGATTTTCCTAATAAGAATGAACAATACTAAACTTGAAATTCTTTTTGAAGATAATCATCTAATAGGAGTAAATAAGAAATCTGGAGATATTATTCAAGGTGATAAAACTGGTGATCAACCACTATCAGAGATTGTTAAAATATATTTAAAAAAGAAATACAATAAACCTGGTAATGTATTTCTTGGAACAATACATAGAATAGATAGACCTACTTCCGGAATAATAATTTTTGCTAAAACAAGTAAAGCTTTATCTAGAATGAATGATAAATTTAGAAATAATGAAATTTCAAAAACATACTGGGCTATTGTAAAAAAAATATTACCTGATAAATCAGCTACACTTGAAAACTATTTAATGAAAGATCAAAAAAAAAATAAATCATTTGTAACAAAAAAAGATAATGCAAAACATGCACAACTAAGCTACAAATTAATTCAAAAACTTGATAATTACTACCATTATGAAATATATCCGAAAACAGGAAGACATCATCAAATAAGAGTTCAATTATCACATATTGGATCTCCGATTAAAGGTGACCTAAAATATGGAGCTAAAAGGAGTAATAAAGATGCAAGTATTAATCTTCATGCAAGAAAAATAAGCTTTAAACATCCCGTTACAAAAGACTATTTAGAGATAACTGCTCCGCCACCAAAAGAAACAATATGGAATCTAACTAATTAGGATCAACATCTATTTGAACTATACATCTATCAATTAACTTATTCTCCTTCATATGATTCAATATATAAGATATTATCTCTTTAGCTTTAACAAATGATTTACCAAATTCAACCTTTAATAACACATTTTTTATAAAGTAATTTCTAATTTTAGAAATAATAGGATATTCAGGACCTAAGACTCTATTATTAAAACTTTCTTTCATCATAGAAGTAAATTTTTCAGAAATAGAATCAAGAATTAAATGATCTGTATGTTTAAACCTTATAATTATTAATCTACTAAAAGGAGGATAATTAAATATATTTCTTTCATTCAATTGTAAATTATAAAAATTTGAAAAACTATGTGACTTAACTTGATTAATGATATCTTGATCAGGATTATAAGTCTGTAATAGCACAGCTCCTTGCTTACCTTTTCTACCAGCTCTTCCAGAAACTTGAGACATTAATTGAAAGGCACGTTCATGAGCTCTGAAATCTGGAAAATTAAGCATATTATCAGCATCAATTATACCTACTAATGACACATTATCAAAATCAAAACCTTTAGCAATCATTTGAGTACCTACTAAAATATCAATATTTAGCTGTTGGAATTCAAGTATTATATCCTGATATGCATTTTTCTTTCTTGTTGTATCATAGTCCATTCTTTGTATGATGTATTCAGGAAAAATATCTCTAAGAGCTTCTGTAATCTGTTCAGTTCCAAAGCCTTTATTATGGAAATCATTATTATGACAGATATTGCAAAAATCAGGAAGCGCTTCTATATAACCACAGTAGTGACATCGTAAATTATTATTTAATTTATGAAAGGTTAAGCTTACTGAACAATATTTACAAGATATAGCTGTACCACATGAATTACAACTCAACACCTTTGAGTAACCTCTTCTATTTTGAAATAAAATGATTTGTTTCTTATTTTTTAAATGAAAAGAAATTTCATTAATTAATTTATCAGAGAAGAAACCTTGCATCTCCTTTTTAAGATAACCTTTTCGAATATCAATGGTATTGATTTTAGGTAATTTAATATCAGAATATCTAGTAAGGAGCTCAACAAAACCATATTTATCACTTTTTGCATTGTAATAACTCTCCATAGAGGGAGTAGCTGATCCCAGCAAAACTTTAGCACTATGAACAGATGCAAGATAAATAGCTGAATCTCTCGCATGATATCTTGGAGATGGCTGTTGTTGCTTATATGAAGAATCATGCTCTTCATCAATAATTATCAGTCCTAAGTTATTAAAGGGAAGAAAAAGAGAAGATCTAGCTCCTAGTATTATAGAAAATTTATTATCAGAAGAATCAGAATTAGCAACTGATTTCCATACCTCTACCCTTTCAGAACTATTTAGGTTAGAATGAGAAATACCAACAAGTTTACCGAAATGTTTTTTTAACCTTTTAATTATCTGTACTGTTAATGCGATTTCTGGCAACAAATACAATACTTGTTTTCCCTTCTGCAATTCTTGTTCTATTAATTTAATATATATCTCTGTCTTTCCACTTGAAGTTACGCCATATAAAAGACATACGTCTTTATTAATAAAACTTTCATTTATTTTATTAAATGATAATTCTTGGGATTGAGAAAGTTCATGTATTGGATAGGTTTCCTCTTCAAAAATTTTTAGCCTACTATGTTTTTTGTTTTTTATACTAATTATTGATTTCTTTTCTAAACTTTTAAAAATAGATCTAGAAAAAGATGTTCTCTTTATTAATTTACTTAATGTAAAATCTCCTTGATTATTGTTTGTAATTTCAACTAGAAGATTTAATAATTGCTCTTGCTTATTAGTTAATTTAGGCATACCATCTAAATGTGTTGCATGAAGTTTAACAGTAGAAATTAATCTATCCTTATACTTCTCATTCAGATGTTCATAGACTAAAAGAACATTCTTTTTAATAAGGTTATTAATAACTGAAAAAGAAACATTAATATCTATTTTTTTATTTAAATCACGAATACTTAAAGAATTTGAAGAATCAATAATTTTTATAATAGCTTCTTCTTCATTATTAGGTTTAAATGAAATTCTTTCAAAATCAGGATTTAGCATAAATTTAGATTCGCTTGCTAACTTTAAGGACGAAGGAAGAGCTGTATTCATTACTTCTCCCAAATAACACATATAATACTTTGAAATCCATTTCCATAAATCAATCTGAAATTGATTTATAATTGGTGGCTCATCAATTAGTGACTGAATATTTTTTATTCTGTAATTATTATTCTTCTTACTAGAAATATTAGCCACAATAGCTGTATATAACTTTTTTGAACCAAATTGAACAATAACTCGTTGACCAACTAATACATTAATATCCTTATCGACAGAATACTGAAAAGTCCCCTCAACAGATAAGGGAACAATTACATCAATATATTTTAATTGCTTTAACATTAAACAAAAATGATTAAAAATGCTGGTATCATAATTAATTTATGTAAGAAATTTATACAAAAAAAAATAAAGTACAATATCAGTAAGAATTGATTTTATTAAATTTGCATATAACATAAAAAAATTCAAAAAATGATTAAAAATATTTTCTTCATGATATTATTAGCTCTATTAATTAGTTCATGTGACCCAAATGATGAAAATCTTAATAAAAAAATTCTAATCAACTTTTCACACCATGTTGATGGTCAAGAATTATCAAGTGAAAATATGAATCACACTAATTTAGCAGGTGAAAGCTACAATGTAAAAACTCTGAAATATATTTTATCAGATATAAGACTTTTAGGTGATAATAAAACTGAAATACTTTTAAAAGATATACATTATGTTGATATTGATGATGTGTCGACATCATTTTTTGAAAGCAATCTAGTTGAATTAGGTTTATCTACATCATACTATCTAAGCTTTACATTTGGTTTAGATAGTAATATGAATATCACAAATAATTATGTTAATGAATCATTTCATACAACTATGGCTTGGCCAGAGCTGATGGGAGGTGGATATCATTATATGAGATTAGAAGGAGCATACCAAAATGACTCTACTTTTTACAATACACATACAGGTCCAACAATGGGTATGGATTACTCTTTTAGTTTTACTGAAGGTATTAATATTGATAATTCTATAGAAAATCAAGAATTCTTGTTAAGTATGAATCTTAACAACTGGTATCAAAACCCAAATACTATTAATCTAGCTGATGGCATTATGATGGATATGCCTAAACAAATGCAACTAATGAACAATGGTATGACAGATGTTTTTTATTTACAAGGAATTTTAGATAAATAAGTATGTATAAAGGAGTTTATAAAATCATAATTTGCACACTCCTTCTTTCTTGTCAAGAAGATTTACCAATAATTCAAGGATGTACAGATATTAACGCCTCAAACTGGATATCTGGAGCAAATTTTGATGATGGCAGTTGTATCTACTATCAAACAACTCCATATCAAATTATTACTCCATTTGGATTTCCTGATATGATAGTACCTATAAATAATCAACTAACCGTAGAAGGTATTGAACTTGGAAAGAAAATTTTTAATGACCCTATTTTAAGTGCAAATAATACGCTTTCATGTTCTGGTTGTCATATTAAAGATAACTCATTTACAAATAATACTAGATTCAGTACTGGGATTGACAATATTGAA
>Ga0209403_10002203_pt1 | contig 23661 bp, 24 predicted proteins | sample ArcticOcean_MG_C_8_FD_187440 | JGI IMG/M metagenome (GOLD analysis project Ga0209403, IMG submission 187440) | Marine microbial communities from western Arctic Ocean - ArcticOcean_MG_CB11_86 (SPAdes) (version 2) | ecosystem: Environmental > Aquatic > Marine > Oceanic | place: Arctic Ocean... | reverse complement strand
ACCACCGTTACATCTTGATTGCGGAAGCGTCCCGGCAGAATGGTCCCGCCATACATGAATACCGACGGCACGTTGAGCCGTACCATCGCCATCATGAGGCCCGGCAATGACTTATCGCACCCCGCCAAGCCGACGAGCGCATCGTAGGAGTGGCCGCGCATGGTGAGTTCGGTTGAATCGGCGATCACTTCGCGGCTCACCAGCGAGGACTTCATGCCTTCGTGCCCCATGGCGATACCATCGGTCACGGTGATCGTCGTAAATTCCCGCGGTGTGCCGCCGTTCGATGCGACACCCTTCTTGGCCGCCTGAGCCTGGCGGGACAGTGAAATGTTGCAAGGTGCGGCTTCATTCCATGTCGTCACCACACCGACCAGAGGCTGATAAATCTCTTCCTCGCTGAGCCCCATCGCATAGAGATACGAGCGATGCGGAGCCCGCTCCGGCCCTACCGTAGAATGACGGCTAGGCAGCTTTGATTTGTCGAAAGTCTTAACGTCCATCAGGCAATCTCCCCGGTCGCTACACAAACACCTCAGTGGTGGAAATTCGACTCTTGCGCGCGCAGCTAGCCATTCCGGCCACGCCCGGCACACCGACAAATATTCGACATCTCCGTCCCACTAGTTAGAACATCTAAGGTTTCACGGGTGGGACCGAAAATCAATTCCCGATATTGGCAATCCAGGACCAACGACCCAGCTTGCCAAAAAGCCGTTTCGTTCAGTCGTCGAGTTCGATCGTCGGCTCGATCTCCAGAACCATTTCCGGCGAAGCCAGTTTCGGAATTTCAATCAGCGTGGCTGAAGGCCGCCCGACGTAGAGTTCCTGAATAGCATCGCGTGCATCCTGGAAAGCATCAATATCGGTGGTGTAGATCGTCAAGCGAACCATGCGTTCGAGACTGGCGCCGGCCGCTTCACAGACATCCTTAATATTTTGAACAATCTGTTCCGCTTGCGTGCGCATATCGCCGGGCCCGTTAACAGAACCATCAGGCAGGCGAGCGGTAATGCCGGAAATGTGCAGCAGCTTGCCGGTCGAAATGTTGGCCGGTGCGTGTGGGACATTTTGCTCCCACGGCTTGCCGGTGAATACGGTACGTTGTCCCATGATATTCCTCTCTGATTCTGGCATCCACAGATTGGTCATTCTTGTGTGAGCTACGACACTCACATTCGCTCTGCGTGGATATCCGAGCTTGGTTACACCCCTGGATCGGCGAAGGCAAACTGGCATCGGTTGGGACTCCAAAAGCTTGTTACCGGCGGCCAATCCGGGGTTGACCGCGCTGTCCTGGATGTCGCCCTCGATCTTCGCCTGCCGTGTGGCGGTTGGTGTCCGCGCGGAAGATGGGCGGAAGACGGCAAGATCGATGCCCGATACCCCCTTCGTGAAACGCCACTGGTCCGCGTTCCCCAACGTACGTTGTGGAACATGCGCGATTCGGAAGGAACGCTAATTTTGGCGCGGCACAGGCCACGAGGCGGCAGCGCCGTGCGATCCCATTCCATCGTGGCAAGACGGCCACGCCTGATCGCCAATCCGAAAGGTGAACGCGCGGTTCGCCGGGTCATCCGCTTCATCAGAACGAACGGAATTACTGTCCTGAATATTGGTGGACCACGCGAAAGCGAAGATCCGAGAATCTATCATGCGGCAAGGGCTTTTCTCTTGGCGCTTTTCTCCCCATGCTGGAGCCACTCAATCACCAAGACCCAACACCGGTCAGGAGCCATTTCACTATGACATTCACAATTGTTGGTAGATGCCAAAAGACGGGACGGCTCGGCGTGGGAATTGCGACCTACTCGCTGGCCGTAGGTTCCTACTGTCCGCACGTGAAACATGACGTCGCCGCACTCTCCAACCAGGCCTTCGTCAACCCGCCTCTCGGCCCAATCGCTATGGATCTTCTGGAAAACGACATGGCGCCCGAAGAGGTTATCGAACACCTCAAAACTCACGATCCACTGCTCGATTACCGTCAAATCGGAATCGTCGGTCGCTTCGGTGCCACGGCATGCTGGTCCGGAGACAAATGTCGCCCCTACGTTGGCCATGAGGTCGGAGACGGGTTCGTCGCCATGGGAAATGCGCTCGCCGGCCATCACGTCGTCGAAGCTATTGCCGGAGCCTTCCGGGACAACAAAGACGATGATCTCGACGAACGATTGATGAAGGCGATCGAGGCTGGCCGCGATGCCGGCGGACAGGAAACTGCCAACGGCGAACACATGGCGGAACGATCGGCGGCCCTTTACGTCGCGCAGCCGGACATGGCGGAAATCATCGACCTGCGCGTCGATGTCCATGACACCGCCGTAGAAGAATTGCGTCGCGTGTTCGAGGCGTACCGGCCGTACGTCGCCCACTATCTCTGGCGCTCCACGGACCCCGCCACGCTTCCACCTCAAGACGTTTGGGCTGCGCAGCAGGGGATGTCCACTTGACCGGGAGCTCAGGGACCAGGGGCGCAATACATTGACCGCACCACTGAACATGGCGGTCATCGGGGTTGGCCACTTTGGCCAGTTCCACGCAGAAAAGATTTCAGCCCTCGATAACGCCACTCTCGTCGGCATCGCCGACACTAATGTTAAGCAGGCGCGCAAGATCGCCAAGAAGCATGGCGCGGAGGCCGTGCCAGATTTCCGGGATCTCTTTGGGCGCATCGACGCGGCTTGTGTCGTCGTGCCAACCCGATTCCACTACGAGGTCGCCAGTGCGTGTCTGGAAAACGGCATTCATGTGCTCGTGGAAAAACCAATTACCGACGAACTCGAATCGGCAAAAAAACTTGTCGCACTCAGTATCCAACATGAACGCGTGCTCCAGGTTGGCCACCTCGTGCGATTCTCCGGCGTGGTCGAAGCCTTGCGGCGACAAATCAAGCGCCCGCTTTATATCGATTCAGTCCGTATCGCACCGTACAAGCCGCGCGGGACCGACGTGAACGTGATACTCGATCTCATGGTCCACGACCTCGACCTTATTCTCTCTCTCGTGGATGCGCCTTTGGTCTCGTTGGACGCGGCGGGAGCGCCCGTGATCTCACCTTCTGAGGATATCGCGAGCGCACGGCTTAAATTCGCCAACGGTTGCATCGCCAACATCACGGCGAGCCGTATCAGCCTTAAGACCGAGCGCAAAATGCGTATCTTCGAACCAGATACCTATGTGACAGTCGATTTCGACGCTCAAAGGATTCGCACGCTGCGCAAGGGCAAAGGCTCGTTGTTGCCCGGTATTCCAAAAATAGACAACGAAGAGCAACAGTACGACGAAGGTGATGCACTGGAACAAGAGATATCGTCCTTCGTGGACGCCATCGCGAGTGGCCGCGCGCCTGTCGTTTCCGGAGAGGATGGGGTGAAAGCGCTGGAAGCCGCACTCCAGGTCAACGAAAGCCTGCGGGCCCATCTTGAATTCGTACGCCAGGTGGATATGACAAGCTCCGGCGACTTGTCGTCACCTGAAACTTGATAGGACGGGCAGCCCCATGAGCGATGACAGTCCCACCCGTCCAAGGAAGAAGCTTTCTCCCGAAACATTGAGCGCGCAGGCGCTGGGCCGGGTCGATCCGATCACGCGAGGCCTCACCCCGGCCATCCACCCCGGCACCACCTTCCAGCGCGACCCCGACGGCGGTTACAGCTCAGGCCGTGGATACACGCGGCCGCATAACCCGACTTACGACGAGCCTGAAGACCTGTTGGCGGCCCTCGAAGGCGGCAGCGACTGCCTGTTGTTCGGCTCGGGCATGGCGGCGGGAACGGCGGTGTTCCAGTCCCTCCTCCCTGGTGATCACGTGGTGGCGCCGCGGGTGATGTATTGGGCGCTGCGCAAATGGATTGTCGACTTCGCGGTGTCGTGGGGTCTCGAGGTCGAGTTCATCGACACGCATGACCTCGATGCCGTGAAGGCCTCGATGCGGCCCGGCCAAACCCAACTTCTGTGGCTCGAAACTCCAGCGAACCCCACCTGGGAAATCACGGATATCGCGGCGGCGGCAGAAATCGCGCATGGCGCGGGCGCGCGGGTGGCCGTGGATAGCACCGTCGCATCACCCGTACTGACGCGGCCCATTGAGCTTGGTGCGGACCTCGTCGTCCATTCTGCGAGCAAATACCTCAATGGGCACAGCGATGTGCTCGCGGGAGCCGTGGTCACCGACCGCGAAGACGGATTTTGGCAGCGCATCCGTGCGTGGCGACGTGATGGTGGCGCCATGCTTGGACCATTCGAAGCCTGGCTGCTGCAGCGGGGTATGCGGACCCTGTTCGTCCGGGTTGCGCGCAGTTGCGAGTCCGCGATGGCCATTGCGCAACATTTCGTTGGACACCCGAAAGTGTCTCACGTTCTCTATCCGGGTCTTCCCGAACATCCGAACCATGCGGTAGCTGCTCAGCAAATGAGCGGTGGATTCGGAGGCATGCTGTCGTTGCGAATCCAGGGTGGCGAAGCCGCCGCTATGGAAGCAGCATCCGGTGTCACATTGATCAAACGTGCCACGTCTCTCGGCGGGACCGAGAGCTTGATCGAACATCGGGCCAGCATCGAGGGGCCTGCCTCGCCAGTACCGGCCGATCTTCTTCGCCTCTCCGTAGGCCTCGAGAGTGCAGATGATCTGATTGCCGACCTCGAGGCGGCGCTCGAGGCGGTCACAACTGAGACCTCCGCAGCGTTCATCGACAAAGAAGCATGGAAATCACCCCGGACGGCAATTGAAGAAGTTGTAGATCGCCACATCCGCGCCATGGTGCAGGAGCGTGGCGGCGACCTCGACTACAGGGGTGTTACAGACGGCGTTCTTGAACTGGGGATCATTGGCTCCCCCGGAGCGGCCATCCCTTTGAGGTCAACCATCCGCAACACCGTCCGGCACTACCATCCTGAGATCGAAGACGTTCAGTTTGCTCTCAATGGTGTGTCGTCCGGGGATGGAGCAGCCTCAACATCCGAGCGGGTGCAACAAGTACTGGATGACGTGATCAATCCGGCCGTCGACGCACACGGCGGTCGCATCGTCATGTCGGGGATCGATCACGGAACACTAGCCGTCCGCCTCGAGGGAGGTTGCCAAGGGTGTGCGATGGCTGCGTCTACAGTGCGCCAGGGCGTTGAACCCATCCTGAAAGAACTCATTCCTGAAATTGTGGCAATTGTTGACTCAACCGACCACCCCGCGGGCACGGCGCCTTATTACAAGACGAAGAAATCCTGAGTTCATATTCAAGCCGGTCGCATCAACCGACTTCATATTAGGTTTGACGGAGTGGTGCTGAGACAAGTCAGGTTCAACTGTCTTCATACTGCAGGAGTTCTGCATTTGTGAATCGGAGGCGGTGTGAAAGAGTTCTGGCCAATCCCTCTAAGAGGTTCGAGGCACCCCTGGGATGACGGCTAACGAAGTCGTCGAAGTCGGCCCGTGACAAAACGAACAAGTCGGTGTCTTTTGCCGCGTACGCGTCCGCTGATCGAGGCTCGCGATCGAGGAACGACATTTCTCCAAAGAAATCACCTCGATTGTACGTCGCCAGATGATGACCCTGACCGCGCGTGAGCGGCTGAACAATTCGAATTGCGCCACGTCGGATGAGGTAAAGTTCGTCACTTTGGTCGCCAAACGCGAACAATTGATCCTTCGCCTTGATGGTTCGCGTTTCCATACAAGATTCCAGATCGATCATTGTGTCTGCCTGACGATTCCTAAAGATACCAATTTCATCCAGGTCGAGAAAATTTTCTTCTGCCCTCATCGCACCAGCTCGTTCGAGAATTCGATTCTCGACCCATTCCAAAGCTTCGTCGAGTTCCCCGAACACAAGATTTTGATGGCCGGGCTTCACCAAGTCGACCTGTTCAAAATAATCTTCCATCTCGCGCCCGGACGGGAGGCGTGGCAGATGGCTGAAAATCAGAAACCCTCGCCGTTCATGGAGGGTGTCCTCAATCTGTTCGAGAATATGCGCGGCCGTCACATCCACCGCCTGCACACGACGTAAATCCAACATCACATAGGTTCGTTCCTTAAGCTCAGGCTCGATCGCCCGGTAAAGTTGATCGGCTGTACCGAAAAACAGGCTTCCCTGTAATTCCAAAATTGCTGCGCATTCTCCTTCGGTCCGCAGTATTTCCATTTCCTCTGGCAGACGGACTTGTTTGGAAAAGAGCTGATTGCCGAAGCTCTTGTGATGAACGACGGAGCTATTGATCTGTTCGCGTATGAACAGCATTAGGGCCAAGGCGATTCCGACACCGGAGGCCGCGATAAGACTGATGGTCTTCGCGGTAACGATGACGGCAACGATAACCGCGAAATCAAGAATGGTAGAGCGCGACCGCAGGAAGTGCAGACTCTTCCAATCGATCATGCGACCGCCAATAACGATCAGAATGCCCGCAAGAGATGCCACGGGAACGAAGGCCACAAGATCGGCGAGAAGAAGGAAGGCAATGAGGGCCAACGCACCTTCGATTACGCCTGATAGTCGGGTGCGGCCACCGCTCGCCATATTGACCAGCGTTCCACCCATCTGCCCTGCACCTGGCATACCGCCGACGAGAGTCGACGCGAGATTGCCAAATCCCTGACCGATCAGCTCCCGGTTTGAGTTGTGGCGCGTTCGTGTCAGTGCATCCAATACAACACAGGTCTTCAACGTGTCGATCGACAACAGAACTGCTAGCGTAATTGCAGGCAGAAGAAATTTTGTGAGGTCTTCGGCATCGAAGCTCTCGAGGCCCGACCACCGGCCCGTGAAAGATTCAACAAAGCCATTGCCTGCACCTCCAAGCGGTCCGACGATAAGAGGATTACCGTCGACCTCAAGCAGCGCGGGTTGCAGAACGGCGATCGCGAAATAGGCCGCGACACCCGCGACCAGCCCCAAAATAGCTGCCGGCACGGCCTTCGTGACTCTACCGGCGCCCAACATCACACCTATGGTCACCAATCCGACAACGATACTTTCCCACCCCCACAAAGATGGAACGGTGAGAACATCCCAAAGCGCCACGTCTTTGGGCGTACCCAGCAACAGCGATATTTGGCTAAATATGATGACGATCCCGACGCCGCTCAAATATCCGCTGACCACTGGGTACGGCATATACTTGATCAACTGGCCAAGCCGGACACTGCCAAACAAAATCTGCAATAACCCGCAGGCAAGGCCCGTCAACGCCAGAAACAATAATGCTTCCTGAGGTGAAACCCCCTGCTGCAGTAACTGAATCGCGAAAGCCGACAACACAGCCGCCGCAGGAGCACACGGCGCACTGATCAGACGATTCGTACCTCCGAGGATAGGCGCCACCAGCCCCAATGCCACCCGGAAACTTCTCCGTAGGCGGCATACGTCCCCCCGAGAGGTGCGAAGACCGTGACACCAAAGGCGATTGTCGACGGCACCGCAACGAGCATAGCCGCCAACCCACCCCAAAATTCATCAAGGAGCGATCCGGACTGTGTTGCAGAAGGAAGCAATTTTGCGACTGTCTCTCGGAAGGTCATCATGTTTCTGTGCCAACATCCAGTGAAGGCACCCCTGAATCCGTCGACGTTGCGCTTCCACGGTTTGACGCTTCCTACGACCCCAAAAACTAATTCTTTGTAGTTGCGCCTAACATCCACCCCTCGACTCTAATCATTGATCATTGAGTCCGGCTTTGATCGAAAGCAATCTGTGAGAGACCCGATAGAAACCGCCGGCTCTCAATTGAGTTCCGCAGTGTCGGGACCAATTCTGAAATATTCAGCCAAAGCCCCGGTTACTTATTGGAAATGAGATCGGGGACCCTCTGCCAATGAGTTATGCCTTACGCCACACCGTCGCCACCCATGGCTGTTGGTCGCGAGGCAGCCCCTCTGGCCGGAAATAATGATGCAGTTCGACGAAACCCACATTCGTGACGTACCGGCGCCACGACTCGAGATCGTGGAAGCAGTTATAGCGATTCCCGTACAGACCCTCTTCATTTTCACCGCGTGGATTTGAGCAGAACAGGACACCTCGGATTTTGAGAGAGGCGTGAAGTTCGCTCAGAACTCGTGGTAGTTCCTGGCTTGGTACATGGAACAGCGAAGCATTCGCGAATATCCCGTCGAATCGATCTTGTGGTAGTTCCAGCGACAGAAAATCCTGATGAAGGACTTCACAATCCGCATGCGCCCGGGCCATGTCTACGAAGTCGCGTGCACCTTCGAGGCCGATGGCCTCATGCCCGAGCGATCGGAAGTACTGCAAGTCGCGGCCCGGCCCGCAACCGAAATCAAGGATTGAGAAAGGATGTTCCGCATCGATGGCATCCAGCAACGCAGAAGTGTTTTGGGTGACATCGTGATTCCGCGTGCCTTCCCAAAATTGACGAGCCCGCCCGCAATAATCAGCGATCGTCACTTCCGATAGGCGCCGCGGATCTTCAGCTTCCGAATTTGGCTTCAGGTGATCGGAATCGTCGTTTACCACTTCGTTCCTCATTCCACGCGGCTTCGCAATCAATTCGACTTGGCATCGACCAGTTGGAACAGCCCCTCCAACCGCCGGTCGCGAACTCCGAGCATTTCGAGATTATTCAGCGTCTCGGCGAGATAGTCGCGGCACGCCCCTCTGCTTCCATGCGCACGCGCAATGTGAAAGGCGACGGTTTCATGCTCAAGATTGCCAGCGTATTGAATGTGATCCTGACGCGCCACGAAAACCACAGCCTCGACGGCACGATCTTTCAGCCGTGCGGTCGTCCAACGCGGCTTGTAACAGGCGGTATGCATCTCTCGCCGCCACACCTCGTCGAATGCTTCCTTCGCTTTATGACGGTCGACGCGGAACGCGACACCGCGACATGACCCTCCCGGTTCGAGCCCAAGTGCCAAGCCGGGCAGATCAGGAGTCCCTCTGGCGAGAACCGTCCATATGCAGAAGCGCCGATGATAGCCGTGTAGCAACGCCGATGCGGTGTCTTGGTATGGGAAGACACTCCGATCCCACATCAGCGAACCATACGCGAAAATCCATGGATCACCTGGCGGCATACCTTCGAGGAACCGATCGCGTGACGCGTTGCGCACGGCATCTACGAGTGGCGGGAACGGACCGTCAAATCGATGATGAGAATCGATCACCTTTTGAGTCATCAAAATTCCGCCGCCGGGCAATTCAGTGAGATTAATTCACCCGCGGTTCCATAAAGCTTTCGGGTGGCGTCCACGTTTTCGGCATGAATTGGTTGGCCCAACGGCACATCTCCTGAAGGACAGGCAGCAGAGCGACTCCCTTCGTTGTCAGTTCGTACTCAAATCGTAATGGCCGCTTCTGGTAGGCCGTTTCCTTCACCAAGCCAACTTCCTTCATCAATGCCAGCCGGTCAGTGAGGATATTCGTTGTAATGCGCTCCGGAGATTCCAGAAACTCCTTGAACCGTTTCTTGCCGGTCAACATGTCGCGAACAATGACAAGTGTCCAGCGATCGCCGACTAAATCCAGCGTGGTGGCGATGGGACAACCCGAGCGAGGGAATCTTTTTGGGAGAGCTGACATAAATTATTACTTGTTAATTGCAACTAACAATCTAAAATATTACTCTGTATTAGTATGTTAATAAATTATCAGGGAGAATATAGTGGTGTCAGGTTTCAAGGGAATCTGTCTCTGTAGCGCAGTGAGTTACGAATGTACGGCCGAACCAATGATCGTCGCACATTGTCATTGCGTCGGAAGTCGAGCGGCACGGGACACTGCACGCATATCATGGTTCCAAAAGACACCCTTTCCGTCTCGGGTGAATTGAAGTTCTACGAGCGCGCTGCAGATAGCGGAAACATAATTAGCCGTGGGTTCTGCCCTAACTGCGGGTGCGCGGTGTATTCGACCAATTCCGGAATGCCCGACAAGATATTCCCGCGCGCTTCGAGTCTGGAGGACCCTGAAATCGCCAAGCCGCAGTTGGTTGTTTACGCCAGCCGGGCGGCGTCATGGGATCATATTGACTTCGAATTGACGTCATTCCAGGAGATGCCCGAGGGTGGACCGGAGCAAGTCATGGGTGATTAGCCACGGGAGAGACGATTACGCTCAATTTCTTGCGGACCTCAATCCATCTTCCATGACCCGAAGCACCTTTGCCGCAGCCCGTTCGCTGGGCGGTGGGGTGCCAGCACCGAGGGCTGCGACAGCCTCGGAGAGACCTACCAACTGTCGGGCCCGGGCGCTCTCGTCGTCAATGAGACGACCTAACTCTTCGGCGAGGCGTTCGGAACTGCAATTTTCCTGGAGGCACTCAGGGACGAAGGCACGGCCCGCGAGAAGATTCACCATGGCCACGTTGTCCACGGTAATCAATCGCCTTGCCAGGAATGCCGTCAATGCACTGACCTTGTAGGCGACCACCATCGGCACACCGGCAAGCGCGAGTTCCAGTGTCGATGTCCCCGACTTCGTCACAGCAACGTCACTTCCAGCGAATAGATCCGCTTTCTCCGCAGAATCGGAAACGACAATAGTGCGAAGATTCCATGCGCGCGTAAGGTCCTCGACCAGAGTGGCGGTCGTGCCCACCGTCGGAACGACCGCGGTCAGATCGGGATGGCTGGAACACAGCCGTTTCAAGGCTTGTCCGAAAATCGGCAGAAGCCGCCCCACTTCCTTTGTACGGCTGCCCGGCATGGCCACGACGACCGGACTCTTGGCATCAATGCCGTGCCGCGCCCGGAACGCTGAACCGTCGCCTCCGCCGACGCCGGATTCAACGATTGGATGTCCGACGAAAGTGCAGTCCACATCAAACTTGGAAAAAAACTCGGGCTCGAACGGCAGAAGGGCAAGCAGATGATCGACCTGAGAGGCCAGTTTCTTACCGCGCTCGGGATGCCAGGCCCAAATCTGGGGTGCGACGTACTGAACCGTCGGAATGCCCAGGCGCCGCACACGTTCGGCGACACGCAGAGAGAATCCAGGCGAATCGATTGTTACAACCACGGCCGGCTTCAGGCGTGCAACCGCCGCGACGGTTTCGCGGAGCCGGCCGATCAAGCGTGGAAGATGAGGAACGATCTCGGCAAGCCCCATGAGTGCGAGATCGCGCATTGGAAACAGACTCTGCAGCCCCTGCCCCATCATCACCGGACCCCCGACCCCAGCGAAATGGATGTTCCCCGCCGTCTGTTTCTTGAGCGCAGACATGAGGCGGCCGCCAAGATTATCTCCCGACGTCTCTCCGGCAACGACGAAGATGAGAGGTGAGGACTCCGCCAGTGCTCCGGTCAGCTGCCAATCTCCACCACGATCCGTCCGGTCAATTTTGACTCGATGAGACTATCGAACACGGAAGGGAGATCGTCGAAAGGTGTCATTCGCGCAACGTCTTCGAGATGGGCGGGCTTTAGATCGGAGGCCAAGCGCTCCCAAATATGCCGCCGCAAAGGCATATCCATTGCACTGGATATATTGATCCCGAGGTAGTCGACCGCGCGCAGAATAAAAGGCATCACGGACGCCGGAATTTGCGCACTCTCCGCCAAACCGCACAGCGCGACGGCTGAATGCGGCTGCATCGCCTTGGTCAACCAGACCAGCGTTTCACCGCCAAGATTGTCCACCGCACCGGCCCATAAGGTATCACCCAGAAACCGCCGTTGTTTCGGCAGGTCCGCGCGCAGCAGGATATCGTCCGCGCCCAAGCCCCGCAGATAGCCGGATTGGTCGGTCTTGCCGGTGATTGCGGTGACCCGGTATCCCAGTTGCGCCAGGATATCGATGGCGACGCTTCCCACACCACCTGTAGCTCCCGTTACCGCAACTGGTCCGTTGTCAGGCGACATCCCGTTCTGTTCCAATCGCTCAACGGCCAGCGCCGCGCAGAGTCCAGCGCTGCCAAGAACCATTGCCTCGCGCAAACTGAGGCCTTCGGGCAGGGGCACGACCCAATCGGCCGGAACACGTACGATCTCCGAATATCCGCCGTCATGATCCACGCCCAGCGCATAGTTGGTCACGATCACTGAATCACCGATACTGAACCGCTCGTCGTCCGACGCCTCGACCACACCTGACACATCCACGCCGCCGACGCACGGCGGGTCGGGCCTGACATTTCTACCGACGCCGTGAGCGGCCATCGCATCCTTGTAGTTCACCCCCGAATAGGCAGTGCGGATGACGACGTCGCCTGCATCGATGTCGTCCAAGGTCAACCGTTCGAAACGTTGGCTGACGGCGGAACCATTGGTGTAGGTACGCAGTGCTTTGAAGGTTTCCACGTTGGTAATGTGTCCTCAGGGAAAGCTATTCGGCGACCGTTGTCATCCGGCTGTCTTCGTCGCTATAGATGATGCCTTCCGACTCAAGTCGCGACAGCTCAGCTGCATCGAGATTACACAACTCGGTCAACACCGCGCGCGTGTCCTGGCCAGGTTTGCGGCCGGCCCAGCGCACCTCGCCTGGCGTTTCCGAGAGCTTCGGCACAACGCCGGCAATCGTTACGTCACCGAGTTCGCTGCTGGGTACATTCAACAGCATGTCTCGCGCCGCAAAGTGTGGGTCTTCGTACACTTCGGCCATGGTATAGATGCGCGCTGACGGCACACCAGCATCATTGAGCCGGCCCTCCAATTCCTTGGAGTCAATTTCGCCAGCCCATTCATTGATAATTTCCTCCAAGGCGTCCACGTTCTGCCAACGTGCCGACGGCGTGGCAAACCGTTCTTCCTCGGCAAGTTCTGGCTGACCCATGACATCAGCCAATCTCTTGAAGATCCGGTCATTGCCTGCCGTGACCTGAACGTAAAGGCCATCTTTGGCGAGACATAAGCTGTTGGGCGCGGCGCCGGGCAGGCGCGGGCCGGCACGCATTCCGACCTCGTGCAACTTGTCGTATTCGGGCACGAACGGTTCGGTGACACTGAAGGCACCTTCATAGAGTGCGGTGTCGACACATTGCCCTTCGCCGGTCTTCTCACGATGCGTGAGCGCGGCCAAGGCGCCGTAAGCACCGAATAGCCCGCCAATGTAATCGGTAAGCGGAACAGCGACGCGGGACGGCGGACGATCAGGTTCTCCCGTGATGTGCCGAAGGCCGCTGATGGCTTCCGCGACGATGCCGTAGCCGGCTCGGTCGCTATAGGGTCCTGTCTGTCCGAAGCCACTGACCCGGATCATGATGATCCCGCGATTGATGGACTGTAGATCATCGTAACCCAGACCCCAGCGTTCCAGCGTCCCGGGGCGGAAATTCTCGATCACGAAGTCGCATTTCGGGATCATCTGTCTGACCAGGTCTTGTCCCGCTTGCTCTCTCAGATTGAGAGAAATGTTGCGCTTGTTGCGCATGATGCTGGCGCTGTAGAGCGATTTTCCTTCGAATCTCTTGCCGTAGTCACGGATGGGATCACCTTCGGCCTGCTCCACCTTGATGACTTCAGCCCCGAAGTCGGCCAGTAGGCGACCGACGAATGGACCCGCCGCCATCGTTCCGAGCTCGAGGACGCGATATCCCAAGAGTGGTCCCTGGGCGGACTGTTCAGACATGATTTCTTAGTTCCTTGGGTGCAGAAGCAGTTATCTGAATGTTTATCAAATCAAGCGGCTCCAGTGAGCAAGAATTTGCTCAGCACCCGATTGAAGACTTCTGGCATCTCGAGATGAACGTTGTGGGCACAGTCCGGCACGATACAAAGCTTCGAGCCACGAATGCCGCGCCACAGCGCGATCGATTCCTCCGGATGCGTGGAACAGTCCATGTCGCCGCAGATGATGAGCGTCGGCATGTCGATCTCATTCAGACGATCAGTTACCCGCCACTTCTCGACAGCCCGGAGTGTTCTGATCGCCGAGTCCAGATCGGCGCCCGCCCCCGCGCTGACACAGAATTCATAGAACGGATCGTTCTCGCCATTTACAAACCATGCTGCTGCAAGCCCGCGCGCAGATGCATCGATGCCATTTGATTCGAGCTTCGCAATAGTTTGGTCGAAGGTCTCGAACCGCTGCGGCAGCTCACCCGCTGATGCCGTACCATATAGAACCAATCGCTCCACTCGATCAGGATAGTCGAGAGCGATTTGCTGGGCGATCATTCCGGCGGTCGAATGGCCGAGAAAGCTAAATTTCTCCACCCCAATCGACGACAGAAATTCGACCAGCACCTCGGCGAATCCTTCCAATGATTCTGGGGAAGGCGTCCCCGCGCTTCCTGCAAAGCCGGGAAGATCGGGCGCGATGACATCGAAATGCGGTGCCAGATGATTGATGGCCGGTGCAAAGTATCCACCGCCGCCCAGGAATCCGTGTTGAAGGACAACGGTCCTTCCCGATCCGAAACGGCGATGGTTCAGCATGCAAGACTCTCCGACAACCATCCCAAGTGAGACGGCACTAGTCCTCCATCAGGAAGCGAGAGACGATCTGACTGAAGATGCCCGGCACTTCGGCATGGGCTGCGTGGGCACTGTTCGGCAGAATACAAAGTTGAGAATTGGGAATTTTCTCCCACATCTCGATTGAATGCCGGGGATGGGTCGTGCGATCCATGTCACCACATATGATCAGTGTCTTCGCCTGCACCTCTCCCAGCCGATCGCGGACGTCAAAATTCCCCATGGCGCGCACGAGCTGTTTAGCGCCTTCCTGGTTGGAGTTCACCCCACAACTCCGCATGAATTCGTAGAGTGGATGATTCGCACCCTCGTTGGTCCAGGTCGTAGCGATGCGGGCAGCTGTCGGCACGATGCCATCGGCGTCAATGCGGCGGATTGAATCTTCGTAAGATTCATACCGTTCAGGCAAATCGCCGGCACATCCGCCGTAGAGGATCAGTTTCTCCACGCGTTCCGGAAAGTCCATGGCCAGGTGAAGCGCCGTCTCGGAGCCCAACGAGTGGCCAAGAATTGAGAATCTATCCACGTCGAGTTCAGTCAGGGTTTCGACAAGTATCTTGGCGAGCTCGCCGACGTCGGCCGGTGCCGGAATATCGGCACTTCCGCCGAGGCCCGGAAGATCCGTGGCGATGACGTCGAAATTAGGCGCGAGATGCGCGCTAAGCGGCGCGAATATTTCGCCGCAGCCGACGAAGCCGTGTTGCAGAACAATGGTTTTTCCAGAGCCAAAGCGGCGGTGGTGCAGCATGAATTATCTCCCGATCTTAAGTACGAATTCGGCGGATGCCGACACAAACGTTGCGCAGGCTCGTCCGTCCACGCGACGCTCAAATATGATCTGTGGCGAGCGCCGAATGGACACTCGCCCTGAATATCTACTCTGCCGCTTCTTGCTGAGCCACGACGGGCCTCGCTTCGCCGGTGTAGACCTTGGAAATGATCTGCCAGCGTCCGTCCAATTTCAGCAGATTCAAGAAATCGGTGTACAGCTGATCGCCGAGCGCGATCTGGACCTTCGCGATCGCCGCTTCCGGACCGGACTGGTCGATTGAGAGAATCCGGTCAAAGCGCTCAAGGCCACGGGATGCCGACGATTCTCGTCCTCTCACACCTTCGTAAACCTGTTCCATATCGCGATCGCTCAGTGGTCCTTCAATCGCGGCATAGAGATGCGCGTTGGAATGAAAGATTTTCTGCAACTTCTCGACATCCCCTTCGTAGAAACCTGCAAAGTAGTTCTCCAGGGCCTCAGAGATCTCCGCGTATGCTGAACTCATTTTGCGTCCTCCCAATGATGGACAACCTTGATCCGATGCCGAGCGTAGGGGAAGCGCAGGGATATTTGAAGAGCGGTCGACGGCTTCAGTTTTTCCGGCAGCCCTTGAGCGCGTCTTTCACTGCCTTTTCGGCGTGTTGGAGACCGGTCAACAAGGCAACAAATTCTGGTGACCTCGAGACCTCGACCCTGATGAACGTGCGAAGCGCTTGCCAGCCAGATTGGGAGTCATTGTGGCTCCGAAGACCAGCCAGCGCCCCGACAAGGCGTTCATAAGATGCATCTGCCGCGAGGATGGCTGCCTCATCGGTGTCCGACCACTCGAAATTTCGGAAGACGGACAAGCTCGTGTCCGTGACAATGCGACTGGGATCGGCGATCGCCAAATATTTCAATCGAACGAAGCCGAGTTCAGCGTATGCGATCTGAAGGTCTCTTCCCGCGTTCGCCACGGATTCCAGATCCGGCCGAAGCCGCACGATGAAATTGTGCAATCCATTCTGCCAGACCCGCTTGCCCTCCACGTCTCGGGCATAGGCTTTGATGGCACATTCGGGGAAGTCGGAGGCGCGCAATTCCGTGGACATCCCGAACAAGATCGTCGCGGCAATCAATAGACGGAAAAAAAATTGCTATCGCGATAAGGCATTGACCGCTGTTCGCGGAGATTAGCTCCGTGCAGGAAACAGACCGGCCTGATGAAACGGGAGAGAGGGGCGGCAAGCCGCCCGCCGCAGCGTCTTAGAGTCCGTAGACTCGACGAAGCGCGGTCACCTCTTCCTGTTCCACGTGATACGTACGCGCAATATCGGCATTGGTTGCACCACCCAAGAGATGAGATTCGAGAACAATCTCATTTATCGGCCAGTGATAACCGCCTTCGTAAACTTCGCTACTCGACGCTTGCAACATTGGAGTTATGACCTTCTCTGATTTGGTCATTGGACCATTCCTTACGAAACCAAGTGTTCAGTTCCTCGAATACATCCACTTTCTCGCCGACATAGTTAATAATTCGTTACGAAAACAGTAACAAGTATTATTTTCTACTTGTTTCGGAAAAAATTGTGACACCCGTCACAAGTCTGGATCTTCGGGCCAATCCATGCCCGCGAACGCGGCCTCGATCCAAGAAATCGTCTCTTCTCAAAGATAGGTGTCAAACCAGGCAACCGTTTCGCTGCAAGTCTGATCGAACGGCGCACCGGTATACACCTCGAAATGTCCACAATCCGGAATCATCACGAGCTTCCTTGGCTCACCCGCCACGTCGTAGAGCTTTTGACTCTCCTCCGGCGGCGTGACGCCGTCCATCTCAGTGGCAACGAGCAACAAAGGCCGCGGCGCAATCTTGTCGACGACCCATTCCGGATGAAACGCCATGGTCTCGTCGATGAATTCAAGGGGGACAGGTGCCGGCTCGACGGCGCTCTCGGCACGGGCCGCCGCCCAAAGCTCCTTCTCCCGCGCACTCATGTGAAGGACGGATTGTGGCAGAGCTGGCTCAGAGTCACCCGTGCGCAACCGATTGAGGCGATCCTTCTTGCTGCGGTCGTTGAGCGCAGCAACTTCCTCGGTCGAGCGCACGCCCTCCATCCAACGCCGGCCGTTGCCGATGGTGACCACGGCCGAGACGCATCGGATTCGAGGGTCGGTCGCGGCAAGCCAGATCGCTGTTGCGCCGCCATAGCTCCACCCCAAGACACCGATCCGGTCACCATCGACATCATCACGATCCGCAAGCAGGGTCAGAGCCGCAAACGCATCCCACACACGTCCGTAAGGATCCAGGCGATTGGCCGGTCCCTCACTGCTGCCCCAACCTTTGTAGTCAAAAGCGATCGAGGCGTATCCCGCTTCAGCGAGCCGTGCCGCAAAGTCAGGTGCGTAGACTTCCTTAACGCCAGTGTATCCACCGCACAGGACGATACCGGGACACGGACCGCTGGCCGGTGTATCGGGAAGATAGATGTCGCCGACAAGTTTTGTCCCTTCGCTGTAGAATGTGACCGATTCCTTCATGATTGCCCCTCTCGCCGGTTGATATCATCAGTTATGACCAGAATTCGGTAATAGCCTAACCAATTGCCGTTCCAGTGGTCGATACCGCCCAATCCCGCGGCTTCGATGCAACGCGTCTAGTGTTCTTGTTCTGAGTCAGTATTCGAAATGAAGATTTCTGGATCGAAAGAGATTTTTATTGTTTCGACTGCAGAAGGTGATATTCCTGTTGGGACTCAAATGAATTCTTCGAGTTATTACGATTCGAAGTCTTTGTCATCCTAAATGAAGGTTTCACCGTGGCGCCGCAGCACAATCAAGACCGCCCTAATTTTGTCCTTTTCATTACCGACCAGCATCGCGCCGACTATTTGGGTTGCTACGGCCATCCCGTCTTGAGAACACCTCACATTGATCGGATTGCCCACAACGGCGTCCGCTTCGATAAATTCTATGTGTCGAGCCCGCAATGTCAGTCCAACCGCTCCACCATGATGACCGGACGCATGCCCTCGGTTCACGGCGTACGGGGCGCGGGCATCCCACTCCCGCTGCGATCCAATACATTCGTCGACCTGATGCGCGCGGATGGATACGAGACGGCGCTCGTCGGTAAATGTCATCTGCAAAACATTCACGACTGGGCGCCGGAAATCCTACCCCAGACCTTCATCGAGCGGCGGGATGGCCCGCTCAACGAATTCAGCGAGGCCCTGAAGCCGATCCCGGGAGAGGACTACGAACAGGAACGCGGATCGCTGTGGCGCTATCGTAGCGTGTACCGGCCCCTGACCGATTACTACGGCTTCGAACACATCGATCTGATCACCCAACACGGAGACCTAGGCGAGGCCGGCTATTACACCTGGCTGCACAGCAAAGGTTACTCGCCGGAGAAATTGCGTGGGCCTGACAATACCCTTCCCCACGACTACATTTGCCCTGAAGCTTGGCGCACCGCGGTGCCGGAGGAGCTCTACCCGACGGCTTTCGTCGAGCAGAAGAGCGTGGAATATCTTGAGAACTACGCCCGGAAATGGGACCCGAAGCCGCTGTTCATGCAGGTCTCCTTCCCCGATCCACATCACCCCTTCACGCCGCCCGGACGCTATTGGGGCATGCACAACCCAGACGACATGCCGCTGCCGCCGTCCTTCGACATGGAGGACGATCCGCCGCCGCATCTCGAATGGTCGCGCAAGTACACGCGCACGAAAGGCAATCCGTATCACGCCTATCCGGCGACACGACGCGAAGCTCAGGAGGCCGCCGCACTGACCTGCGACATGACGGCGATGGTCGACGACGCGGTGGGCACCGTGCTGGAAACGCTGGACCGCCTCGGGATGAGCGACAACACGGTCGTGATGTTTACGGCCGACCACGCCGACCTCCTTGGCGATCACGGCATGGTGCTAAAAGGCCCCTTCCATTTTCAGGGGCTTCTCCGTGTACCCTTCATCTGGTCCGACCCGCATATGCGGCCGACATCCGAAAGCTCCGACCGGGTCTGTGGCACCATCGACATGGGCCAGACCATCCTCGACCGCGCAGGTATCGCCCCCTTCAATGGGATGCAAGGACGCAGCATGTTGCCGTTGATGACCGATCCCCGGGGGGATTGGCGCCATGGCCTCGTTATCGAGGAGGAACAGCAGCACGGCGTGCTCGGCTTCGACGAACCAATGCGCCTCAACTCATTCGTCACCGAGCGCCACCGCATGACGATCTATCATGGGGTCGAGTGGGGAGAATTGTACGATCTCGAAGAGGATCCCCACGAGTGCACGAACCTCTGGGATAGCCACAACGCCCGCGAGTTGCGGCGCGAGATGATGGAAGCTCTGGCTTATGAACGTATGGCGCTCGTCGATACGAGCCCCTTCCCGACCCGACTGGCCTAAGCACAAATTTTCAGTAACTTGTTGCTATGAAATAGAAACTGGTTGTCGCGCGACGGTCAATTCGCACAGTCCGCACTACGTCTGACCGAAGAGGGCAATAATTCGGCGTACGGTCTAGATCAGGTTTCTTCATCCTCATCTTCGATCATCAGAAGACTATCCCGGACCGAGATGATGTGATCGCGCATGTGCCGCGCAGCCAACTTGCCATCTCGATCCTTAAGCGCTGTAACGACCGCCGTATGTTGCTGGTGGTATCGTGCCCGGTTCGATGAAGACATGGCGTGTTTCTTGAGCTGATACCAGCCTGGTTGACTCCTGACATCGTTGATGGCGCGGCAGTACTCTGCCAGCAACGAGTTCTTCGCTGCTTCGAAGATAGCGAGGTGTAATACGGCATCCCAATGCTCGAATTGAGCAATACCAGTTGCATTAACGGAATGCCGCAATGCCGTATCGATGGCGTCGAGATCCGACTCGCTTGCCCGGACGGCGGCGAGCGACGCGGCACGGGGCTCGATCATGAGTCTCGCTTCCATGACGTCTTCCGGGCTCGCCTGCCGCATGCGTGCAATAGGCCCCTCACTCTGCCGTCCGGCCTCAGGATTGACGAAAGTCCCTTTACCCACGTGCCGGACGAGCACTCCTTCGTCCTCAAGTGCCTTCAGAGCTTGCCGCAATGTATTGCGTGCCAGACCATATTCCTCGGCCAGAACCCGCTCCGCTGGAATCTGCTGCCCGTTGGCGTAGACACCTTCAGAAATTCGACGTTTGAGATCCAGGACAGCGCTGTGAACAGCCTTCGACCGCAGTTCCAGCATTGAGACTCTCCATGTTTTAATCCAATATTAAACCATTATACCAATAATAAACTAATAATCTCAACCTTTGATTTCTCATTGACGATTCATTGAGTTAGTGCAATTATTAATTATACCAATTACATATTGGTTTAATATTGGATCCATTAAATGGACTCGCAATAAGTGACGACTCGAGCCTTCGGAGACATGGCTGTTGAAGTCGACGGCACGGGCGACCCGGTGATCATGATTCACGGGCTTGGCGGCACTTCCAATACATGGACGCCGCAAATGCCCCTGTTCGCCGATGGTTATCAATCCATCCGGCCCGACCTACCCGGTGCGGGCCGCACCCCGACCGGCACATTTGTATCGATTGAGACATTAGTCGAATGCGTAGCCGACATAGCAAAGAGTCTTGGCATTCCAAGCGCGCACCTTCTCGGTCATTCCATGGGAACTATCGTCTGTCAGCACCTTGCCGTCGCCCATCCGTCCCTAGTTCGAAGCCTGGCGTTGTTCGGTCCCCTCCTCGAACCGACGGAGCCCGCGCGTCAAGCCTTACGCGATCGAGCGGCCCTGGCACGACGGGAAGGTATGGCGGATATCGCAGACGCCCTGGTTCAGGCCGGCACATCCCTAGAAACCAAAAAGCAGCAGCCTGTCACAGTCGCTCTCGTGCGAGAGATCATGATGCGCCAGCCCAGCGAAGGCTATGCCCAGAATTGTGAAGCGCTGGCCAGCGCACAGGCCGCTGATCTCTCCCAAATAGCCTGTCCGGTTTTGCTCATGACGGGCGATGAGGATTTGGTCGCACCCCCCACGATCGCCAGAATCATGGACCAGAATCTCGAACGCGTCCGCACCGTTATCCTTCCGCGTTGCGGTCACTGGGCGACGTTTGAACGCCCCAAAGAGGTGAATCGCGAACTCCAGGGCTTTTTGAGGACAATTCATTGATACAGACACAGTCGCACCCACACCTGAATCACAGGCATCAGGACGGAGGTCAACATGGCTGACATTCTCTTTCGTAACGTTCGAGTTCTCGACGGGTCGGGCGATCAGCCTTTCCTCGGCGAGGTGTTGGTCCAAGGAAATCGTATCAAGCGTATAGAACGTGGCAGCGGGAGCAACGGCAGCAGCGGTATCACAGTGATCGACGGCGCCGGCGCGACGCTGATGCCCGGCATGATCGAGGCCCATACGCATCTCTCCTGGAACGATCAGCCAACGCTGGAGGCCATCGCCTTCATGCCGCCGGAAGAGCACACGCTGTTCACCGCCGACATCGCAAAGCGATACATCGATATGGGATTTACGTCCTGCGTGGGGGCCGCCGCAGCCAAACCACGCCTTGATGTTGTCATCCGCAATGCCATTAATTCTGGCCAAATCCCAGGTCCGCGTTACCTCGCGAACAGCCAGGAAATTGCCACGCGCGGCGGGCTCGGCGACACGTCACCGCCGCATCTCGAATATCCCGAGCTCTCCTTCGCCTGTCTTGTGTCAGGTGCGGAGGAAATCCGTGCAGCCGTACGCATGTTCATCAAGTATGGCGTCGACCTCATCAAATTGAACTTGTCCGGCGAGGAGATAGCCGGAGTGGGCGCCGAAGAGACGCCCATAACCGACGAGGAAGTCGCCGTCGCCGTGTCCGAAGCCAAGCGCCGCGGAAAGCGCGTCTGCGCCCATGCTAGATCCGCAGAGTCCGTCCAAATGTGTGTCCGGCACGGCGTGGAGATTATCTATCACGCTTCATACGCCGACGAACAAACCCTCGACATGCTGGAAGCAGTGAAGGATCGGCATTTCGTCGCGCCGGGTCTCGCATGGCTCTATAGAACCGCTAACGACGCTGCGGCGTGGGGCATCAATCCGGATTCGCCCCTTGCCATGAAGTATGCACGCGAGTTGGAGATCGCCGTCGAGACGATGAAGAAGATGCATCGCCGGGGCATCCGCGTGCTACCGGGTGGTGACTACGGATTCGCTTGGATTCCCCATGGAGAGAACGCCAAGGATCTCGAATACTTCGTCAATATGGTCGGTATGTCGCCGATGGAGGCCATTCTGTCGACGACCCGACTGGGAGGTGAGATCATGGGCCAGTCAGGCGAGCTGGGTCAGATCAAGGAAGGCTATCTCGCCGATATCATCCTGGTCGACGGCGATCCTCTCGCCAATATACGCATCCTTCAGGAACGCGACCGGATTCTCGCGGTGATGAAGGACGGCGCATTCCATCGCACACCGGACATGGCGGCCGAAGACCGGTCACTGCGTTGGGCAGTCTAGGCGATGCCTTCGCGGCACATGTGACGTGAGGCGGCAGAAATGACTGACATGCAAGTTAAGGCGGATCAGGTGGCCGGCAGGAATACGGGCGCCACGAGTGTGAATTCGCCCGTATTTCAGGTTCGCCGTCCCAGCCTGCAAAGTGCAGAAGGATTGCAATCAGAGCAATTCAATGAACCCGATTTGGCTCCTGAGGCGTCTGCTGCCGACACGACTCCAGAAGATGCGCCACCGCCGACTCAATTCCGCATATATCGGCGTCATGCCGAACCTCACGAACTGGAGGCGAAACAAGCATCCCCGACCCTTTCACTGGTGGAGCGTCCTGAGCCGCGCGTTCATGAGGCGGTCCGGACTTCTGTCGCTCGAAGCATTGACCGCGTCGCCTACATCGCCGGAACCTTCGACACCAAGGGTTTGGAACTCAATTTCATCAAGAGCCGATTGGATGCGGTAGGCCTACGCACGGTCACGGTTGATCTCGGCACGAGCGAGCGCCCTTCGGGCGCCGACGTCGGCCCTCGTGAGGTGGCCCGCCATCATCCAGACGGTGCAGACACGGTATTTACGGGAGTTCGAGGAACGGCCGTCGCAGCGATGGCGGAGGCCTTCGCGCATTTCCTGGTCGAACAACGGGATCTTGGCGGCGTCATTTCTGCCGGCGGCTCGGGGGCGACGGCGCTTGCCACACCAGCCATGCAGAGACTGGACGTCGGAGTTCCAAAAGTCATGGTCTCGACCGTGGCGTCAGGAGACGTGAAAGCTTACGTAGGACCAACCGATATCTGCATGATGTACGCGGTGACCGACGTCCAGGGTCTCAATCGAATTTCGAGGCGGGTTCTGGCCAATGCGGCCAACGCTCTGGCCGGGATGATCGCCCAAGCTCCGGACGAACGCGACGACGAACAGGAAAAAACCGCCATTGGCCTGACTATGTTCGGTGTCACCACCCCATGCATTCAAACTGTCGCCCACACGCTGCAAGATCGTTTCGACTGCCTC
>Ga0209403_10002198_pt1 | contig 23676 bp, 17 predicted proteins | sample ArcticOcean_MG_C_8_FD_187440 | JGI IMG/M metagenome (GOLD analysis project Ga0209403, IMG submission 187440) | Marine microbial communities from western Arctic Ocean - ArcticOcean_MG_CB11_86 (SPAdes) (version 2) | ecosystem: Environmental > Aquatic > Marine > Oceanic | place: Arctic Ocean... | reverse complement strand
AACCCACGATACGATTGCTCGTATACACACTTTCCAAGCGTGCGCCTTCAACCACTCGGCCATCTCTCCAGCTAAGTTTCTTTATTTATTTTTAAAACACCAATAAATGCTTCTTGAGGAATTTCTACTCTACCAAATTGCTTGGATCTAGCTTTCCCTTTTTTTTGTTTCTTAAGCAATTTTTTCTTTCTATCTCCTGCTCCACCACCATGTATTTTTGTTAGAACATCTTTAGAAAATCCTTTTATTGACTCTCTTGCTACTATTTTACCGCCTATGGCTGCTTGAATTGGAATCATAAAATTATGTCTTGGAATAAGATCTTTTAATTTTTCACAAACTTGCCTTCCAGTTGTTTGTGCAAAATCTTTATGGATTATCATTGCTAAAGCATCAACTGGCTCTGTGTTTACTAGAATTCCCAGTTTCACCAAATCACCTTCTTTGTGACCTGTTATTTCATAATCAAAACTAGCATACCCACTTGAAACTGATTTTAATTTATCATTAAAATCAAAAACAACTTCGTTTAAAGGAAGATCATATGATAAAATAGCTCTGTTTCCTGAATAACTAAGATTTGTTTGTACCCCTCTTTTATTTTGACAAATTTTTATTATTGAACCCAAATATTCATCTGGTGTAATGATAGTTGCCTTAATCCATGGTTCTTCTATTTTTAAAATCTGCGTAGGGTCAGGCATGTGAGATGGATTTTGTAAATCAATGACTTCACCTTTGATTTTATAAACTTTATAAATAACACCAGGGGTAGTGGTGATTAAATTAACGCCAAACTCTCTTTCAAGTCTTTCAGTAATAATTTCTAAGTGTAATAAACCAAGAAATCCACATCTAAAACCTAAGCCTAATGCACTAGAAGATTCTGCTTCATAAGAGAAACTTGAATCATTTAATTTTAATTTTCCTAACCCGTCTTTTAACTTTTGGTATTCAGAACTATCTACTGGAAACATTCCACAAAAAACTACTGGCTTGCTAGGCTTAAATCCAGGCAAGGGGTCTACAATAGGATTAGCAGCATCACATATTGTATCTCCAACCTTTGTTTCGGATAAAGTTTTGATACCTGCAATTATAAAACCTATTTCTCCAGAATTTAATTCATCTATATCTGTAGGTTTAGGTGTAAAAACGCCCACTTTTTCTATAAAGTATTCCTGATCGTTGGACATTAATTTAATTTTCATGTTCTTTTTTATTTTTCCATTAATAACTCTAACTAAAATAACTACACCTAAATAGGTGTCGTACCAACTATCAACTAGTAATGATTTTAATTTGTCCGATACCTTTCCTTTTGGTGATGGTAAAATTTTTATAATTGATTCTAAAATCTCATCAACACCTTCACCGGTTTTCCCTGAACAACTAATTGCATTTGATGTATCTATACCTATTACATCTTCAATTTCTTTTTTAGTTTTTTCAATATCTGATGCTGTTAGATCTATCTTATTTAAAATTGGTATAACTTCATGGTTAATTTCTAGTGCTTGATAAACATTAGCTAAAGTTTGTGCTTCAACTCCTTGTGTGCTATCAACTATTAATAAAGATCCTTCACATGCTGATAATGAACGACTGACTTCATATCCGAAATCAACATGACCTGGCGTATCAATTATATTTAAAATATAATCTTTTCCATCTTTAGCTTTATACTTTAACTTTACAGTTTGAGCTTTAATGGTAATGCCTCTTTCTCTTTCTATGTCCATAGAATCGAGCACTTGAGATTTCATTTCTCTATCAGTTAATCCTCCACATTTGTGAATTATTCGGTCTGCTATTGTTGATTTTCCATGATCAATGTGTGCAATTATGGAAAAATTACGTATTCTTTCTATATCAGACATTAAGATCTTAAAGTTGCACCAGTTATATTTTGAACTGTAGATATAATTTTTTTACTTATTTCCTCTATATCTTTTTCACTTAAAGTTTTATTTTTTGGTTCAAGTGTTACATTAAACGCAATAGATTTTTTCCCACCTTCGATATTATCGCCTTGATAAACATCAAAAATTTTTACAAATTTAATTAATTCTTTATCAATGTCTTTTACTAATTGGATAATTTCACCAGAACTATATTTGTCTTCTATTACAAATGCAAAATCTCTAACTACTTTTTGATAATCTGAAATAACAAATTGCGGTTTAGTTTCTCTAACTTTTTTTCTTGGTGTTGGTATATTGTCAAAAAATATTTCAAAACCCAGTATAGTTTCAACTCTTAAATCCAATTTTTTTATAATTGACGGATGTATTTCGCCAAAATATGCTAATTTTGGACCATCAATAGATCCTAGTGACATTAATCCTGATCTGCCTGGGTGATACCATTTTTTTACTTCATTGCTAATTACAATTTGTGAAATATCTATACCAATTTCAGCTAAGGTTCTTAAAGCATCATTCTTTATATCAAAAACATCAAAGTTTCTTTCTTTTTCTATCCAATTTTTTCTAGAATATTTTCCAGTTTTAATTGCACAAACCATAGTTGATTGTTCTCCAGGTTTTTTTCCTCTGAAAACTGGACCAATTTCAAATAACATTAAGTCCTCAAAATTTCTATGTATATTTTTCTTTGCACTCACCATTAAATTTGAAAAAAGCGAAGATCTCATGACGTTTAAATCACTAGATATTGGGTTTGATAATTTAATCTCTTCCTTTAATTCAGTAAAAAGATTGTCTACTTTTGAATCAGTAAAAGACCACGTAATAGCTTCTATAAAACCTTTTGAAGCAACTGCTCTTTGAGTAAAATGAAAAAGTTTTTGCTTTTGATTTAATGTTTCTTTAATATTTTCTTTTTCTGGATTAATTAAAGGTATCTTATTATATCCTTTAATTCTTACTAACTCTTCTACAAGATCTATATCTTCTTTAAGGTCAGGTCTCCATGTGGGAGGTAAAACTTTAATACTTTTTTTTCCTGTTTTTAAATCACAACCAAGTGATGCTAATATTTTTTTAGTTTCTAAAATTGTTATAGGAAAACCAATAACATTTAGAAATTTTTCATAATTAAGATCAATTATTTTTTTACTACCTTTTAAGTTCCCTACAATTGATAATTTGCTTGCTTCTCCACCACAAATATCCAAAACCATGCACATTGCTAATTCTAAACCTATTTTAACAGAATTTGGATCTATACCTCTTTCAAATCTGAATTTAGCGTCAGTATCAATATTTAATCTTTTTGCAGTTTTTCGAATCTCTTTGGGGTAAAAAAAAGCTGATTCTAACAAAATATTTTTAGTTGAAAGCTCTGTGGCAGATCTATTTCCTCCAATAATTCCGCCAAGCCCCAATACTCCTAATTTATCAGTAATTGAACACATGCCTTCATCAAGAAGATATTTTTTATTATCTAAAGCTTCAAATGACTCACCCTTTTTAGAATTTCTTACAATGATTTCTTTATTTATTTTATCGGCATCATACGCATGCAAAGGTCTGTTTAAATCAAACATAATATAATTTGTTATATCTACTAGTGCTGAAATAGGTTTTAAACCCAAAGACATAATTTTATCTTTAAGCCAATCAGGGCTCACTTTATTTTGAACATTTCTTATATATATACTTCCAAAAATTCCGCAACCTTGCTTGTTTTCTTTACTGATTGAAACTTTAATAGGTTGTTTAAATTTTTGGTTTATTCTAATCGGTGGTTGTTTTTTTAGTTGCCCCAAACCAGATGCCGCTAAATCTCTAGCTATACCTCTGATACCCAAACAATCTGGTCGATTTGGTGTTACCGATATATCTATAATTTGTTCGCCTTTACTTTTAAAATATTTTTTACCTATATCTTTTTCTTTTTTCTTTAGTTCAATAATTCCATCTTTATCTGAAGATTGTTCAAGTTCACTTCCAGAACAAAGCATTCCAAATGACTCTACTCCTCTAATTTTTGCTACTTTAAGTTTAATTTTTGTTTTTGGAATTTCTGAACCTGGGGGAGCATAAACTGTAAATAATCCATCTTTTGCATTTTGGGCCCCACAAACAACCTTTACTAAATCTCCTTTCCCAACGTTAACATCACATAATTTTAATTTATCTGCATTTGGATGTTTTTGTGATTTAACAATTTTACAGATAATAAAATTATCTAATTCACTTTTAGGTGACTTTACACTTTCTACTTCAAGACCAATTTCAGTCAAACGTTCAACAACTTGATTTAGATTTGCTTTAGTACTTAAATGATTTTTTAACCAAGAAAGAGTAATTATCATCTACTCAAACCTCTATAATTCATTGGTACATCTAATGGATCAAAACCATAGAACTCTAACCATCTAATATCACTTTCAAAAAAAGCACGTAGATCATTGATTCCATACTTCAACATTGCCAATCGATCTATGCCAACACCAAATGCATATCCTTGATATTGTTTAGGATTTACTTTTGCATTTTTAAGAACGTTGGGGTGCACCATTCCGCAGCCAAGAATCTCTAACCATTTATCTCCTTCACCAATTTTAATTTTTCCATCTTCAATTTTATAACCAATATCAACTTCTGCTGAAGGTTCGGTAAAAGGAAAATGACTTGGTCTAAATCTTATTTTAACTTTATCAACTTCAAAAAATTTTTTTACAAAATAATATAAACACCCTTTTAGGTGCCCCATATTTATATTTTTATCAATATGTAGTCCTTCTAATTGATGAAACATAGGTGAATGTGTTTGGTCACTGTCACGTCTGTAAGTTCTACCAGGTGCAATTATTTTAAATGGGGGTTTACTTTTCATCATAGTTCTTATCTGAACTGGAGAAGTGTGTGTTCTTAAAAGTAACTCTTTCGAATGGTCAAGATAAAAAGTATCATGCATATCTCTTGCTGGGTGTTCTTCGGGTGTATTTAATGCTGAAAAATTATAGTACTCACTTTCTATATCTGGTCCCTCTTCAACAGAAAAACCAATTTCAGAAAAAATAGATGTAACTTCATCAATAACTTGAGAAACAGGGTGAATTTTTCCAGAGAAAAAAGTTCTTCCAGGTAAAGTTATATCTATTTTTTCATTTTGAAGTTTTTTATTAATTTCTAATTGATCAAATTCAATAACTTTTTTTTCTAAGATTTCTGTTACTTTGATTTTGAGATCATTAAGCTTGGAAGCATATTCTTTTTTTTTACTCTGTTCTAAACTACCAATTTTTTTAAAAAGCTCAGTTAGGATGCCCTTTTTACCAAAAACTTCTGTTTTAACTAAATCTAGTGAATTTCTATCTTTAATATTTTTTAACTTATTTAAAATATCATTTTCTACTTGAATAAAATTTTCCATATAAAAACCTTTTTATTGATTCTTTACTTTAATGAAGATAATAGAATTACCCTTATTAGTTAAGGGAGGATTGTACTTTTTTTACGATAGATTTAAACGCCTCTGGGTTGTTATAGGCTATATCAGCCAATACTTTTCTATCTAGCTTAATTCCTGACTTATTTAATCCATTTATAAACTTAGAATAAGTAATACCTTCTGCTCTTACACCTGCATTTATTCTTTGTATCCAGAGTGACCTAAATTCTCTTTTTTTGGCTTTTCTATCTCTGTAAGCATATTGCATTGCTTTTTCTAAAGCTTGCTTTGCAATACGTATTGTATTTTTTCTTCTTCCGTATTGTCCTTTAACTTGTTTTAAAACTTTTTTATGTCTTGCGTGGCTAGTTACGCCTCTTTTTACTCTTGCCATATTATCCTCTCAAATTGTAAGGCATATATGACTTTACAATTTTTGCATCTTGTTTTGACATGATAGTTGTGCCTCTTTGTTTTCTTATTTGCGAATTAGTTCTTTTAATCATTCCATGACGTTTATTAGCTTGAGGCATTTTTATTTTACCTTTAGCGGTTAATCTGAACCTTTTTTTAGCAGAACTTTTAGTTTTTAATTTTGGCATAAAATCAGAGCAGTTTATACAAATATTATATTTGATTTACAATATAATTATGTTTCTACTTAGGCTGTATTATCATAATGATTTGTCTTCCCTCAAACTTGGGGTATACCTCAACTTTTCCAAACGTAGTAGTATCAGCTATTATCCTGTTCATTAGCTCTCTTCCCAAATTTGTGTGTTGCATCTCTCTACCTTTGAATTTTACAGTAAATTTTACTTTATCTCCTTTTTCTAGAAATTTATTAGAATTCTTTATTTTAAAATTATAATCATGCGTATCTGTGCCAGGTCTAAGTTTAATTTCTTTTAAATTAACTATTTTTTGTTTTTTTTTAGCTTTATTTGTTTTTTTTTGTAAGTCGTATCTATACTTTCCAATTTCAGTTATTTTACATACCGGAGGTTTTGCATTTGGAGAAATTTCAATTAAATCCAATCCTTCTTCTTTTGCCATTTCAACGGCTTCTTTAATAGAAAACGTTCCTAAGTTTCTTTTGTCACTACTTATAACTTGAACTTCATGCGCTCGAATTCTATCGTTTGTTCTGGGACCTTTGGGTCTCGTAGTTCTTTGGAAATAATTTTTTTTATTCAATCCCACTTAGTTTATTAAAAATTTGCTATTTTGAGATATTTTTTTTATCGCTTGGTCAAGCGGAAGAGTTTCTTGCTTATCTGTTCCCAATTTTCTTATTGTCACACTTTTTTCTTCCATTTCTTTTTTTCCACAAATTAAAAGAAGCGGTACTTTAGATAGTGAATGTTCTCTTATTTTATAATTTATTTTCTGATTTTTCAAATCCACATCGGTATTTATACCTGCTTTTGTACTTTCTTCAAATATATTTTTTGCATAACTGTCGAATTCTGGTGCAATTGGAAGAACTACTGCTTGTAAAGGGGCAAGCCATAAAGGTAGTTTCCCCGCATAATGTTCAATTAAAATTCCAATAAATCTTTCTAGGGAACCAAATAAAGCTCTGTGAAGCATCACAGGAATTTTTTTTGTTCCATCATTAGCAATATAAGAAGCTCCGAGTCTTTCTGGAAGGTTTAAATCAACTTGCAAAGTTCCACATTGCCAATCTCTACCAATAGCATCTCTTAATACAAATTCTATTTTTGGTCCATAAAATGCTCCTTCACCTTTATTAATTTCATATTTTAGTTTTGATTTTTTTACAGCTTCTAGCAGAGCGTCTTCTGATTTATCCCAAATTTTATCATCTCCGACCCGTACCGCAGGTCTATCAGAATATTTTAATAGTACATTTTGAAAACCTAAGTCTTTATAAATTTCAAGTATTAAGTTTGTTACAATTAAACATTCTTGTGTAATCTGTTCTTCTGTACAAAATATATGAGCATCATCTTGTGTAAAAGCTCTTACTCTCAACAATCCGTGTAGCGATCCTGAAGGCTCATATCTATGAACTTTCCCAAATTCAGATAATTTAAGAGGAAGATCTCTATAACTTTTTAAACCCTGATTAAATACCTGTATACAGCCTGGGCAATTCATTGGTTTTATTGCAAAAGTTTTTTTGTCTGGAGTATTCGAAGTGTACATATGTTCACCAAATTTTTCCCAATGGCCTGATTTTTCCCATAGTGACTTATCTAGAATTTCTGGTGTATTAATTTCTTTATATCCTGCATTTTTTTGCTTTAATCTCATATAATTAATAAGAGTTTGAAATAGCGTCCAACCCTTATGGTGCCAAAATACTGCACCTGGACTTTCTTCGCGAAAATGAAATAAATCCATCTCTTTACCGAGTTTTCTATGATCTCTCTTTTCTGCCTCTTCTAGTCTTAAAATATATTCATCTAATTCATTTTTATTACGCCAACATGTTCCATATATTCTTTGCAACATTTCATTCTTTGAGTCTCCTCTCCAATAGGCACCAGAGACTTTTGTAAGTTTAAATGCTTTTCCAATTTTTCCTGTTGAGGAAAGATGTGGACCTCTGCACAAATCGTACCATTTTCCATGATAATAAACTGACACTTCTTCATTTTCTGGAATGTCTTTAATTATTTCCGCTTTATAAAGCTCCCCTATTTTCTTAAAATGCTCAATTGCTTCATTTCTTTTCCATACTTCTCTTTTAGTAACTTCATTGCGGTCAACTATTTCTTTCATTTTTTTTTCTATTTTTTTCAAATCTTCATCTGTAAAAGGTTCTTTCCTAGAAAAATCATAATAAAAACCATTTTCTATTACAGGTCCAATTGTTACTTGTGTTTTAGGAAATAATTCTTGTACTGCCATTGCTAATAAATGAGCAGTATCATGTCTAATAACTTCTAGCCCCTCTTTATCTTTTGATGTTATTATTTTAACTTGGGCATTGTGATCAATAGAATAGCTTAAATCTTTAAGCACACCATCTACGCTCATAATACAGGCCTCTTTTGCGAGAGATGAGCTTATTTTTTTTGCTATCTCTAAACCATCTATATTTTTTTTGAATGGGATTTTTTTACCATCCATTAATTTTATATCTGGCATGAATTATATTAACCCTATCAATTTTTTATATTCCGTAAAAGTCGTATGGCACATTTTATCAACATCAAATTTTTTAATAACATTTTTTCTTCCTTCGTGCCCAATAGATTTTAATGAATTATAGTCCTTTTGCATAATGCTATGTATCAAGTCAGCTAATGCGTTAAAATCATCACTTTTATAAAAAAAACCTGTTTTATCTTTTATTATAGTTTCTATTGAACCTCCAATATCACTTGCAACTATTGGAACTTCCATTGCTTGGGCTTCAACCGAAACTCTTCCAAAAGCTTCTGGCTCAACTGAGCATGAACAAACTAAATTAGCAACCCTGTAAGAAATTGGCATTTCATCGCAGTGCTCAATAAATTGAATTATTTTACTTAATCTATGACGTTGGACTAAAGCTAAAAGTTGTTTTTTATATACAGTTCTTCCCTGGTCACTTCCAAGTATGATTCCAGTAAAAGACTGTACATTTTTTTTTGTATTAAGCTGTTTTAAAGCTTCAATAAATATTCTCTGACCTTTCCATGTTGTAATTCTTCCTGGTAGTAAAATAATAAATCTATTTCTATCAACATTATTTTTTTTTAGGAATTTTTCTATTTTAGAAGGAACAATTTTTTTTGGGTCAAAATAATTTAAATTTATACCTCTAAAAATTACTAATAGTTTTTTATTTTTTTTTAAAAAAAAATTACTATAATTATTATTAATATGAGAAAAAATGAAATTAGATCCAGCGATAACTAAATTCGATCTAACCATAACAGAATTATAAAATTTTTTAAGTCTATTATTAAAATTATAAGTCCCATGAAATGTCGTAACAAATTTTCTCGCAGTAATTTTTGTGGCAATTAAACATGACCAAGCAGGAGCTCTACTTCTTGCATGGACAATATTTATATTATAGATCAATATTATTAATGAAATTAATACTGAATTGATTAAAATTAAAAAGGGATTTTTTGAATGCACCGGAAGTTTAAATACTTTTACTTTTTTTTTATCAATAAATTTGAGCAAGTCCCCACCACTAGTAATAATAAAAGATTTACAATTTTTTTCAGCCAAATAATGCGCTAGATCATAACAACCTGTTTCGGCACCTCCATAACCTAGTGTAGGTATAACTTGTAAAACTTTTATTTTGTTTTTCATATATTTTGAAATACTATAATATGCTAATGAGTTACAAAAGATCGAAAGATTTTACAATTTTTAAAAAAAAAAAAATCAAATATTTGTTATTAAGCCACAAAAGTCAAATAACTGTGGTTTTTTTTCACGGTTTTATGTCAGATATGACCGGAAAAAAACCTAAACAAATTCAAAAATTTTGCAGAAAAAATAAAATTAATTTTCTTAAATTTGAGTATTCTGGGCATGGAAAATCATCGGGTAAATTTATAAATGGAAATATATCTCAATGGACTAATGAAGCAAAAAAACTAATCAAAGTTAAAGCTAAAAATAAATTAATTTTTGTTGGCTCAAGCATGGGAAGCTGGATAGCGCTTAACTTAATAAAATCTTTTAAAACAAAAATCAAAGGATTTGTTGGAATAGCTTCTGCTCCAGATTTTCTCGAAGAGTTAATGTGGAAAAAATTTAATAAAAAAATTAAAAAAACAATTATGAATAACAAAGTTTATAATTTGAAAAATGATAATTTTATTTACCCAATTACTAAACAATTAATATTTGATGGGAAAAAAAATAAAATATTAAATAAAAAAATAGATAATAGAATGGATGTAGTTTTATTTCATGGTTTAAAGGATAATACTGTTCCTTTAAAATTTTCTATTAAAACATTAAAAATTTTTAAAAATGCTAAAAAGAAATTAATTAAAATAAAGAATGGTGACCATAGTCTTTCGAGAAAAAGTGATTTAAAAAAAATTACTAATGAATTAAAATTATTAATACTTGATATAAAAAATTTTAATTAAATTTAAACGGCGGCTAAAATTTTTTTTTTTACACTTATGGGATTTGATAGTTTGTCCAGCATTTCTTTGGGGCAAACCTGTTTAAAATTTCTTAGTTCATTGTCAAAATTATTTAATATTTTTTTTGCTAATTGAGATTTTGTTGCACTAAAATGTTGTTGAACTAAATCTTTTAAACAATTAATCCAATACTCTGTTTCAGGTTCTTGCCATATTACGGAATTAGAATTAACATAATTTTCAAATTCTTTATTTAAATCATAAACAAAAGCCATTCCACCTGTCATGCCAGCGCCAAAATTATCCCCTACTTTGCCAAGTATAACTACAGTTCCTCCTGTCATATATTCACAACCATTTGAATCACATCCCTCTACGACTGCTTGTGCGCCAGAATTTCTAACTGCAAATCTTTCTCCTGATTGACCAGCAGCAAAAAGTTTTCCTGAAGTGGCTCCATAAAGAACAGTATTTCCAATTATTGTATTTTCATTGCTCACTAAATTGCTCTCTTGTGGAGGTTTAATTACTATTGTTGCGCCGGACAATCCTTTTCCTACATAGTCATTTGCGTCACCAGTAATATTTAATTTTAAACCTTTTATCCCAAAAGCTCCAAGAGATTGACCAGCTGTACCTGATAGATTAATATTAATAGAATTTTCTTTAATTTTATTTTTGCCAAATTCCTTATAAATATAATGTGACAGTCTAGTTCCAAGAGCTCTATCCACATTTTTTATTTTATAATCACAAACAATATTGTCACTTTTTTCGATTTCATTTTTTATATCTTCATAAATCTTTTCATCTAGATTTGGTGAAATCCTATTTATTAAATTTGGTAAACTGTACCTTTTGTTTTCACCAGGGTCTGCCTGAACTAATAACGGGCTCAGATCTAAATCGTCTAAATTTGAAGTTCCTCTACTTACTTGCTTTAACAGATCATTTCTACCAATAATATCTTTCAAACTTTTAAATCCTAGTTCTGCTAAAATTTCTCTAACTTCTTCAGCTATAAATGTAAAAAGATTTACAACTTTTTCTGGTGTGCCTGTAAATTTTGATCTTAAATTTTCATCTTGTGTACAAACTCCTACTGGACATGTATTGGAATGACATTGTCGAACCATTATACATCCCATGGCTACTAATGAAGTAGTTCCAATTCCAAATTCCTCAGCACCCATCATTGCGGCTATAACTACATCTCTACCAGTTTTAATCCCTCCATCTGTTCTAAGAGTAATTTTATGTCTTAATTTATTTAAAGTTAAAATTTGATTTACTTCACTAAGACCCATTTCCCAGGGCACCCCAACAAACTTTACGCTAGTTTGAGGACTAGCTCCCGTACCTCCAGAATGTCCTGAAATTAAAATAACATCAGCATTTGCTTTGGCAACTCCAGCAGCAATAGTTCCAACGCCGCTTGATGCTACTAATTTAACACCTACTCTCGCTTTAGGGTTAGATTGTTTAAGATCATAAATAAGCTGTGCCAAATCTTCTATAGAATAAATATCATGATGTGGGGGTGGTGAAATTAATGTTACTCCTGGAGTTGAATGTCGTAGTTTTGCAATTTCATTAGATACTTTGAAGCCTGGTAACTGACCTCCCTCTCCTGGTTTGGCTCCTTGAGATATCTTTATTTCTATTTCATCACAATTATTTAAATATTCAATAGTCACACCAAATCTTGCTGAGGCTATCTGTTTAATTTTTGAATTTGAACTGTCGCCATTTTCTTTTTTAACAAATCTACTAGAATCTTCCCCTCCTTCGCCGCTACAAGAAGCAGCTCCAATTCGATTCATTGCTATAGCTAAAGTTTCGTGCGCTTCGGCAGATAGAGCACCATGCGACATGCTTCCACTACCAAATCTTTTTCTTAATTCATTAACAGATTCAACTTCTGTTATATCAACTGCTTTTCTTAAGTTTTTAAAATCCAATAGATCTCTTAAATTTATTATTGGTAAATCATATATAGCTTGAGCATATTTTTTATACATCTCATATGATTTAGAAGTAACTGCATTTTGCAGCATATGAATCAAATTACCTTGGTATTGATGAGTTTCACCACTTTTTCTATATTTGTAAATTCCACCAATTGGAAGAATTGTAATATTTTTTAGAAAGGCTTTTTTATGTAAGTCTTTTATTTTTTTTTCTATACCTGAAATTCCGATACCAGAAATTCTTGATATCATTCCTGGAAAATATTCTGCAACTAAAGATCTACTTAATCCAACAGCTTCAAAATTGCATCCCCCCCTATAAGAACTTAAAACAGAAATGCCCATTTTAGACATTATTTTAAGCAAACCATTGTCTATTGATTTTACGTATCTTTTAATACACTCTTCAAAACTAATTCCCCCGAATAATTTTTTTTTATATCGTTGATAAATAGAATCTAAAGCAATGTAAGGATTAATAGTTGTGGCTCCAACGCCTAAAAGTATAGCAAATGAATGGGTGTCCAAAACCTCGCTTGTCTGAACATTAATTGAAGCAAAACCTCTTAATCCCAGGTTAGTCAGATGTGAATTTATTGCTCCAATTGCAAGCGACATTGGTATAGATGCTTTTGTTTTACTAACTTCTTTGTCACTTAAAATTAAATGTCTAGCTCCTTCACGAACTGCAATTTCCGCTTCTGTACGTAATTCATCTAACCTATTTTTTAAATTTTTATTAATATCAAAAGTAGAATTTAAAAACCTAATATTATCTTTAAAAAAATCTGTAAACTTTTTAAACTGGGCATTTGATAGAACTGGACTTTCTAGAACATAAATATTTTCTTCAGTTAAATTTTCAAAATCAAGGATATTACCAGTGTTTCCAAAACGTGTTTTTAAACTCATCACCTCATTTTCACGAAGAGAATCGATGGGAGGGTTTGTTACTTGAGAAAAGTTTTGTCTAAAAAAATGTGATAACGGTCTATATTGATCCGATAGTACAGCTATGGGTGTATCATCTCCCATAGATCCTATTGCTTCCTTTATGTCTTCGACCATAGGATGCAAAATAAGTTCTAAATCTTCAATATTAATTCCAGCCAAAAACTGTCTACGTCTTAACTCATCACCTTCATAAAAAAATATTTCTCTTGTAGTAGAAAATTTTTTATCTAAATCTAATATTTGTTTATTATACTTTTTATAATCTTTGGAAATTTTATTTTTTAAACTTTTGCTGTCATACACTTGACCTTTATCAAGGTCTACAGCAATAGCTTGTCCTGGTCCCAGACGTCCTTTAAAAATAATTTTATCATTCGAAAAATCTATCATTCCAGTTTCTGATCCTGCAAATAAAAGTTTATCAGAGGTTACTGTGTATCTAAGAGGTCTCAAACCATTTCTATCCTGTGCTGCAATAATCCATTTTCCATCCGTTGCAGCAATAGCTGCAGGTCCATCCCAAGGCTCGATTGTACTATTTAAAAAATTAAATAACTTCTGGTGTGGTTTTGAAACAGTTTTTCTTCTTTTTGACCATGCATCAGGTATCAACATAAGTTTTGCAAGTGGAACGGACTTTCCCGATCTAACAAGTAGTTCAAATACATTATCTAGGGCAGCCGAGTCTGAATTGCCTGTTGCAATAACTGGTTTTAAAAATTCTATATTTTTAAAAAGCTTGTTGCTCATATCCTGTTCATGGATTCTCATCCAATTTATATTTCCTTTAATTGTATTGATTTCTCCATTATGAGCTAATGTTCTAAAAGGTTGAGCCAGATCCCAACTAGGAAAAGTATTTGTCGAATATCTTTGATGAAAAATTGCAAATCTCGAAATAAAACGGCTATCTGTTAAATCTGGATAAAAATCTGATAAGGCTTCAGCTAAAAACATCCCTTTGTAAATAATAGATCTAGAACTAAATGAGCATATGTAAAAGTCTTTTAATTTTAAAAGATTAGATTGTTTTTCAATTTTTTTTCTAATTACGAATAAATCTCTTTCAAGCTCATCGTCATTTAAATTCTTATTATTTGACTTGAAAATTACTTGAACAATTTCAGGCCTATTACTTTCGGCTTTATCACCTAAAACTTTTGTATTTACAGGCACTTGTCTCCATCTATAAATATAATAGTTTTTATCTAAAAGTTCGTTTTCTACTATAGTTTTACACTTTTCCTGTGATGAATAATCATTTCTTGGTAAAAAAATCATACCAACACAAATTGTTCCACCTTCATGTCGTCGTCCAGCATTCTTAATTCGTTCAATAAAAAAATCTGTTGGAATTTCAATGTGAATTCCTGCTCCATCACCAGTCTTTCCATCAGCATCAACAGCGCCACGGTGCCAGACTGCTTTTAAAGCCTGTATACCAAGCTCTACAACCTTTCTTGATTTTTTTCCTTCAGTTGACGCAATAAAGCCAACTCCACAAGCATCATGCTCTTGATTAGGATTGTAAACATTGCCTTCAATTAATTTTTTTAAATTTTTTTTGTATAGTTTCATTTTTATGCTGCTATAGTTTTATTTAATTTCTTGAGTTGTAAATAACTTTGAATTGATTTTGCAACGTCTCTTCCATCTTTAATTGCCCACACAACTAATGATGCTCCTCTTACTATATCACCAGCTGCAAAAATGCCTTTAATATTTGTTTCCATTGATTTTAAGTTAATTTTTATGGTTCCCCATTTAGAAACTAAAAGTTCTGGATGACTAAATAATTTTGGTAAATTTTCAGGGTCAAAACCTAGTGCTTTAATAACCATATCAGCATTGATATCATAATCAGAGTCCAAAATAGGCTCAGGTTTTTTTCTACCAGAAGAGTCTGCTATTCCAAGTTTCATTTTTTCTACAACTACTGATGAAACTTTATCCTCACCTTTAAATTTTTTTGGGTTTGATAACCAAATAAATTTTACGCCTTCTTCTTCTGCGTTAGAAACTTCCCTAGCAGATCCTGGCATATTTTCTTTATCTCTTCTATAAAGACATTTTACTGATTTTGCATTTTGTCTAATTGCAGTTCTCACACAATCCATTGCTGTGTCTCCTCCTCCAATAACAACTATATTTTTATTTTGAGCATTAAGAATTCCATTATCAAATTTTTCAACTTTATCTCCTAAACCTTTTCTATTAGATGCTATTAAAAAATCCATTGCAGGAAAAATATTTTTCAAGTTTGATCCTATTAAATTAATTTCCCTAGGTTTATACACTCCAGTGGCTATTAGAACAGCATCATGTTTTTTTTTTAATTCATCGAGGGTTTGGTCTTTGCCAATTTCTAAGTTTTGTTTGAATACTATTCCACTTTCTTTCAATAAATTTGTTCTTCTTTGAACAACAAATTTTTCTAATTTAAAATTAGGTATTCCATATATTAGTAGTCCACCCGCTCTATCGTATCGGTCATAAATTGTTATTTTATAACCAAACTTTCTTAATTCTTCTGCACAAGCTAGCCCTGCTGGACCGCTGCCAATAATTCCTACAGATTGATCTATTTCTTTTTCAACTTTAATTGGTTTGATCCAACCTTTTTCCCATGCAGTATCAGTGATATACTTTTCTACTGAACCAATGGTAACTGTTCCGTGTCCTGATTGTTCAATTACACAGTTTCCTTCACACAAACGATCTTGCGGACATATTCGACCACATACTTCTGGCATATTATTTGTGCTGTGAGCTAATTTGCTTGCTTCTTCAAGTCTATCTTCTGCAGCAAGCTTTAACCAATCAGGAATATTATTATGTAATGGGCAATGAATTTGACAAAATGGGACCCCGCACTGAGAACATCTGCTAGATTGTTCTTTAGCTTTTTTATCAATAAATTGATCGTAAATTTCTTTAAAATCTTCTATCCTGTTTGTTGTTTCTCTTTTTTTAGGATTTTGTTGATTGAGATCTATAAATTTGAGCATTTTTTCAGTCATATTTTTTCTATGCCTGCTATTTTTATATCAATACAATGAAGGTTAAAAGCAATTTTAGGACAGTTAAATTGACCTATATGTAAAAAAATCCAGTAAAGTAGTGTTTTATATTGCATACCAGCTATGCAATAATATTTTTATGCTCTCATCAATAGAAATATTAATTTTATCAGCTATTCAAGGTTTGTCTGAATTCATACCAGTTAGCTCAGCTGCACACCTAGTTTTAATTTCAAAATATTACGCATTTGCTAATCAAAATTTATTAATAGATATTTGCTTACATCTAGGATCGTTAATTGCTATCATACTATATTTCCGAAATGATTTATTTAATTTAGTAAAAAATAAATCTTTCTTAACAAAAATACTTATAGGAACAATACCAATTATACCAGTTGGCTATATTCTTTTTAAAACTGGAATGATAGATCAGATAAGAAGTTTAGAAATTATTGCTTGGACGAGTTTAATATTTGGTATTCTTTTATATGTTAGCGATAAATCAAAAATTATTAAGAAAATTGATTCTAACTTTACTAATAAATCAGCTATTCTTATAGGGTTATTCCAAATACTTGCCTTGATACCAGGGGTTAGTAGATCTGGTATTACTATTACCGCAGCAAGAATGTTGGGTTTTAATAGATTTGAATCTGCAAAAATTTCATTCTTTTTAGCAATACCTGCTTTGGGAGCTGCCAGTTTTTTGGGAATATATAATATTTATCGAGTTGGAAGCGAAGAGCTTAACTTTTTAGCAATAATAGCCGTAATATTTTCAATTATTTTTTCTTATATAACAATTGCCTTTTTTTTAAACTTTATTAAAAAATTTAGCTTAAATGTATTTATAATTTATAGATTGATGCTTTCTTTATTTTTGCTCTATGTGGTTTATTTATAATTTTTTTCATAGATTGGTGCTAGTTGTGAAAGTACTACTCCCCCAAGAATTAAACCACAACCAATAATATTTTCTAAACCTAAAATTTGACCTAAAATTATCCAAGCTGCTATTGCGGCGAAAACTCCTTCTAAAGAAAATATAATTGCAGCTGGAGCTGCTGAAATATTTTTTTGTGCATAAATTTGCAAAGTAAATGCAATTCCTCCTGATAGTGCGCCAGCATAAATTATTGAAATGTACTCATTTAATATATTTGCAATTGATATTGTTTCAAAAAATATTGCAAAAAATATTGAAAAGAGAGCTACTATTAATGCTTGCAACGCACCAAAAAATAAAGGTAGATCAAAGTTCTTAATAAATCTTCCAATAAATATTATGTGCAAACTCCAAAAAAGAGCACAAAGTATAACTAGACTATCTCCTTTTCTTATTGTTGTATCCGAAAAATTGCTTAAAAGATAAACACCAATAATACAAAACAAAACAGATGGCCAAATACTCCAGTGTAAAGATTTGGAATAAAATAGAAAAAGAATGATCGGCACCATAGGTACATAAAAAATTGTAAAAAAAGCTGCATTAGCTATATCTGTGTATAGCAAAGCTGTTTGTTGGACGTATGTACCTAAAAACAAAAATAAGCCTATCCAAAAAAGCAAACTGTAAAATAATCTTTTATCTTTATTTATTTCTTTTGAAATTTTCTTTTTTTCAAAAAATAGTGCAAATGGAATTATAGAAATAAAGCCGATAAAAAATCTTGTTCCGTTAAAAGTTAAAGGACCAATTTTATCCATTCCGGTGTCCTGAGCAATAAATGTTGTTCCCCAGATGAAAGTGCATAAAAAAGCACTAAATAATGACATATTTTTAGTCATAAATTTAGACTGCCAATTTGTAGGCAAAATCTTTACCTAGACTTTCCTTAAGATGTACGCAAAATCTTGCTCCTTCAGCGCCATCAATAATTCTATGATCGTATGAGAGTGATAAAGGTAGCATTATTCTACTCTCGTATTTATTTCCCATAAATATTTGTTTTCTTTCTGCCCTACCAACGCCAAGAATAGCAACTTCTGGTTGGTTTATTATAGGGGTAAAAAAACTACCACCAATGCTTCCTAAACTTGAAATAGTCATTGAACCTCCAAAAAATTCTCTTTTAGCTATTTTCAATTCAGAAGAAAGTTTACTTACTCTTTTTAATTCTTTTCCAAGAGCCGTTATATCTTTTTGATCAGCATCTCTAATTTTTGGGACCATTAAACCATGTGGTGTATCTACTGCTATTCCAATATGATAATATTTTTTATATATAATTTTTTCATTTTTTAAATCTAATGACGCATTAAAGTTTGGGTAGACTTTAAGGGCTTTAACCACAGCTCTTATTATAAAAGCTAAAGGCGTAACTGAAATTTTTTCTCCAGTATATAAGTCTTTCAAAGATTTTCTAAATGCGTCCATCTCTGTAATATCTGCTTCATCATGTTGTGTTACGTGTGGAATTTCATTCCATGATTTTTGCAAATGTGGCCCAGCAATTTTTTTTATCCTTGGTATGTCTTGCGTATCAATTGTACCAAATTCAGAATGATTGTACTCTTCTTTTATAAATTCCTTATTTTTTGGCGTTTCTTCTGAAAGAGATTTTTTAACAAATGTTTTTATATCATCTTCGTTAACTCTCCCTTCTCTTTGGGAGCCTTTTATTAAATGTAAATCTGCACCTAGCTCTCTTGCTAGTTTTCTAACTTTAGGACTTGCGCTAATTATAGGTGGTTTTTTTTCACTCATTCTTATAATAATGTTGGTATCAATTTGTCTTTATCTATTTTGTATTTTTTTATTGCTCGCTCTGCATGAGTGGCTGGAACTAACTGCTCTTTAGCTAATGCACTTAACGTAAATGTTACAATATGTTCTTTATCTACTTCAAAAAATTTTCTTAAATTTTTTCTACTATCACTCCTGCCATATCCGTCCGTACCAAGAGAATAAAATGATTTGGAAGTATAAGGTCTTATTTGGTCTGCAAAACTTCTCATATAATCAGACGCAGCAATAATTGGTCCATCTTTTTTATTTAAGCATTTTTCTACATAGGATTTTTCTGGTTCTTCTGATGGATTAAGTAAATTTTTTCTTTCTATTGCCATTCCATCTTTTCTTAATTCATTAAAACTTGTCACACTCCAGATATCACTATCAATATTATATTCTTTACTTAATATTTCTGCAGCAAATATCATTTCTCTTAAAATTGCACCACTACCTAATAGCTGAACATTTATTTTTCCTTTATTTTTATATTCTTTAAATAAATACATTCCCTTAAGAATACCTTTTTCGCAATCTTTTGGCATTGCTGGATGCTTGTAGTTTTCATTCATTGTTGTTAAATAATAAAAAATATTTTCTTGTTGGTCGTGCATTCTTCTTAGACCATCTTGAAAAATTACCGCAAGCTCATATGAAAATGTTGGGTCATAACTTATGCAGTTAGGTATTGTTGCGGCTAACAACTGGCTATGTCCGTCTTGGTGCTGCAAACCTTCTCCTGCTAGAGTTGTTCTTCCTGAAGTTGCTCCGATAAGAAATCCTCTTGTTTGCGAATCTCCTGCCGACCAAATAAGATCCATTACCCTTTGAAAACCAAACATAGAATAAAATGTGTAGACAGGTATCATTTCTAAATCATGGTTAGTGTAAGATGTTCCCGCAGCAATGAAAGAAGACATCGCACCTGTTTCAGTTATTCCTTCTTCTAAAACTTGACCTTTTTTGTCTTCTCTGTAGGAACTCAATTGTTCTGAATCTTCAGGTTCATACTTTTGACCCTCGTGGGCATAAATTCCAATTTTTCTAAAAAAACCTTCCATACCAAAAGTTCTTGCTTCATCCGGAATAATTGGGACTAACCTGGGTGCAATGTTTTTGTCTCTTAGTAGACTTGTTAGCATTCTTACCAGCACCATTGTAGTTGACATTTCTCGTTCCCCAGAAGATTTAAGCATATTCGCAAAAATATCTTTATCTGGTTTTTTAATTTGTTTTGCGTAAGAAGTTCTTTCTGGCAAATTTCCCCCCAGCTTCATTCTTCTTTCTTTAAGATATTTAATTTCATCAGATTTTTCATCTGGTTTATAAAACTCTATATTTCTGACTTGTTTATCAGTGAGAGGAATATCAAAACGATCTCTATAATAAAGTAGATCTTCCTCATCTAATTTTTTTTGTTGATGTGTTATATTTATGCTTTCTCCAGATTTTCCCATACCATAACCTTTGATAGTTTTTGCAAGAATTACAGTTGGTTTACCTTTAGTGTTCATAGCCTCTTCATAAGCCGCATAAACTTTATGTGGATCATGGCCACCTCTATTAAGTTTCCATATATCTCTATCTGTCATTGATGATACTAAATCCTTTAATTCAGGATATTTTCCAAAAAACTTTTCTCTTACGTATGAACCATCGTTGGCTTTAAATGCTTGATATTCGCCATCAACACATTCATTCATTCTTTTTATTAACAAGCCAGTTTTATCTTTTTCTAATAGTTGATCCCAATAAGATCCCCATATAACTTTTATTACATTCCAGCCAGCTCCTCTGAATATTCCTTCAAGTTCCTGAATGATTTTTCCATTTCCTCGAACTGGTCCATCTAATCTTTGTAAATTACAATTAATTACAAATATAAGATTGTCTAATTTTTCTCTTGAGGCTAAACTTATTGCTCCTAAGGATTCAGGTTCATCTGTTTCTCCGTCTCCTAGGAAAGCCCATATTTTTCTATTTTCATCTTTTACTAAACCTCTATTAATTAAATATTTGGTAAATCTAGCTTGATAAATTGATAGCACTGGACCTAAACCCATCGATACAGTTGGAAATTGCCAAAACTTTGGCATTAACCACGGATGCGGATATGATGATAATCCACCTGCTCCAACTTCCTGTCTAAAATTTCCTAACTGGCCTGCCGTAAGTCTTCCTTCTAAAAATGCTCTAGCATACATTCCTGGAGCACTATGACCTTGAAAATAAATTAAATCTCCTCCAAATTTATTATTTTTTGCACGCCAAAAATGATTCATTCCCACATCATAAAGTGTAGCTGCGGAAGCAAATGTACCTATATGACCTCCTAGTTCAGGATTTTTTTTGTTTGCTTTAACAACCATTGCTGCTGAGTTCCATCTAATCAATGATCTAATTCTTCTTTCAATATTTTGATCGCCTGGAGATTTAACTTCTGAAGAAACAGGTATGGTGTTTATATAAGGAGTGATACGGGTTAATGATTGTGTGGAACCATCTTTGTGAGTTTCATTAATTAATTTTTTTAAAATATATTGAGTACGATCTATACCGTCTTTTTTTAAAACTGCATCTAGAGAATCTAGCCAATCTTGCGTTTCTGCTGGATCAATATCTGCTCCATTTGGTTTTGCATAAACTTTTTTGATTTCTGGTTCTTCAATTTTTTCAATTACAGTGGACTCGGCTTGTGTAATAATTTTTTCTGTTTCCGGTAGTATTTTTTTTTGGGTAGATGAATTTTTTTTTATTTCTTTTTTCTGTAAATTTTCTTCAGGTTTTGATTCATTGTTTTCGATTAAAGCAAGAACACTTCCTTTAGACACTTTATCACCTATTTTAACTTCTAGTTTTGAAATTTTTCCATCAAAAGGTGAGGGTACTTCAACACTAGATTTGTCGCTTTCTAGCGTAACAACTGGGTCATTTTTTTTTATGACATCTCCAGATTTCACTAGAATTTCAATAATTTCAACACTTTCAAAATCCCCGATATCAGGAACAGATATTTGATTAGACATTATAATTGATTTATTTATAACACAATTCTATCCTTTTTCAGCCATGTAATTATTTATTATTTGATTATGACTTTAATTATAAGAAATATTGAAAAATTATTTCATTCTAAATACAAAAATTTAGATACAAGAATATGGATACAAAAGTTGTTGCTGAAAAAATACTTAAAAAATAGCTAAAATTTTCTTTCAACACACATAGCGATTCCCATGCCTCCGCCGATACAAAGCGTAGCTAAGCCTTTTATGGAATCTCTTTTAATCATTTCGTGTACAAGTGTTACAAGTATTCTGCTTCCTGATGCTCCGATTGGATGTCCTAATGCTATTGCCCCACCATTAACATTTACTTTTTCTTTTGGTATTCCTAATTCTTTAATTACAGCCAAACTCTGTGCAGCAAAAGCTTCATTAGATTCTACTAAATCCAAATCACTTATTTTCCAATTAGCTTTATCTAAAGCTTTCTTTGATGCAGGAATTGGACCAGATCCCATTAATGATGGTTCAACTCCACAAGTTGCCCATGAAACGATCTTTGCTAATGGTTCTAAATTTCTTTTTTTTGCTTCTTTCTCACTCATTAAAACTACAACAGCAGCTCCATCATTTATACCAGAGGCATTGCCTGGTGTTACCGTTCCATTTACTTTAAATGATGGTTTTAATTTTGTAAGTCTTTCAATTGTCATTCCTGATCTTGGATGCTCATCATTCTCAAATTTTATGTTTGATTTTTCTTTGTTAAGAATTACTGGAATAATTTCATTCTTAAATTTTCCTTCCTTTTGCGCTTTTTCAAATTTATTCTGAGATAGTAGAGCAAAATCATCTTGTTCTTTTCTGCTGATGTTCCATTTGTGAGCTACATTTTCTGCAGTAACCCCCATGTGATAACCATTAAAGCTATCCCAAAGTCCATCTTTGATCATTGTGTCAATAAGATTTGTTTCATCTAATTTTTGACCACCACGAATGTTAATTGCATGAGGTGCATTTGTCATACTCTCTTGTCCTCCAGCGATAACTACATTGTAGTCTTTTGATATAATTGATTGGTATCCTGCTGCAACAGATCTTAAACCAGATCCACACACCTGGTTAATTAAATAAGCTGTTTTTTCATTTGGCAACCCTGCTTTAATAGCCGCTTGTCTTGCTGGGTTTTGTCCAGTATTAGCCGTTAATACTTGACCCATAATTAATTCATCAACATCATTAGAAGTTAAATTCGATTTCTTTATAGCTTCTTTTACTACTATAGATCCAAGCTCATCTGCTTGTATATTTTTTAAAGAACCACGAAACGTTCCTATTGGAGTGCGTACTGCTGCGGTTATTACTATATTGTTTTGTTTTTCAACCATAACTTTTCTATCTTTTAATGATAAAATAAATTTAAGCAATAACAACATATAAATTGTCATTGCAGATATGTTCAAAGAAAGATGCTTTAAATAAGACATTTTCTTTGGTAAGAAAACATAAGGGCCTTTAGCTCAATTGGATAGAGCGCGGAGCTACGGA
>Ga0209403_10002197_pt1 | contig 23678 bp, 24 predicted proteins | sample ArcticOcean_MG_C_8_FD_187440 | JGI IMG/M metagenome (GOLD analysis project Ga0209403, IMG submission 187440) | Marine microbial communities from western Arctic Ocean - ArcticOcean_MG_CB11_86 (SPAdes) (version 2) | ecosystem: Environmental > Aquatic > Marine > Oceanic | place: Arctic Ocean... | reverse complement strand
AAGCTAAATTCTAGCCCCTTTCCTCGCATCGGAATCGGAAAATTAAAGGCCTTAGTGTCTCCGGACTTCGCTTTTTCTTCGATAAGGGGCCCTCCGGGATAGGATAAGCCACAAAGCCTAGCAACCTTATCAAAGGCTTCCCCAGCTGCGTCGTCTCGTGTCTGCCCTAGGAGCTCATACTCTCCCCATTTTTGAACATACAGTAAAAGCGTATGTCCTCCCGAGACTAAAAGTGCCACGAAAGGTGGTTGTGCATCATGATTTTCCAGGGAAGGCGCAAAGAGATGGCCTTCCATGTGGTGCACGGGAACCAAAGGTTTGCCCAATCCAAAAGCGAATGCTTTAGCCCATGAGACCCCGACTAAAAGTGCCCCGATGAGACCAGGCCCAGCCGTGACGGCTACCGCATCTATCTCCTCTAATTCACAACTGGCATCTTCAAGGGCTTTTTTAACAACTTCGTCAATAAGCCTAAGATGCGCTCTAGCAGCAATCTCTGGGACAACTCCACCATACAAAGAATGCTCGTCCTGCGAAGAAACAATATGGCCGCGAAGTTGATAGGGCGTCTCTAGTACAGCCGCAGATGTCTCATCGCAGCTAGTTTCAATACCCAGAATGACAGTTGGCTTCATTCACTGATCCATCTGAGAATTAGTACTATTTCCTTTGGATTCCAAATTGGCAGCATAGTCGCTAGTATTCCCCAACTCTACAGATACTGGACCTTCCGACAGAGAGCTTAACCTTACAAGTATCCACAGCAAAAAAGCCAAACCCAGAGCTGCAATTTTAAGTTTCCATGGCCCAGAAAAAATATCTGTCAATTCCATTGCTGAAATAGCTTCTCTAAGTTTACTAGAAAACCAACTTGTCATTGCGTCACCTCTAGTAGGCGTTTCAATAAGTCTTTGTGCTCAGAAGCATCCCATTCTGTTCCACCAGCTACTTTCTTATAGATCACACCATCCCTACCAATCACAAAAGTCTCTGGGACACCTGTAATTTTATATAACTGTTCGATTGATCCAGAAGGGTCATGAAGCAATGGAAAAGTCAGGTTTAAGGAGTCTCCAAATGCTTGGATATCCCCGCCCACTTGATTGCGTGACGCGTCCATCCTTCCTATCTCAGCATCCACGCTTACAGCCATAATTTCAAGACCAGAGGAATGAAATTCTTTATAAAGCCTTTCAATAGAAGGCATTTCTTCTAGGCAAGGAGCACACCAGGTCGCCCAGATGTTCACCATAACCACCTTTCCTCTGTGATCCTTCAGTTCTACTGGATTGCCCTTTAGATCTCTTGCTTGAAAATTTGGCGCCTCTACACCCGGCGCCACCGCACTAAAACGTCCAGGATTCAACCAAGCTAGAAAAACCAGAAAAACTACTCCTAGCAAAGCATAAGCGTAGGGACGACTAGAATGTTTTGCCATTATATTCCCATGTCACACTCATTCGAAAAATAGCCTTTATAACATTTCCTACTATCAGTCATGTGAGTCTCAAGATAACTATTCTAATCAATTCCTGCTCCCACTGGATCGACGGCCTACCACTATACTCACCGATGAACCTGGAGCTACCAGACTGTCTGCCCGCGGTTTTTGTTCCACAATACGACCTTGGTCTCGTCCGAATCGAAAACGACTTGTAATTTCCTCAATAATTAAACCTAAAGAATCGAGCACTTCTTCTCCTTCCTTCTGTTCGACACCCAACAACAATGGCATTGCTATTAAGGAAGGCCCCCTACTAACGGCCACTCTTACTTCCATAGGAAGGTCTACCTCTGTCCCGGGCTCTGGGATGACCTCAACAACTTGACCCAAGGGCAATTCGGCCTCCAAACTATCAGTTGAGATTACAGCAAATCCACTTGATTCTAGAAGCAACAGAGCAGCTTCAAGGCCAATTCTGGTTACGTCAGGAACAGCCCTTCTTATAGGCCCTAAGCTAACTGTCAATTCGACAGTATCTCCTGGAAAAGAGAGCTGCCCTGGTAATGGATGCTGACCTAAAACTTGCCCCGAAACAGCAGTTGGGTGTCTAAGAGAATCCACTACTAATCCATACAGGCCAAAACTAGCAATGTCCTCTATCGCTTTTTTGGAATCGATATTACGGACACTAGTTACTTCTAGAAACACCCCTTCCTCTTCTGGGATTGGGAACCAAATCTTCGTAGAGAAACCATAACCCATCCCCAGACCAACAAGCAGGAGGATAATCCCTGACAATGCACCACGCCACCCTGGTATATCTAATCGCCTCTTGATTTGTCTCCTGCGAATCGCACTTCCCAGCTTCATACTTTCCAACCCAAGGATTAGCCATTAAAAAGAACAGTTTCAGTCACCCTGTGTCGGATTCCCTCGATCGTGAAAAGAGTCTCCCAAAACAGGAGGTGCACAAAATCTCTACACGTCAGAATGTAGTTGTGTTTTGAGTTTTTAGGAAATATAAAATCGGGACAAGAAGCATTTAACTATCGAGATTGTGTTGAAATAGTTTCCCACAGCAGAATAGAACAGTACTGACAGTAACTTTTATGGGGTGATAATCTCATGATTTCAAAAACCTTATCCCGCAGTAACTTGGACTTACTGCTTACCGAATGTCTATCGGTTCTTTCCTTTTTCAGTTGGCGATCCGAGGGGACTTGGCCGTGAAATTAGAAGAGGAGAATTAAAGGGAAACATGAAACGCTCTTCAGGATCAACTGATTCGTCGCATCCGAGCAGCAAACGAACCGTCAAACCCAAACATTTGTGGGAGAACTGAAAGTTGGCCGTCGGAATTCAGATATTTTCTACTGACTCCGGTTCCAGATTGTAGCTGAAAGCAGGGATGTTTGAGAAGAAAACGCTTAACTTGATGATTATTTTCTTCTAGTTCTAAACTGCAGGTTGAGTAGACTAGCATTCCACCAACAGGAACGAGTTTTACCATACAGTCGAGCATCCTAGCTTGACGATCCGCCATTTCATTCACATTCTTTTTAGTAATCTTCCAGCGAATGTCCGGATTTCTCCTCAAGGTACCAGTTCCTGTGCAAGGAACATCGAGCAGGATCGCTTCCGATCCTGCTATCATCGGCTGGTAAATGTTCCCCTGAACTATATGGACTCTAAAAGAAGAGCTTCCCAAGGTTGACTCTTTTAATCTCTCTAAATTACTACGTAGAAGCTGTAGCCTATTGAAAGATCGATCGGCAGCAAGCACTAAGTTCCCCCTTGCGGCTAAAGCCATGGTTTTTCCACCTGGGGCCGCACAAAAATCAACGACCTTGTCGTGAACTTCCAAGTCCATGTAAGCTGGAACAAGTGACGCTGCGGGGTCTTGGACTATAGAAGGAATCGTTCCCAGAGCCTTCTCCAGAGAACCCGGAGTCTTAAGCATAATACAGGAAGTCCCCTCGACTTCCTCCGCCAAAATTCCATGCTTCCTAAGCTTTGCTACCGATTCCTTGGGGTCGCCTTGCAAACAATTCAAAAAAGTCGGTGGGATTTGATTGTTAGCATCCACCAAGTGGGCGACCTCCTCACTAGACCACCTACTTAGCCAGCGTTTCACCAGCCAAGTCGGATGCGAACCCCATGTTGACAGATGAGAAACTGGGTCAGCCCGCCGATCAGGAAAATTCTCTTGCCCACCACCCTTCTTCGCAGCAGATCTCAGTACTGCATTTACAAAACCCGCTGCTGATTTTTCAACTTTCTTGGACAATTCAACAGCCTGAGAAACAGCTGCATATTGCGGGACTCCATGCATATAAAGAGCCTCGTACAAACCGATTCTCAAAACGTCCTTTACTACTGGATCAACACTAGCTAAACCACGTCTTATATTAAGACCAAGTAGATAATCTACTCTACCTCGAAATCTCTGGATCCCATAAGATACTTCTCGGCACCAAGCCTTTTCCTTTGGCGTAAGTCCTGACGTCTCTTCCTTGAAAGACCGGTCAAGACGCCGCCCACGGTGAACAGCTGATAGAATATTCCAAACAATTTTTCTATCTTGAGTTAGAGTCACTTCGGTCAGTCCAACATTCCTTTGGTTGGAGAAGAGGGGACTGCGATTTCTCTAGCTTGCATCCCTCCCGAAAGGTACGAAGACCGTCCAGCCTTAATGGCCAAGCGCATTGCGCTAGCCATCAGAACTGGATTCTCAGCCATAGCAATTGCAGTATTCATAAGGACCCCATCCACTCCTTGTTCCATTGTTATACAGGCATGAGACGCCACTCCCACTCCAGCATCAACAATGATAGGGACTTCACATCGCCTTTTGATTTCTCTTATAAAATAAGGGTTTACCACTCCCAGCCCACTGCCTATGGGGCTAGCTAAGGGCATCACTGCTACACAACCCACATCCTCCAGACGAAGAGCAGTAATCAAATCATCGTTAGTGTATGCCATGACTTTAAAGCCATCCGCTACCAATATTTTAGCAGCTTCAATTGTTGCTTGTGTGTCCGGCAGGAGTGTGGACTCATCTCCAATGACCTCTAGTTTGAGCCATTCACTAAAACCGGCAGCGCGGCCTAAATTGGCATACCTGAGAGCATCTTTCACATTGTAACAACCAGCAGTGTTTGGAAGTAGGAAAAATTCATCGGGATCCAAATGAAACAGAATTCCTTCTTCTTGAGACCTATCAAGGTCTATTCTTCTTACTGCAACAGTGACCATAGCCGTTTCCGAAGCTTTGATGGCTTTTACCATGGTTTCATTATCCGAATATTTCCCAGTTCCCACAAACAATCTGGAATTGAAAACCCTATTGCCTATCTCCAGCTGGTCTTTCTCTTGAATCATCTCACCCTCCTCCAACAAAATGCACTAACTCTATCTGATCTCTATCACAGATCTCGATTTCACCAAAACGTTCTTTGCTTATGATTACCGCATTCAACTCAACCACTACAAGCAATGGATTAAGATCGAGCGATTCTAGAAGATCCGAAATGGAAAATCCTTTTGAAACTTCTCGATTTTCCCCATTTATTTTAGCCTGAATTTTATTGCTTTCACTTACCATCGATCTTAGACCATGTTGAATTAACCTTGGGTTCATAAGATAAAACTGCTTCCGGCGGTGAGGGAGCCCCCCAAATATCTCTAAGAACTGCCACGCCTTTCGCCCCCGTTTTCAACAACGTTGTGACACTGCTCGATGTTACTCCACCTATCGCTATTACTGGGACTCGAACTTGGTCACTTAATACCTGTAGAGCTTCTAATCCTAAGGGAACAATATCAGGATGCGAATCCGTCCTAAAAATAGAACCCAAGAATAGATAATCGACTCCTTCCTTAGCCATATCAAGTCCCTCCTGGACACTATGGACTGACCTCCCTACGATTTTGCTTGGACCAAGAATTTCACGCACCTTTTGAGGATTCAAAGATCGCACACCCAAGTGAACTCCGTCTAAATGATGAATCAATGCAAGATCAGTCCTATCGTTAATCACAAAGACCGTTTCGTTAGATCTAGCTGTCGGCAATAGCTTACTCACTAATTCCCCAAGTTTCTTAGGAGATGTGTAGGGACCCCTTAGATGGAATACATCCGGAATTCCGGATTGTAAAATCTCTGTTGCATGTTCTACAAAGTATTTCTGCCCTAAAACATCATCGTCTGTGACAACATGCAATCCACTTATCATTGAAAGCGCTGTCCCACTTCAGTTCCTCGACCACGTATCCACGAGCAGGCACTCATCCTTTTTTTCCCTGGGGGCTGAATTTCCTGGACTTCCAAAACTCCCTGACCAGTAGCGACTTTAAGACCAAAAGCTGAATCTGCTTCCAATACTGTCCCTGGCAATACACCAGTAACCGATTTCACAGAAGGAATTGCCTTGAATAGCTTGATGGGCTTATCCATCAAGACCGACCATGCGCCCGGGAGTCTGTCCGTTCCTCTTATCAAGTTGGAGATCGACGAAGCCTGCTGTGACCAATCGATACGAGCCGTATTTCTATTGATTTTAGGCGCATACGTGACAAGGGAGCCATCCTGCACCTTGCCTGTTAACGATCCATCTTCCAGGGATACCAGAGTCTTCCCCAAAGCTTCGGCTCCTGATTTAGCTAATCGCTTTTCCAAATCATATGCGGTGTCAGTTCTCCGTATTTTTTCTTTCGATTGGAAAAGGATTGGTCCTGCATCCATTTCCTCAACCATATGCATAACCGTTACTCCAGACTCTTCAAATCCTCTGATAAGTGCCCAATTGATCGGCGCTGCTCCTCTAAGTAACGGCAACAGAGAAGGATGGACATTGACACACCCTAATGGAAACATACCAAGTATGGATTCTGTTATTTTTTTTCCGTAAGCGACTACTACAGAGACGTCCGGCTTCGTTTCCTTCAAAATTCTTTCAAATGCTGGATCGGTCAGATCTTCGGGTTCAAAGATCAAAAAACCATTACGCAGAGCCTCTTCTTTCACAGGAGTACTATGAAACTCCCGCCCCCTTCCTGCTGGACGGTCTGGGCGAGTGACCACACCGACTACTTGATGTCCATTTTCAACCAAGAGCTGAAGAGATGGCACAGCAAACTCTGGAGTCCCCCAAAATAAGATTCTCACTGTAGTGATTCCTCTTCCCGAGCTTTCTTCCATTTTTTCAAAAGAAGCTTTCTTTTTAGAGGAGTAACTCTATCGAAAAATAGGATGCCATCCAAATGGTCTATCTCATGTTGAATGACCCTACTCAACAATCCATCAGCTTCTAGTTCAATAGCTCTACCCAGATCATCTTCGGCCTTAACGACTATATGAGCAGGACGTTTGACTATTTCTTCCATGCCAGGAATACTCAAGCACCCTTCTGTAGCTTTTTCTTTGGTTTTACTAGATTCCAAGATCACTGGATTAACTAGTGTTAATCTTTGCGATTCTAAGTCATCTGCTCTACTGACGTCCAACACACAAACTCTTAGAGAAATACCTATCTGTGGGGCTGCTATTCCAATGCCTCCGGCAGAATACATGGTATCGAAAAGGTCTTGAACCAAGGCTTCAGTCTCTTCTCCAAACTTTTCTATCTCCGCCGTTTGTGTACGAAGGACTTTTTCTCCTAACAACACAATCCTCCTGACTGTCACCGGAATTTGTCTCCTAACTCAATCTTCCGAGAGACTCTACTCCGCTCTACAGTAATCTTACTCTCCCCAGCTGTCCTGATAATCAAACGGTCTGTATCAGCATGAATCACCTCTCCGACGATCCCTCCACTAGTGACCACTTCGTCACCCGTTTTTATGTTCTGTATCATTTCTTGACGACGCTTCTCTTCTTTTCTCTGAGGGCGAATCAGAAGAAAATAAAATATGAATACAATCAGGATTATATTCAGAAAAAAAACGACTGTTCCGGACGCCCCTTCACGTGGGGCCGCAAATTGAACTGCCAGTAAAGCTTCGTACACGATATAGCTCCAATTTATGTTAGTGTGATAATTAGAAGTAACAGCTATCCATAAGATCCATTAGAATATCAGGTGGCTGATTCTCTATAACGTCTCAGCCATTCCTTTGACCATGAATTAAAGCTAGCATCTGCAATCCGCTTCCGGGACTCCTCTGCCAGTTGCACAAGAAATTGGATATTATGTATCGAGAGTAGTCTTGCTCCAAACAACTCACCGGAAACAAAAAGATGACGGATATACGCCCTATCATATTTTTGGCAAGCATAGCACTCACATTCAGAGTCAATTGGGGCCTGGTCTTCCGAGAAACGTGCAGCTCGCAGGTTAATTTGCCCTTCTTCTGTAGACCACGCAGTGCCATGCCGAGCATTGCGTGTTGGTGCCACGCAGTCAAACATATCACATCCTCTAGTAATAGCTTCAAGTAAATCATCAGGATATCCCACGCCCATTAAATAGCGGGGTACACTAGCTGGAATAACTGTATCCAACGCTTCTAAAACTCTCCACATATCTTCTTTCTTTTCTCCTACACTTAGACCGCCTATACCCATTCCATCCCAATCACCAAGATCAAGAAACGACCTAACTTGATTCACCCTCAAGTCCGTGAAAACATTACCCTGAAGAACTGGGAACAAACTCTGTTTGGTTTCCTGCTCTTTTCCTTGACTGGCAGCAAAATGCTCCTTGCACCGCTTAAGCCATCCCAAAGTACGGCTATTTGCTGATTCCGCCTCTATCCTGCTTACTCCCCCTGGCGGACATTCATCGAAAGCCATGATTACATCTGCACCTAGTTGGCCTTGAATATCCATGACTTTTTCTGGGGTAAACAAGTGAGAAGACCCATCGATATGACTCTTGAACACCACACCTTCATCACTGATTTTATTTGTTTTTGCTAAGGAAAAAACTTGATATCCTCCTGAATCCGTCAGGATGGGGCCATCCCAACGCATGAATTTATGTAGCCCACCTAAACGTTCAACCAGATCCTCTCCTGGCCTCAGGTACAAGTGATAAGTATTCGCAAGAATCATGGACGCGCCTGTTTCTAGAACTTCCTCTGGAGCAACACCTTTAATAGATCCATTGGTGCCTACAGGCATGAACACAGGAGTTTCCACTTCTCCGTGAGGAGTTTTGAATGTACCAGATCTTGCAGATTTTAAAGTGCTACTTAATGTATATTTGAACATTTCCTATGTATCTCTATAGACAGGTAATACCGTCTGCTTCCATGAACAGTGACTTGTACTGCAAGTTAGTCTGTCACCTTACAAGCCCAATTATAACCTATTCAATGGCCATTGCATCTCCGTAGGAATAGAAACGATATTCCTCCCTGATTGCTTCAAGATAAGCTTTTCTTAGAGTTTCATACCCACAGAATGAAGCTACCAACATCATAAGGGTAGACTTCGGTAAATGAAAATTCGTTATGAGACCATCGATCATCACACATTCCTGCGGTGGCCTGATAAATAAATCGGTTTCTCCTGGCCCTGGCATCACCACGCCACCTTTTTCAGCGCTTTCTAAAGTCCTAACCACTGTTGTTCCTACTGCCCAAATACGCCGGCCTTCCGATTTGGCCTTGTTCACCACTGCCGCTGTGCTTGTTGGTATTACATAACTTTCTGTGTGCATATGATGTTTTTCTAATTCTATTGTCTCAACAGGCCTAAATGTCCCTACTCCGACATCCAGAGTAATCGGTACTCGCTGTATGCCTTTGAGATCAATTTCATCCAACAAACTGGGAGTGAAATGCAAACCCGCTGTAGGTGCCGCTACGGAACCAGGAGTTTTAGAGTACACGGTTTGGTAACGGTCTCGATCAATCGGTTCTTCCTCTCTATTCAAATAAGGAGGCAATGGCATCCGGCCATATTTTTCCAAGGATTTTTCTACGCTATCTTCAGAAATCAGACGGACCAAACGATTTCCTCCGGGTAGCATATCCAAAATCTCTATATGCAAGTCATTGCTTATTTCGACCATTCGTCCTGGTTTCAATTTCCCTCCAGGACGGACCAGAGCTTCCCAAACCTTCCCTTCAAACAAGGATTCACTTTCATCGAAATTTAAATCTGATACGAAAGAGTTGATCGGCTCAGACCATGGTTTCAGAAGCAACACTTCACAGTGAGCACCCGTCGGCTTGCGGCCCAGAAATCTGGAGGGAATGACCTTCGTTTCGTTGACCACCAGGACATCGCCAGATCGAAGCAGGCCTACCAAGTCTCGAAACATCAAATGTCTCTGAGTACTTCCTCTTTTCGAAACCACCAGAAGCTTACTCTGATCTCTACGTTCTGTCGGATAGCTAGCGACTAGTTCCGATGGGAGATCATAATCATAATCTGAAAGCCGCGTACCTTTTATTGCACCCCTGTTAGTCAACTAAATCCAGCTGTTCTTCGCCCATACCTTTATCTCTTTTGGGTGGCTCGAAACCACACCTGAGATATGCTCGAGTGGTAGCTAGTCTTCCCCTAGGAGTCCTCATAAGAAAGCCTTCTTGTATTAAAAAGGGCTCATAAACATCTGTCAGAGTTGAGAGATCCTCACTAATTGCCACAGCCAATGTTTGAGCTCCAACAGGCCCTCCATTGAACTTTTCAATTATTGCCCTAAGTACCCTATCGTCCATTTCATCCAGTCCATATTCGTCTACCTCAAGCATACAAAGAGCATCCTCAGCTACTTTCTTCGTAATACTTCCGTTAGCCCGCACTAAAGCAAAATCGCGGACGCGGCGGAGTAGCCGGTTAGCAATTCTCGGTGTTCCTCTTGAACGTTTAGCTAAAACTTCCGCCCCTTCAAGAGAGCACTCCACGTTCATGATCATCGCACTTCGAACTATAATTTCTGTCAATTCTTCAGAAGGGTAAAAATTCACTCGTTGAATAATTCCAAAACGAGAGCGCATAGGTGATGTGAGTAGACCGAATCTGGTAGTTGCACCCACTAAAGTGAATTTTTCAATATCCATTGTCATCGTCTGAGCTTTAGGCCCGTCTGCTAAACGAATTTCTACACGAAAATCTTCCATAGCAGGATACAGATATTCCTCCATGACTGGTCGCAATCTGTGTATCTCATCAATAAAAAGAATGTCCCCTTCTTCTTGATTGCTTAGTGGACCAACCAGGTCAGCAGGTTTTTCGAGAATCGGGCCTGAAGTAGCCCTAAACCCCACACCCATTTCTTTGGCTAGTAGTGATGCCAGCGTCGTCTTGCCAAGCCCAGGAGGACCGTGAATTAACAAATGATCTAAGGGTTCCTTGCGACGTATAGCCGACTCAATTGATATCTTGAGAGATTCTTTGACTTTGTTTTGTCCAATAAATTCATCCAGGCTACTAGGTCGCAAGGCTGGTTCCGATAATATTTCTTTACCGATAGTTTCTGGAGTGGTTACCTCATGCCTATCTTTCATAGCCTCAAATTCCTGGACCGCAAAATCAGTGTCATCTTTTCGATAAAGCCAACCGAATCAAGTCATCTGTATTGCCGATATTCTCACCTTCCAAAGCTGCACGAACAGCTGCATCAGCATCGACAAAAGAATATCCCAGTGCTATCAGTGCTGCTACAGCCTCCTGGGAACTTGATCCCAAAGAACCAGAAGTCAAGTCAGGGCCATCTGCCAGATCTTCTACTTTATCAGCCAATTCTAATGCAATGCGCTCTGCTGTCTTTTTCCCCACACCACTCACTTGAGAAAGAGCCGCAATGTCCTTCTCCATCAATGCTTTGACCAGCCTTGAAGATGAGTAAGTCGACAGCATGGCTAAAGCCACCTTAGGCCCAACACCGGAAGCGCCTAGGAGTCTCTTAAAGAGTTCTCTCTCTTTAGATTCCAAAAAGCCATACAGTTTGATTGAATCATCTCGGACTACTTGAAGAGTATAGATTTCGAATTCTGTTATCAGGTGCTCTGGAATTCTCTCTAAGACACTCAATGGGACATATACCTCATAGACAACACCGCTGGCTGTCTCTACTTCTATTTGATCATCCAGACGAGTAAGTAAATTCCCCCTCAACCGACTAATCACATCAAACCCCCTAAAATACTATATGACAGAGCTGCAGCCACCGCGTCAGATGCGTCAGATGGATTCGGAATCTCTTTAAGGTTCAATCTTTTTTTTACCATAAATGCCACTTGATCTTTTGTAGCATTTCCATTCCCAGTAACAGCTTTTTTTATCTCCCGGGGAGTATACTCTGCCACTGGAACACCACAAATTTCAGCAGCCAGAAGAATAACCCCTCTTGCATGTCCGAGCATCAGTGCACTTCGAGCGTTCTTCCCCACAAATACATCTTCAACTACTACAACATCTGGCTCAAATCTTTCAATGACAGTCTTTACCTCATCATAAATTTCCCTCACGCGTACCCCCAGTAGCTGCTTGGACGAAGTACGAAAGACTCCACATTCCCTCAACGAAAAATCATGAGGAGGGGCGTACTGGACCACTCCGTATCCCGTCACCATAGTACCGGGGTCAATTCCTAATATCAATTCTGACCTCAAGTTAAATCACCTGATCTAAAATCTTCTCGTCAAAATCAGCGTTCGAAGACACTTCCTGAACATCATCACAATCCTCTAAGGCCTCGATGATTTTTAAGAGCTTTTTTGTGTCTTCTACACCCACTAAAATTTCATTCTTGGGCACCCAGCTCAACTCTGCCCTAGATATTGTAGCATCCGATTCTTTCAAATGCCTCTGTACTTCATGGAATTGCTCCACACCAGTAATGACTGCTATTTCTTGATCATCTACCACAACATCCTCAGCCCCCGCCTCAATGGCTAGCTCAAATACTTTTTCCTCTTCTACATGACTACCATCCAGATAGATCATTCCTTTCCTGTCAAATTGCCAACCCACCGACCCCGTAGTGCCCAAGCTACCTGAATTTTTTGTTAAAATATGTCTAATGTCTGCAACTGTCCTATTTTGGTTATCGGTAAGAGCTTCGATATATAACGCTACACCGCCAGGTCCATATCCTTCGTATACGATTTGTTCGTAGCTCACCCCTTCTAGATCACCAGTTCCTTTCTTAATCGCCCTCGTGATATTATCAGCCGGCATGTTGCCAGATTTTGCGGTTTCCACAGCCAGCCGCAGACGAGGATTGAAGTTGGGATCTCCACCCCCATCCCGAGCTGCAACAGTGATCTCTCTGATGAGCTTAGTAAATATTTTACCCCTTTTTGCATCGGTAGCTGCTTTTTTCCTCTTGATGGTTGCCCACTTACTGTGTCCAGACATGATTTCCTTTTGTTAACCTGTTGATGAAGGTCGGCTGCCTGTAGTGGTCAGCCTGGGAGCACTTTCTTATGGCACTACATCAAATCCTTCACTCTTTCTAGGGTGGCTCTCTCTTCTGTAACAGTTCTTACCGATAAGGGCATACGTATATAGAGGTTGATTCAGGAATCAGTGCCTTTAACGGTCCCTTGGCTTCCAATCCCAATAACTTTCTGCGACTCCCATTGATACCATTCACGGAGTCTGTCACATTTTCAATCTTATTAGCTGGGTATTGCTCTCCGTTATCCCTATGCCCTCCGTATGAATATCCCAAGGACCTCAATGCGTTTGAGGACAATTATTTAAAGGAGGATATGATTGTAGGACGAACGAGTCGATGCGTCCAGATTTCAGCCTGCACATGTTGTGAGCTGGAATCTACAGAAAGCTCAGTTTTTCGTTAATGAGATCGACGTTTCTTCGCAATTTGGTCTAAAATCTTTTTCTCTTCCATAGTCAGAGAACTCATTCCACTCTCTGCTATTTTATCTAGAATCACATCGACAGCATCGAGAGTGATATTTTTACTTTTCTTGTTCCTTGTCGAAGGCTCCTCTACAACGAGCCTCACATTTCTACTCCTGAATAGCGCTCCAATACTGGAATTTCGGAAAACTATCCAGGCATCCTGGATTCTATTAGAAAACCCCCTGTTATCAGGAAGAAAAACAAACCCTGCAAGGAATCCCCCCAAATGTGCAAAATGCGCAACTCCATCTCCTGCTTGTAGGTTTAAAAAAGTGACCGCAAAAGTGAAGCCTACTAGCCACTTAATTTTGATGGGAAAAATCCCCCATACATACACCAGAACGTTAGGCCAAGTCATGGCAAAAGCTAACATGACACCATAAACTCCCGCCGACGCACCTACGATCGAATTAGTAACGAAAGCATAGCTAAGAACTGCGCCACCTAATCCACATCTAACAAAATATCTCAAAAATTTCCTCGATCCCCACCGTCTCTCCAAAGGAGGACCTAGAAAGAAGAGGAGGAGCATATTCCCAAAAACGTGCCAAAATCCTCCATGCACAAACATGTAAGTCAGCACACCCCAGGGACGAATCAAAATTTTGTACGGCTGAAAAGAAAACCACTCGTAAATAAACGTATTACCCACAACCAAGCCGACGATCCATACAGACATGTTCATCCAGATTAATTTTTTAACCCACGGTGTAAGTCTGCCGTCAAAGCCACCTAACCTGAATCCGTAATTTCTCATGGATTTCTTGATATATGATAAGCCTTTAGCTTTGTCACTCTATCTAAGATCTCCGTCGGGAATGCAGACGATTTTCCGCCAATAGTAGAAGTTTCTCACAAAGCTCCTGAAAAGAAAATCCTGCGGCTTTTGCAGCCTTGGGGAACAGACTGTTAGCTGTCATACCTGGAAGAGAATTGGCTTCTAGGCACCAAGCAGTGCCTTGTTCATCTAAGATGAAATCAATGCGAGACAAGTCTCTCAAACCCAACAAAGTGTGGACTTCTAATGCTATTTCGGCAACGGTAGAAGCCGTTAGTTCTTCGATCTTTGCAGGAAAAATTTCCTCGGCCATCTCTGGTCTATATTTACATTCGTAATCAAATATTTCATGCTTTGAAATGATCTCTCCAATAGGGAGAGCGCTTTCACCTACGACTCCAACAGTAAGTTCACGTCCCGGTACGAAAGTTTCGTACATTAAAGCTGGCCCACCCATTTTTTCAGATGCAAAGCACAGCTCCAGAGACGCTTGATTTGTAACTAGTGTTAAGCCTACGGATGACCCTCCATCAACAGGCTTACATATCAACGGAAATCTTAAGATATCTGCAACTTCCTCTACTTTACTGGACAACACCCAATCGGGAGTCGAGATGTTAGCAGCTCTCAATAACCTCTTTGTCAGACCTTTGTTCATTGCTAGAACACAGCCGAACATATCGCTTCCCACATATGGAATTTCTAATAAATCCAGCACAGCCTGAATAGTTCCGTTTTCTCCCATACCACCATGAAGAACAGGAAAAACAATATCTGCTTTTTTTAACTGGTCTACGTATTCCAGTAATCCCAGAGATGAATTAAAATCCCGGACTGCAGATGATGGAACACGCGGGATGACACCCTTCAAAAGATCTTCCTCTTGGGACGAGCTTATCAATCCACAGACTGGATCCAGCGACACTACATCATGCCCTCTTTCTCTTAGCCCATTCGCAACTTGAGCTCCCGAAGCCAAGGACACATCTCTTTCATCAGAATCTCCCCCCAACAGAACGACTACTCTCATAGTTCAGGAGCTTCTTTTTCAATTGCAAAACCATTCAGGAGCATCCATTCATCATCATAAAGTTTCGACATATAATGTTCTCCCCAATCACATAGTATAGTGACAATAACTGCGTCGGAATCCAAACCTCTGGCCAATTCAACTGCAGCATGCACTAAAAGTCCTGAAGAGCCTCCAACAAAAAGCCCTTCCTCTCGAGTTAACCTCCTGGCCATCTGAAAAGCCTGGAAGTCATCGACAGTGATCCATCCGTCAATGACTTCCATATCCAAGGACCCCGGCACTTTATCACTCCCCAAACCTTCCACTTTATAAGAATGTCCTTCTGCCATTTCTCCTGTGTCATAAAAATTCTTCAATATGGACCCTTTAGGATCAACACCAAAAATTTTTACAGATGGATTTTTTTCCTTCAAGTAACGACCGACACCACTAATAGTTCCCCCCGTTCCAGCTCCTGCAAGAAAATGGGTGATCCTACCTTCGGTTTGTTCCCAAATTTCAGGCCCCGTAGTCTCATAGTGCGCCCTTGGATTTGCTTGATTATAAAATTGGTTTGCTAGAATCGCTCCAGAGGTTTGATCAGCGATAGTTTGTGCCCTTACTGTGTAGTGGTCTGGATGGTCTGGGGGAACATCTGAGGGAGTAATAACAACCTCAGCTCCAAATGATTCCAGGAGTTTCACTTTTTCTCGACTCATTTTATCTGGCATAGTAAAAATGCATCTGTATCCCCTGGTAGCGGCAACCAGAGCCAATGCTATACCTGTATTGCCGCTGGTTGCTTCGACAATTACGCCACCTTCTTTCAAACTCCCTTCCTTCTCAGCAGCCTCCACCATAGCGAGGCCAATCCGATCTTTGACGGACCCTCCTGGGTTCATGAATTCACACTTTCCGTAGACCAGCCCACCCACTCCGACTGTAACTTTATTTAGTTTAACCATGGGAGTGTTTCCGACTGTCCCTATTATATCATTATATGTCACATAACTACTCATCGACCCATCAACCTCTCTGTTTTAGCAAATGAAATGGGGATCTGAGCCCAGACAGAAATAGGCTCACCATTCATAGATGCCGGGGTGAATCTCATATCCTTAGCTGCGTGAACAGCAGAAGAATCAAAAGCTGGATACCCACTGGATTCCAGAATGGAAACACTGTCAACAGCTCCCTCGTAGGTTATACGCAACCGTAGGAGAGAACTCCCTTCTACATCTCTATCCCACAAATCCAAAGGGTACTCTACACCTAACGTGCCCTCGATCGGAGTTGGATCAATGACATCTCCTTTCTCAACACATCCTGGCAAAAACAGGGTAGCACTAATCACTACTTGGATTAAACCTCTCAATTTTCTTTTTCCATTTTTAGGTCCTGTCGAGTTTCAAATAGCCAGTTCAAAGCTTCCCTTGGAGTCATTGCATCAAGGTCCAAACCTACTAGAGCTTCGTGGAGTCGGTCATTCGCTGATTCGTCACAGTCTAAAACTGCAGTGGATGATTCAATCTCCATTCTCGTAAGATGATACGAATCAGATCCAGGTACACTCCCCTCCATTTTCTCCAAAAGCTCCATAGAACGAACAATGACCTGGTTGGGGAGGCCTGCCAAACGAGCCACGTGAACCCCATAGGATTTATCAGATTCTCCTTCTTTCAGGAGTCTCAGAAAAATTATCTTGTCTCCCACTTCTCGTATGTCCATTGTCATATTTTTAACAGCATCAAGCAGTTGATTAAGTTCCGTCAATTCGTGGTAGTGCGTAGCAAATATTGTCTTAGCACCTAAACTTTCATGAATATATTCCGTAACTGCCCAAGCTATTGAAACTCCATCGTAAGTAGATGTGCCCCTACCTATCTCATCTAGCAAGATAAGACTTCTACTAGTAGCATTGCGAATGATGGATGCTGTCTCAGTCATCTCTAGCATAAAAGTAGACTGAGCTTGAGCTAAATTGTCCGAAGCGCCTACACGAGTAAATATCCGATCTACTAGAGGTATCTTCGCATTTTCTGCTGGAACATAAGAGCCCATATGGGCCATTAGGGTTATCAATCCGACCTGCCTTAAAACAGTCGATTTTCCAGCCATATTAGGACCGGTTAGTATTATAATTCTCCCAGACTGACTCAATTCGATGTCATTGGGAATAAATGATCCTTCTGGCATTACAGCTTCGACAACTGGATGACGGCCTCCTTGGATCTCAAGAGTGAAATCTTGATTTATTTGAGGCAAAACATAGCCTCTGCGGTCGGCAACCTGTGCCAAAGCATTTAGAACATCCAGTTTTGCTACCTGTTGTGCCGTTTTCTGGACTCTGTCAATTTCTAGTTCGACAACTGAACGAACAGCCTTATAGATATCCGCCTCTAGGTCCGCGATGTTCTCTTCGGCAACAAAAACTCTTTCTTCCCATTCCTTCAATTCAGGAGTGAAATATCGCTCAGCATTAGATAAGGTTTGCTTGCGAATATAATCTTCAGGGATTTTGTCTAAATTAGATTTTGTAACCTCCAAGTAATAGCCGAAAACTTTGTTGAACCCAACTTTCAAAGAATTAATGCCAGTTCTCTCTCTCTCGCTGGCCTGTAAATTTGCTATCAGTCTTTTAGCTTCATCACGAATCTGTCGCAGCTCATCTAGTTCTATGGAGTAGCCTTCTCTAATCACCTGTCCGTCGCTTAAGTTTGCTGGAGCGTCTAGATCTATCGCCTCTCCTATGAGATCGACAACATCTTCCATGAGATCAAGGCTCACTACTAGAAAACGCAGGGCCTTACCCTCTAAGGATGTTCCATTCTCTCTTATTTCTGGAAGTTTTTTTAATGAACTATTAAGAGCCAACAAATCCCTAGGGTTGATCCTCGCGGAACCCAACCTTCCAGCTAAGCGCTCCAAGTCATTTATCTGAGCTAGAGTCGTGCGGAATTCCGCCCTCACATCTCTGCGCTCATAAAGTTCTTTTATCCCAGTTTGTCGTTCAAGAATTTGTTCCAGTCGTAGGAGAGGTCTAAGCAACCATTTCCTCAAAGTCCTGGCACCCATCGGAGTGAGAGTTTCGTCTAGGATTGAGATCAAAGTGGCCTCTTCCTGACCCGGCCTCAAGCAATCTACAAGCTCGAGATTCCTCCTGGTCATCTCGTCCAGTAGCATCGTGGCTCCACTTCTTACAATTCTTGGATGCTGCAGATGGAGTATCCCTCGAGGTCGAATTTCTTCCACATACATCAACAGAGCCCCTGCAGCCACTATCATTTGATTGTCGGCATCTGCGAAGCCTAGTGCCTTGAGATCTTTCACTTTGTAATTCGATTTGAGAGTGTCATCAGCACTCCCATACTCGAACAAGCAACTGTTTCGATAAGTTCTCAAATGTATTGGAATAATCTCATCTAAATTAAGGGTCGGTTGAGATTCAGATAAGCTTTTTTCCAACGATACGGGCAGTAGGATTTCCTTAGGATCTAAGCACCCCAATTCTCCTTGAATATCTGAAACAGAAACATTCTTGACGGTGATTTCACCAGTAGACAAATCCAGACTGGCCAACCCTATGAAATCTAGTAATGGCTCAGTGATAGCAACCAAAAAATTATTCTTTTTTGAGTTAAGAAGCCCATCGGTTAAAACAGTTCCTGGTGTAACAGTCTCTGTGACCTCCCTCCTCACTATCCCTTTTGCAACGCTTGCATCCTCAACCTGATCGCAGATAGCTACTTTCAGGCCCATCTTAATCAAACGCTCCAAATACCCATCTATAGCTTTTGCTGGAACTCCAGCCAGGGGTACCCGCCTAGCGGCCCCGTTATTACGAGAAGTCAGTGTGAGCCCCAACAGCTTAGATCCCTTTTCTGCATCTTCACAGAAAAGTTCATAAAAATCACCCACTCTAAAAAACACCAGAGTATCTTGATGCTTAGATTTAACCTCTCTCCACTGCCTCATGAGAGGAGTTTCCTCTATCTGCCCGATATCATTAGTTGCTATACTCGGAATCTTCATATCACAAAGTTCAAGGTAGGCCTTACTGACATCAGTTCCTCGGAGGGAACCAGAAATACCAGATGATCAAAAGAACAAGAAAACAAGATACTACATTCACTAATAATACATCCATTACTTGCCCAAAAACCTTCTCCGAATTATTCGGATGATCCTATCCATTGATTTGCCAATTCCCGTGCAATGGAAGAATGTAAACGATTCGCATTGGTCACCACTGTCAAACTACTAAAAGCCATAGCCGCACCAGCGATCACAGGAGAAAGTAGAATCCCAAAAATCGGGTACAGAACTCCAGCTGCCACAGGAATTCCCAAAGCATTGTAAATAAACGCTCCAAAAAGGTTCTGCCTTATATTTTTTACAGCCAATCGGGAGATATCCCTTAATTCGGCAACGCCCTTAAGAGATTGTGACACTAGTACCACATCCGCAGATTCTAAGGCGACATCCGATGCATCACCCATTGCAATTCCGATGTCTGCCTGACTAAGCGCAGCTGCGTCATTTATACCATCTCCGACCATCGCCACTATCCGTCCTTCTTCCTGGAGTCTTCGAACATTTGCAACCTTATCCCCTGGAAGCATTCTGGCTCTCACATCTGTAATTCCCACTTCTTTTGCTACTGCGTTAGCTGTTCTTTTATGATCCCCCGTCAGCATGATAACCCTAACATCCATATCTCTTAATCTATCAATCACTTCCTTAGAGCCAGCCCTTACCGGATCAAAGATCATGAATGCTCCAAGATATTCATTGTTTGCAGAGACCAGCACTGGAGTCTGCTCTATTTCAGCCACCTCATCAATCTGCTGTACTTTTCGAGTAAAGCTCATGCCAGAGTCGGTCAAAAAGTCCAGGGTCCCAACACGCACCATACTACCTTCTGTCTTAGCACTGACCCCCAACCCAGGGATGGCATTAAATTCCGTTGCCTTACTCGACTGGATTCCTCTCTCCAAGGCGGCCTTAACTATAGCCTTGCCCAACAAATGCTCAGATCCGATTTCTACAGAGGAAGCCAAACGCAACAAGTCCTCTTCGGAAACATTGTCACTTGGCATTATAGCAGCGACTACCGGATACCCTTGAGTCAAAGTACCCGTTTTGTCGATGATCACCGTGTCTATTTTACAAGCTGATTCAATCACATCACCATTTCGAACCAAGAGGCCTCGCTCTGAAGCTTTCCCCAACGCAATCATAACCGAAAACGGAGTGGCCAACCCTAAAGCACAGGGACAAGCTATAACTAGGACAGAAACGGCTGCTACTACTCCATAATTCAGTGCTGCTTCTGGTCCGAAATTATACCAAGCAGTGAATGTGAGGACCGCTATAATCATCACAGTAGGAACAAAATATCCAGCGACTATATCCACTGATCTTTGAATGGAAGGTTTGGAAGCTTGAGCTTTCCTCACCAATTCTAAAATACGTGAAAGGACCATTTGTTCGCCAACGGAATCAGCACAAAATCGGATAATGCCATCTATATTAGTCGTGCCACCAATGACTTTGTCACCCACCTCTTTCATTCGGGATAACCCCTCTCCCGTGATCATGGATTCATCTACTGAAGTAAGCCCTTCTATGATATAACCATCTACTGGTATTTTTTGCCCTGGTCGAACCAAGACGCTCATCCCTTTTTCAATTTGGGAAGCCAGGACACTGGTCTCCTCTTCATCTATTATGACAGTTGCCCTTAAGGGACGAAGGTCCATTAAAAATTCAATGGTCCGGGAAGTTTTACTTCTTGCTTTAGCTTCCAGATATTGGCCTAGCAAAACTAGTGTGATCACTACTGCAGTAGCTTCAAAAAAAGGCATGGCAGTGCCTTCCGGAAAATACGACGGGAGAATCACTGCCAGAAAGGAGTAGCCCCAAGCGGCTCCAGTCCCCAGCGCCACCAGGGTATCCATGTTTGCAGTTCTCTGCTTCAATGCCTTCCCTGCTCCCACAAAAAACTGCCCTCCCACATAACCCATAATGGGAATTGTCAGTACTGCACTTAAGGCCCAGAGTCTCCTATGAATAACTGGATCAAGGTCGGACAGTCCCGGCAACCATGAAATCTTTCCGATTATCAAAACCGGTATGCTCAGCAACAATCCTACCCAAAATTTCTTCATCAATACGTCAGACCTAAGGTCCCTTTGTCGCTGTTTCTCCTGCAGAACATTTTCAATCTTATTAGAGCCCTTATCAATCTTAATACCGTACCCATTTTCAGTGACCGCATTATATATGTCCATCGAATCAAGCACCCCTTGAATCGACCCCACCAGGGCAGTTTCCGTAGCCAAGCTAACCTGGGCAGAAACAACACCTCCGACTCCTAGGAGCACTTTCTCCACCCTTCCCACACAAGCCGCACAGTGCATACCAGAGATATAAAATTCTTGGATTACCGTTTTTTCGGTGCTCATAATGGGTCCGAAACCTCCAAGGAAACATCATCCACTAATGTTGCCACTTGGCCAATCTCTATAAGGTTTTGCATGAGCCTGTCAGCATGATCTCGTTGCTGAAAATTCCCCATACGCACTCTAGTCAATGTCTTTCCTTTAATACGTACTATCCTAACTTCAAAACCTTGATGTGACAGTGTGGTCGCTAAAGCTTTAGCCCTATCACTACTCGAGAATGCACCAACTTGGATAGCGTAAATCCCTAAATTTCCCTCATTAACATCTTCTACTAAAAATTGATCTTCATAGGTGGCCACAACCCTGTTCTGCGTATCTAAAACATCAGGTGCAATTTCTAGCTCTTCAACAAGATGTGCATTACTCTCAATCCATGCTCTCGCAACTCCTCGTTTTGGACTTCTTGGATAGTCCAGCAATATAGCCTGGAAGTACTCTGAAGCTCTCAGGAAATCGCCCTTAGCGACTGACATAAGGCCCAGACGAGATAACGCATCATCAGAGTAGGGTCCACCCGGAAATGATAGTACAAGTCTTTGGAAATCCAGACTAGCCAACTGTGGATCCACCGTCAGTACTCCTCTCAACCACAAACTGTACTGGCGATCATGTCGATTTATTTCTCGTTGATCATCTTCCCACCATACTTGCAAGGTCGACCTAGCACTTTCCACGTCTCCCGTGGATGCCAATGAATCCACGATAAATAGTGTCCCCTGACCCTCTAGAGGGAAAAAACAAGACATCATCAACAGAAAATGAACTGCTACATTCTCTAGAAAATTGCGTCTTCCTGAAATCTTAAAGTAAGAAGCCATTCTTCCAAGTGGTGTTGGTCTGACAAAGTGCTAGCTTTCAATAAAAGATCCACTCTCAGTAGGTTGACCAGTGCCGAACAGACCGCTCCATGGCTCCATCCCTTAGCCTGCGAAACAATCTGTCGAGTCAACCATTTCTGATGTGGCGGAAGCAAACTCTCCAGGCTTGCCGCCCCTCCTTCTACTACTAAACCTATCCTCAAAAGATGGGTAGACAAGCCAACGGTCAAACCCACCCCATCTTCTCCCTGTGACAATAAAATAGGCAGGCTCTCGATCGCTTGCTTGAAGTTCCTTTTCCCGACCAAGTCGAACCACTTCCAACGATCTTGGCTCAACAAGGTAATGCCGGCCTCCATAACATGAGATTTCTTAATGGAAGCTTCTCCCGTTGCTAATCCTGCAAGTTTCTCTAGTTCCTGAGATAACACCCCCAAGTCGGATCCAACTGCATTAGCCATCGCCCTAGCAGCTTCAACATCTACCTCAATATCAAACCTCTGTAAGCTTTGCTCCATAAGCCAACCAGGTATGTCGTCCAGACGAATTAGATCAAACTGTATTACTCGTGATTTATGCTTAAGAGAACTGTAGAATTTTGCCTTGGAACCTTTGGGGATTGTAGCAGAAAGGACTAACACCAAACCTGAAAGGTTACTTTCTATAAGATTCAAAATGATATCACGAGTTTTAGCTGTTCCTGACAAGTCCTGCACTCCCTGAATCACTACCACTCGCCACTCAGATAACATGGGTGGGGTGGACGCAGTACGGGCCAGGTGCTCAAGGTCAACCTTAGAAGCTCTGATTACATCCAGATTGAAATCTCTAACTTCCTGATCTAGATGAACATTTATTAGTTCTTTTACAGCTTCTTCCTTCCGGAATTCATCTTCTCCGTGTAATAAATAAACCCCCCCTAAACCATGGCTATCTATAAAATCGGAAATGACACTCATGGTCTTAATCTACCAGTAAAAGTGATCTTATTTATACTCAACAAGGTCCGCCTGACGCAGTACAGAAGATGCCCGATACCGTTCACCCATAGTAGAGTATTCGTACATCAAGCCATTAATATCCGACCAGAACCAATAGACAAATTTAGAACTAGAGGGTTGTTCAAAAATATCGAGTGAGGACCTTGGGATTATAAGCTGCTGTCTAAGAGGAGGGCTAGATACGACTATGGCAGGAAGATCTACATCCTGACCAGCATTGCTGAAAACAGCCGAATTTTTCAGGAGGACTATGAAGGACACCAATGCACATACAATTACACAAGATCTGGCCAATAGTGTCAGGTAGGTGCCGCCCAGTATTTTTTCATCT
>Ga0209403_10002196_pt1 | contig 23678 bp, 24 predicted proteins | sample ArcticOcean_MG_C_8_FD_187440 | JGI IMG/M metagenome (GOLD analysis project Ga0209403, IMG submission 187440) | Marine microbial communities from western Arctic Ocean - ArcticOcean_MG_CB11_86 (SPAdes) (version 2) | ecosystem: Environmental > Aquatic > Marine > Oceanic | place: Arctic Ocean... | reverse complement strand
AACGGCAATAGGCAGTAAATAGCCGGTACCGGATAGGATGCCGCACGTTCGATCTTCAAAACAGATCAAGCAATTCGCGGTGTCCGCCGTGATAAATGGAGGTGTAACTGTGCTGTATTTCAAATCTTGCCTGCGTTGCAAAGACGGAACCGTCGAGCTTGGATCCGATAATTTCGGATCGTTCCTCACTTGCATCACCTGCGGCTACACAATCAATTCTCGATCCATACGCTCTAACGGATCCATCGAGGAACCAACGACTCTCGCCGAAGATGCCGTAATGGCCCCGCAGCTTGAACCTGTGGTGATTGCAGAAGAGTCGGATAACGGCGACTTCGAGCCAGATATCGACATGTTCGAAGAAGAGCTAACCGAGATCGAAGTAGAAATAGAAGCCGCGGCGATCTAATTTCGAGGCACGGGGCGTCCCTGCTGTTTCTGGCAATAACTTGTCAGATATCGAAATGCGTCAGCTAGCCTCGCCCCAACCGCTCCAGCTTCAAGTCTTCGGTTGCGGCGTCGAACCATTCGACCACTTCGCGGTGCAACGGGATTCCGTCACGTTCGCGAACCTCGGTCTCCTCATGTTCCGGAAGACCCGCGTAGACGACCCGATCATGACCCTTCGCCGGCGGTGTTTCGACGAGGAAAGTCAGGAAATCGTCCATCGAGTCTTTGAACTCTGCGACATCCCTGAACGCATCAATACTGAAAGCCGCCACGAACTGGCTGCTGTTGCCGGGTGGATCGCTAAGACCGAAGATGCCCGACGAAAGTATCCCCGTAAACACCTGCCCGATCACAGCCATCCCGTAGCCCTTATGCGAACCGAGTTCGCGTGTCGAGCCCCATGGCAGAAGATTCGCCTGCTCAGGAACATCTCGCTCGTCCATGATCGGTGTACCGTCATCTTCAGCCAATAATCCCGGCAGCAGTTTTGCGCCGGTGCGTCTGAGTAAGCCGATCTTGTTAGCTGCAACAGACGAAGAAGAAATATCGAGGACAAACGGCGGCATCTTGCCAGCAGGAACAGCCCACGTGTGCGGCACCGAACCAAGACGTGGCTCTGCACCATATGTTGGAACCATGATCGCCCCGCCACCGGTTATGGCGTAACCAATCATGTCGTGCTCCATGGCCCGCATCGAGTGGTACGCCATCATCCCGGCGTGGGTGCTGTTCTGGATGGTCACCGCACCTATGCCGACCTTTTTGGCCTTCTCGATAGCAATATCCATCGCCCTCTGACACATGACGAGACCATGCGAGCTATCTGCTTCTATCGTTGCGACCGCTGATGTTTCGCGAATGATCTTCCAGTTGGGAGTCGGATTCATCTTGCCGTCGTTGAACTGCTGAATATAGTTACGCAGCATGTTCGAAACGCCGTGAGTCTCACAGCCACGAATATCAGCGGTAATTAGCCCGTTGGCAGCGAGTTCGGCATCTTCTTGCGGCATGCCCATCGCCAGGAAAATATCGGTCGTGGTCTTGAGTAAGTCCTCACGACGAATAAATACCTTGTCTTCTTCTGGAACGTGAAAGTGTTCAAGCATGGTTATCTAAATTCCTATCGTTCCAGCGGTGTCAGGTCGAATTCGTCGGTCGCAGAATCGAACCACTCGACCACCTCGTGATGAAGCGGAATGCCGCGTTCGTGGCGATCGATCGACTCTTCGTGCTCCATCAATCCGGCGTAGTAGACGCGGTCGTGACCCGGAGCCGGCGGAGTGTCTGCGAGGTATTGCAAGAAGTCATCCATCGAGCTCTTGAATCGATGAAGGTCGGCGAACGCCTCGACTGAATACGCAGCAACGAAGTGCGACATGTGCCCGCCGTCATTAGGGCCAAACGCACCGTCGGAAAGTATCCCGGCAAAAATCTGCGCCGCCGCACTGAGACCGTAACCCTTGTGCGAACCAAGCTCGCGTGTTCCGCCGTTCGGAAGCACATAAGCGTCGTCCGGAACCTCTCGTTCGTCCATGATCGGGGTGCCGTCAGACTCGGCCATGACCCCCGGAATCGTCAGAGCGTTCATCCGCCTGAGAAGCGTTAGCTTGTTCATGGCAAGAGACGATGAAGAAATATCGAGAACAAACGGCGGCTCTTTATCAGTCGGCACCGCCCATGCGTGTGGATTCGGAGCCAGTCGTGGCTCAGCGCCAAACGTCGGCGACATCCCTTGCCCACCGGCCGTAATTGCGTAGCCGATCATGTCGTGAGGCAGTGCCATCATCGCGTGATAGGCGATCATCCCGGCGTGCCGTCCGTTGCTCATCGTGATGGCTCCGATTCCCGTCTCACGGGCCTTTTCGATGGCCAGCTTCATGACCTGCGGGATCACAGCGATGCCAAGACCGCGATCACAATCGACGTTCGCTGTCGTTGCCGTTTCTCGGGTGATTGTCCAGTTAGGAGTGGGGTTTACGAAGCCCTCAGCGACCATCCTGATGTAATTGCGCATCATGTTCGAAACGCCGTGTGTATCGACCCCACGGGTGTCCGACAGCAGCAACACGTCGGTCGCCTGCCATGCGTCCTGCTTCGAAAAACCTATCTTCAAGAATAGTTCGTTTACGGTCTTTCGAAGTGCGTCCGGCATGATCCGGACTTCATCTTCCTCAGGAACATGAAAATGTTCGAGCATGGTTGAGAGTGACCCTCGCTGGTGAGTCGTAGTGCCTCGTCGTCCGTTCGTGCGGCAAACATACGCCTGAAATGGGTGGGCGTAAATGCCAGCACAGAATCAAGTTGGTTTCCGATTTGTGAATAGTTCACCGGTATCGCCACGGAAGCTGTTCAGATGCTGTTAGTCAGGTACGATTCAGCTGAATTCGATTGCGAACGCTGGTCGAACTCATTGCGGCGCGCCACCGAGCACAACGAACGACGGAGTAGAAATTGCAAGATCTGAAAATAGCTGCGATTCAGATGACCTCCATAGTGGGCGATATCGAGGGCAACCTTGCGTCGATAGACCGGCTACTCGGCGACGCCGTATCGCAAGGTGCGGACATCGCCTGCTTTCCTGAGCTTTCGGTGAGCGGGTACAACACCAACGACCGAAGCGGTGAACCCCGGGGTGGCGAAGCGGAAAATAGTAGTCCTGTCCCACCGGTCGTCGAAATACCAGGCGAAGTCACCGACGCGCTGGTGTCGATCGGAAAACGTCACGGAATCTGGTATCTGGTCGGCTTGCTGGAGCGCGGTTCATCGGGAATCGTCTACAACACGCAACTGGTTATCTCGCCAAACGGAATCGAAGGCAAATATCTTAAGACCCACGTTCCGACAACCGAGATTGGCACATGGCGGCATGGCGACGAGTTACCGGTTTTTGATCACCCAAAAATCAGGTTTGGCATCGAGATCTGTTACGACACCCACTTCCCCGAAGTCTCCACAGCACTTGCTCACAAAGGGGCTGAACTTATCTTTATGCCTCACGCTTCGGGCGGTAACGATCCACCTCCCGGCAAGCAGGCTCGCTGGGAGCGATACATCCCGGCTCGCGCCTACGACAACACGGTATTCACTGCCATCTGTAACCAGGTTGGCGACAACCATGCTGGCACTGATTTCACGGGTGTGACATTCGTCTGCGATCCCTCGGGCAAGGTAATGGCGCAGTCCGAAACCGAATGCAACGAAGAGATCGTAATCGCCCAACTCAATGCATCCGCTCTTGAAGACGCAAGGCAGGTCACCGAGACCTTCTTCAGGCATTTCAGGCGACCCGAGATCTATGACGCATGGAGAAACAATTCGTGACTCCGCAAGAACTCGCCCAGAAACTCCATAGCGTACCGGGCCGGGGGTGCGTGGTAGTTACAGGCGCAGGAGTTCAGGCCATCAGCGATCTGTTCGCTGAGCCGGGCACTTCCCGGACTATCCTCGAAGCGCAGGTGCCATACGCCCGCCGAGCGCTCGACGAATTTGTCGGCGTTCAGGCTGAGCAACACGTATCGGCTGAAGAAGCAACTCTCATCGCTAGGGCGGCGCAAAAACGCGCCGAGCATCTGACAGACGCCAGAAAAGATGATGACGACCAGCTCTTGTTCGGCGTGGGTTGTACGGCGGCAGTGGCAACAGATAGGGTTCGACGCGGTGAGGATCGAGCACACGTTGCGTGGACCGATGGCACACGATTCGGCGGTGTTTCAATCTGGTTCGACAAGTCAGTTCGAACTCGCGCAGATGAAGATGCTGTAATCTCTGTGATCGTGATGAACTCGATTGCGCAGGCAGTGAATATCGAAGAGCGGCTGGAAGTGGACGTTCTTGAAACGGAACGATTTGATGAATTTGATTGATCGTCTCTACGCTGAAGAAATTGGTGCACTACTAATATCGTCCGACGGCACCGTAAGTGAAAATCTCCCGTCGCATCCGCTTGTGCTGGCCGGGTCTTTTAACCCGCTTCATGATGGTCACCGCAGCATGCTCAGCGTCGCCTCGGAAATCATAAATCGCCCGGCGTATTACGAGATATCGATAGTGAACGTCGATAAGCCAGTGCTTCCACGGGCAGAGCTCGAAAAACACGCCGCTCAGATAACGTCCGACGGTAGTTCACTGATCGTAACCAGCGCACCACGATTTACCGAAAAGTCGTCAATCCTGCCCGGCGCTACGTTCGTCATAGGTTTCGATACGTACATTCGCCTGATGGACAAGCGGTACTACCCGGATCACACAGCCGGCTCGGTTTCAGCCGTAGAGAACTCACTGGACCTCATACATGAAAATGGATGCCGTTTCGTCGTAGCAGGCAGAGTCGACGATCACGACCAGTTTCGTCGGATGTCCGATGTTCAGATCGAAGTCCCCGCTCGATTCCGGAGCATGTTCACTGAACTAAACGAATCCCAGTTTCGATCCGATCTATCATCGACAGAAATTCGCAACCGACCGGGGTAATTCGCAGACAATTGCGCTGCATCTTACTTCGACACACCTGCATCGAAAGCCTGTATACGGGCTTGCTTCAATCGTAGACTCCCTGAACATTCTGTACTAACACCTGAGAACAAGACACCGATGACCGATAACGATTCAAAAAATTCACGACAGGCCAGCGCCTCAGTAGAGCCAATGTTCACCGAACGCTGGTCATCGAAAGCGTTTTCAGACAGGCAACTTACAGACGATCAAATAGCGTCGCTGTTTGAAGCCGCTCACTGGGCACCGTCATCAGCTAACAAGCAGCCATGGGTATTTGTTTACGCAACCGACGGACCGGATCGCGAACGGTTCAACACGGTGCTGAACGAAGGGAACGCCCGCTACGCCCCGAAAGCCCCGTTGTTCATTCTGGTATTCGCACGAACTGTTGACGTGGATGGCCGAAACCAACGCACAGCCCAGTTCGACACCGGCGCCGCCTGGATGTCCCTAGCACTACAGGCCAACAGGATGGGCCTGAATACACGTGCCATGGGCGGGATTGATCGCGACGTTGCGTACGAAGTTGCCGGCGTCCCCAGCGATACATTCGAATCCATCTGCGCAATCACAGTTGGATATCGAGGGACCGACGACGACCTGCACCCGCGCATGGCCAAAGAGAATCAGGCTAACGACCGAAAATCGGTTAGCGAAATAGCGTTCAAAGGCCGTTACTCGGGTTAGGCGAACCGGATCTAGCTGGGGATATCGGTATCCGGGTTTTCCTGAATGTACCGTCCCTGTCGGGCTCCGAATTTTTCCTGCAACTGGACTGTGAGCCCGCCGTCAATCGCGAGCGTGTGCCCGGTGATAAACGATGCCTCTTCCGAACACAGGAATGCAATACCGTTCGCAATATCGTCTGGCACTCCGGTCCGTCGAACCGGGTACTGATTGACAAAGAATTCGTGACCGCTCGGGTTAGCTTCCCACATCTTTGCCAGCCCCTCGCCAACGATGTGACCCGGCGCTATGGCGTTCACCCGAATGCCGTCTGGGCCGAACTCTGTCGCCATCTGTCGCGTCATGCCAACCACACCGGCCTTTGCCGCCTCGTAGACAAGCATTCCGGGCTCCTGAAGCAAACTATGCACCGAGGCAAGGTTGATTATGTTGCCGCCGCCAGTAGCCCGCATGTGGGGTATCGCATTTTTCGGCCCCAGATATAACGCCTTGAGCAGAATATCTATGCCGTAATCCCAGTTATCTTCTTCAACCGTGAGCGCGCTGCCGTGGATCCTCGACTCACCCGCCATCACGCCAAAGGCGTTCTGTACGAGTATGTCGAGTCGTCCGAACTTATCGACTGCCTCGTTGACCATGCGTGCGATGTCTTCACTCTGCGAAACATCGACATGGCTTGCAGCCGCCGTGCCTCCGGCCTGTTGGATCGTATTCACATTCGCTGCAGCCGCCGCATCGTCGATGTCAGCGATGAACACGCTTGCGCCTTCTGACGCCAACTTTCGAGCGGTTGCTCCCCCGATGCCCAACGCACCGCCAGTAATTATTGCTACCTGACCTTCGAACCTGCCCATGTCGCCTCTTTGATCTTTTCATGCCTTTTGCGGTATTTTCAATGGTGGAATAGTAACTGAAGCACGTAGCAGTGCAGGAGTTTGGGTGGACGAGTATTTGCCCAGATGTGACATTTTCGGCATGTCGACAATTCCAGTGCGGCGCGAAGAAATAACTCCAGAGAGGCTCGGCGCCCAACTCGGTCAGACGCTTGGCGAGACGGTCAAATGCAAGATTTCTCGTCTCGATCTGGAACAAATGACCGGTCATAACCCCGATCTTTCGCAACTGTTTCGAGTTCGTATCAACTATTCGCACAGGTCTTCTGCTCATCCCGACGTCGTGATCGTCAAAATTCCACCTGAAGACGACGTTGTGCGCCTGCGAGAAGCTCCTTATCCTTTCTTAGGCGAACTGGCCAGCTATCGTCTGCTGGAGTCGTATCAGGGCGGTTCGATAGCGCGTATGTATGGTGCTGACGAAGATCCTGTCGAACAGACTGCCTGCTTCATATTTGAAGACCTGGGCATTTTTCCAGAAGGGCAAAAATACGCTGAAATAAACCTGTCGTTGGCGAAATCCACTCTCGAGTTCATGGCGGAATACCAGTCAAAGTTCTGGGAAGATGAAAGTCTCGGGCAGGCCAGCTGGATAAGAAACGCCGATTGGTCGGTCATCCTAGATCAGGATCCGTTTGAAGCGACCACCGGTTGGCAGGCAATCAAGGCTGACGATCGCTTCGAGAAAATCGGTGGACTGGTCACAGCTGGAGAGTATTTGGGCGAAAAGTTAGATGACCTAAGTGACGCGATGCGAAGCCGCCCGAACACGTTGACTCACAACGACTTCCATCAGGGAAACGTATTGCTTCGCCAGACAGCCTCCGGGGCAACACCAGTCATCATCGATTGGCAGATGCCGGCCTACGGAGGTGGAACGAACGACCTGGCCAAGTTCTTGATGACCGCCGTGCCATTTGAGATTCTTGCTGCACAGGAAAGCAATCTGGTTGCTCACTACGTCGATAGTCTGGTGGCTCGGGGTGTGCGTAACTATTCGTTCGACGAATGCTGGCAAGGCTATCGCCGGGCACAGGTGGCGACCTTCGGAAATTACGCCATCGACTGTTTCGATATTGCCGCAGATGGCTCGCTGATCGAATCGTCAGGTGACACGACGCATGCAGTCATCAAAGCGCTGACTCTTGCCGACCCGGCCGAACTTCGCGAGATACTGACTTAGCGATATCGGCAATCCCATTTGATGGGAACAACCCCCGTAATTCCGACTCCTGTGGAGGGATCTTCGGTGGTTGAGTGGTTGGCGGGTGCATCGGCGCTGCGTCACGCGACGCGCGACGCCAGCCCCAGATCCCTCGGTTGCACTCGGGAAATCGGGTTGATTCAGAACGTTAGGGCCGTCTAGCGCCTAACTCTTCGACTTAGACGGCTGCTTGAACAGCGCAAAGCTCGCTGAGTAGCCGTGCAAGAACGTCTGATCGCCGATCGGGCCGATCTCACCGTTCGAAAAGAATCCGGCGATCGGAATGTCGGCCACCATATCGGTAAACATGTTGGTGTCGTGATCCGGCGCACCATACAGGTACTGGCCACGTCCCAAACAACTGAACAGCAGGGCAGAGGCCAGGACATCGCCATCGTCGAGACTATCGATGTACTCCTCCAGCATCATGCGCAGATCCTCGTCCGCCGCCTGAGCGTCTCTGACAAAGAACTGGACAACCTGCCCCTCTTGAACAAGTTCACCAACCGCGAGCGTGCCATCTTCTTCGTCGGCACCAAGCACATTCCTGATAAGAAACTCACCCTCGCTGCGGTCCTGCGCAAGTCGATCCATAATGATTCCGATCTGGAGTGATCGGCGAATCAGACGCTTGTCGCGCGTCTCCACTGTATCGAACAAATCTCGCAGAACTTCGAGCGGAGTCTGGTCTCCGAGTTTTGAAATGACGTTGATTTCTGATTCGGTCACAACAAGAGGTTCGCCGATAGGGCGGCATCCCTGAGCAACTACCGTCTCGACTGCGAGATCACCGGTGAAGGCAACTCCTACAGCGCCTGAGCTAGCAGATTTTTCGTTGATGAAAAGTGCATTGGTTCCCGGTCGTCCGCCCCCACTGGCCAGACCCCCGATTTTCACCGCATCCGGGAATGCAAAATCTAGACCTGCCAGCAGATGGTCGCTACGGAGCGTATATGGATCGGGGAGCAGCATGATTGCCGGACAGTCGTCGGGTTGAATCCCGAGTAGAGAATGCCAGTCTCCCGGTGCAGCATCAGGGCTGGGTAGTTCGTCCTGATTTATATGAAATGGTGTGATCTCGACGCCCGGAAGAATAGCCGCAGAGATCGCAATCCCCGGTCGGAGTTCGACTTCCTGTCCACCACCGATGACTCCCGCAGCCGAGCAGCCTATCAGGACCTTTGCACCAAGTGCTTCGGCCAGAACTTCAGGCGCAGTGAAATACGAGGGCGCGTGGTGGGAGGATATGAATACAATCGCCAGATCGGGATTTTGTCCATCCAGACTGTCGAGTATTTGTGCAGATGCCTGATTGACCGCCTCCGAGAAAGAAGGCGAGTCAGAAACGGCAGAACTCCATCGCAAGTTTTGCTTCTCCTGCCCCGAAACAGCCATTTACTTGGCGGAATCGGAAAGCGTACAGTCCTCTGCGTCGACATCGTCCTGTCAGTCCAACGATGCAGAGCGGAAGCCCTACAGGGTTGGCAGAACGGCAGCCGCCGCAACAATAGTCTTGTCTATATCTTCGTCTGTGTGTGCTGAAGAAAGGTGAATCCGGCCATTTGAAGATAGGCGGATACCCTGTTTCAGCATCTCTTCGGCGAACCGCTTGTACTTGTCATCGTCGCAATTACGAGCATGGTCTCGCCAGTTCATTATTTCTTGTTTCGTGGTGAACGATATCGAAAAGACCGATCCAACACCTTGCACATGTAAGTCGGACTCTTGCGATTTTGCGACATTGCTGAGACCTTCCATTAATCGTAACCCTTTGCCATTCAGATCTCGATAAAACTCATCACCCCGGTCTTGAATATGCTTCAGCGAGGCGTACGTCGCGGCGATGGACATCACGTTGGAGTTGAAGCTGCCACCGTGATAAACAGTGCCATCCCCGATCAAATCCATCACATCGCGCCTGCCAACGATCATCGCGATCGGGAATCCACCAGCCATCGATTTGGCGTAGGTAGCGAGGTCTGAGGTAATTCCCAGATATTCCTGCGCACCACCTCGAGCTACACGGAACCCTGTGATGACTTCGTCGAAGGCAAGCAATGCCCCATTCTCTTTGCAGATCCTCTGGAGACCCTCCATATAGCCCGGGGCGGGAACGATGCAGTTCGTATTGGCGAGAATCGGCTCCGTGATAACACCCGCAATTTCACCGGGGTGATCGGCAAAAACTTTCTCGAGCTTCTCAAGATCATTCCACTGGCAGATCACCAGGCCATCAGCGGTTGCCTCATCCATGCCCTCGGACTCCCCAACAGGCACCGGCGCGTCTTCGGGTCCAGCCTTATCGAGTGGGGGGTGAACGCTCCAGTTCACCGAGTCCATCCAGCCGTGATAGTGGCCTTCGAATTTCAAAATCTTTGGGCGATCCGTGAAGGCACGCATGGTTCGAAACAGCAACTGGTCTATCTCGGTACCAGATGAAGCAAAACGCACTGTGGCGTTCTTCATCGGAACCATGTCGAGAACGATCTCGGCAACTTCGAGTTCACGCTCGAACTGCCCGGCAAACACATATCCGGTCTCCATGTCTTCACTGACTTGCTTGTTTATGAAGTCGGGTGAATGACCGAAAAGGTTTGGGCCCATACCCTGGATGTAGTCGATGTACTCATTTCCATCGGCATCCCACATCTTCGAACCCTTCGCACGGGTAAAAAACAGTGGGACTTCGGCCGGTTCATTGACTCTGATCTGGCTTGATACGCCACCTGCCACAAGCTTTTTCGCCTTTTCAAAAAGACGCACAGATCGTTCATGATTCATCGAGGAATTCACCTTTGCGAGAATACGTGTTTATATACAACTCGAAAATTGTATCGCCGCTCACCCCAAATCGCTTGAAAATGCGGCAGGTAATTACTTGGTGAACGCTTTATCAGACGGCTGAATAATAGCCTGCGGCCAGAGTGATTCGTTCAGTTCTTCGTCAACCTGCGGTGGTGCTTCAGTCGGCTCATCGTCCAGCAGGTCGAGGCTGGATGCCGGTAACCGCAGCACGAAGGTGCTTCCTGTTTCTGTGGGAGCAGTTCCGATAGTGAGCGTGCCATCGTGCAGTTCTGTCAGGTACCGAGCAATCGAAAGACCCAGACCGGAACCTTGCACAGGGGATGTATCGGCCAGCTTCCCGCGGTAGTACGGCGAGAACACCGCTTCGACTTCATCTTCGTTTATTCCGGGACCCTGATCGATTACGCTTATCACCTGATCTTCTTGCTCGCGAATGATATCGATGCGAACCAGGCCGCCCTTTGGCGAGTACTTATGCGCATTGCTAACGAGGTTTACAATGACACGTTCGATCCGCTGTTCATCAACCATAAGCGGATGAAGGTTTTCGTCGACCGTGATGTCGATGATCTGCTCTCGAGCCGAGATAGAAGGTCGGAGTAGTTCAACAGCGTCTTCAACAAGACTGTGCAAACGTATTGGTTGCAGGTTTAATTCTAAATGGGCACTCTGCATTGCTGCGTAGTCGAGCGATTCCGATGTCAGACGTTCCAGCCGCTGGATACCGGACTTCAGCGTAGATATCAGTCGCTCTCGCTGTTTCTCCGACGCATTACCGTTTGAGACGTGTTCGAGCAGTTCAGTAGAAAGTTTGATAGCCGTGATAGGTGACTTCAGTTCGTGCGAGACGGTCTGGAGCAGTATCGATTTCAAGCTGTCCAAACGCTCGAGTTCCTCACGTCGTTTGGCTTCAATTGCAAACGCTCGGGCATTGTTGATGGCCATCGCTGACTGGTCGGCGGCTGCCGATACGAAATCAAGCTCAGCGGCGTTGTAATCACCACCAACGAGCTTGGGTCCCATGTAAAGGAACCCGGTTAGTTCGCCCCCGGCTTTTAGCGGAACAACCATCTCGGCCTGGAGTTCATTAATCGTTGAACGCTCGAGTTCACTTGCTGCTTGTAGATACGGATCTGTCGCAAGATCGGATCGGAATAATGGGCGATCTGCTGATGTCAGTCGACGCGCCAGCAGTCCATCGAGTCCGAGAGTGAGTCTGCCGGTGAGGCCGCGGGTGTCGTAGTAAACCTCGAAAGCCTGCTCAGACGAGTCGGGGAGAACCACTCCCACCCAGTCAGTCCTGAGAATCTTCCGCACGTTTTCACCGGGCTTTGAGACCACAGCATCAAAATCTGTGATGTCCCGCAAGTCGGAGTTCAGCTGCGCCAGTGCGTTGAGCATGTCGAAACGCTCTCTGAAGAAGAGTCGGTCGACCGTCGTTTGCGCCCTGTGGAGTAGAGGTTGAATAAACAGACCTGTGACGAAAATTGTTGCAATACCCGCGAGAATGGCTGCTGCCGTACTGAGATCAGGCACGATGAGCCACAGTATTCCGACCGCTATTCCATAGATACCCAGAGTCAGGGTGCTAATCGCCGTATAGGCAAGCCCCATTCGTGCAACCATCCGGAGTTCCATAAGGCGATAACGAGTCAGCGCCCAAGTCGTTATCAGTGCAAAGCCAATGTTGCCCAGAACGCCCATCGGGTAGATGTTCAAGCCAAGAGACGGGACAAAATCGCTGGTCGGCCCTATAAACGAGACGATCGCACCCAGCCGTAGCAACCGGAGCTGGTTTGCGCGCTGCGAACCGGCGTTTCGGATCGCTTTACGAATGTCCCAAATTGCAAGGGCCACAGGTGGGTATGAAGCCAGCAGAATGAGCAGGAACAGAGGTGTTATCGCCGGAGCAAAGCCGTAAAACTTCTCGACCATACCCGAAGCCGTAAGCCCGAGCAGAGAAAGCACGGCCGCCACAGTACCCAGAGCGTAGAAGCTGATGAGCACCGATTTGTGGCGCTTCACACCCGAGAACGAAGAGGTGAAGTGATAGAAGAAAATACTCGTGAACGGAATCGATGCGAGCGCTATCTTCTCAATCGAGTAAGCGCGACCTGCATCGGGAAATGCATCTCGCATCAGGAATATCGTGATGCCCCAGGTTCCAAGTGCAATGAGGAAACCTGTGAACAGGCGGTTGAGCTTGTCCCCGGGCGCGCTGAGAAGAACAACACTAACCAGCAATACGCTGATGACGAACTGCACCATGGGAAGGAATATGTAGATTTCATTCATAAGTATTCCGCCATTGTGCGGCGTAAATCCTTCGTTCTACCCTGCGAGATTAACCAGATCGGACACTTCAGATGCGCTCGAGTTCATTCGCGGTGGAACGAGATCGTGCAGCTGAAGCCCCAGTTTTAGGCGAGTGTCGTAGTACCTATCCCAAGTGCCCGACGGCAATAACGTCATCTCGAGTGGGCGAATACAAAGCATGTCCTCAAGGTCACGGTAAAAATCGTCTTCCGCACGCAGAGCCATGTGAATTTTGTTTTCAGCATCACCCTGATTGACTGCGGACTCCACTTCGGCGTAAAGATGAAGAATTGGCTTGCCATCCCGATTCTCTGTACGGGCGGTCCACGACCCGATCGGAAGTCCTGTTTCTTCAACAGCCTGCCACATCGTCTTTTCATCGATGCGGGTGAACCCGGCGATATCCAGCCTGTCATCCGATCGCCCAAGGAACTCGAACTCGGGCAGTCCGTTTCCAATGGTCGACTCCAGGAAACGAATCTGATGACCCAGTCGGTACCGAACAAACGGCATACCCTAGTAGCTTGAAATAACCACCTCATAGACCTCACCTGGAACAACTTCGTTCATCAGGTGCGTCTTGGCTTCGTACGAGCGGTCATTGTTGAGTTTATTTGCCTCGGATTCAGGCAAAAACTCAACAAAATTCATATAAGGATTGAAAACCATGCCCTCGGAGTTGAGCCCCTGCACTCCCATGACTCCGCCTTCCGTGCAGGCGTAAATCTCACGCGGCCCCATGCCCCAGTGACCCTCAAGCGCTCCTTGAACGCAGATTCGAAGGTCAGCCCGATCGGCGGCGGTGAGCCACTGACAGGGAAGGCGAAGCTGAAAATAAATAGCACAGCGGAATCGACCTACATGTGCATTGTTGGGATTAACACCTCTCTGGAACCGATTTTTGCTTCTATCCAGGTTTGTCGGGATGAAAAAGGGAAGAATGAGCTCGGATTCTTCGATATCACTGAAGGCTTTTACTTGGATCCTTTGGAACTTCCAACGATTGTCCAGGATCTGAAATCGAAAGCTGGGCCAATCCTGATTCCCGTTGACCTTCATGTTGTTGACAGCGGTAAGTTCGATGTCAAGAACGGTTCAACGAAGATCAAGGGTGAACTGGTCGCAACTGTCTTTGATATCACTGCTCCTTTCGGGGATCTACAAGATCTGATCTCGATCAGCAATGCAAAGGCATCGCTCGCTGTTGAGGGGCCGTAGTCCGAGGGATTAATCCTCTACGTGTCATGGTTAGTGGGTGCGGACAATTGATAATTTGAAAAGCCCTCAGGAGAATTCCTGAGGGCTTTTTTGTTAAGGCTATTGTGAGACGATCCACCTCCGAAGCTATTCTGGTCCGTCGTCACCAGAAGCATTCGGGGGATTCGCTACGAAATTACGAATCACCGCTCCCAACTCCGACACAGTACGCACATCCGCGTGCGGCTTCTCGTTCCATGATCGAGGTTGCTGGTCAGCGTGACGGCCCGACACGAATCGAATCGCTGTCATGCCGAGCACTCTTGCGGGAACGATGTCGTTGTCGATGCGATCGCCAACCATGATGGCTTCTTGTGGTTCAACGCCGAGTCCCTTGCATGAGTGAAGCAGTAGGCGTGGATCTGGCTTGCGGATGCCGATCGATCCCGAAACTTCCTTGTACGTGAAGTACTTCAATATTCCGAGCCGTTCCATGTTTTCGAGAGCGACGGTCGGCTGGTTCGCAGCAAGACCGAGCAAAAGCCCCTCGTTCGAAAGTTCAGCCAGCAATTCGGGCATACCCTCCCGCAACTCAAAATCGCCACGAGCATCGTTACGATGCGGCACCGTTTCCATCAGCTCAGCCTCAACCTTGTCGATTAGCTCCTGATCGCCATCGGCAATCTTCCACATGATCGAGTGATATGTGTTTGGCGCGAACACATCCACGGCCCAGCGATTTACGGAGGCATATTCATCGTCTGATATCGACACACCATGATTCTTGAACGACGCGACTATCTGCTCGTCAATCATCCGATCCATGATCGTTTCAGTGTCGAGCGGCCCGCCCACGTCGAACAAAACAGCTTTAATTTCGTGAGTCATAGTTTGAGGGTACCTGTTTGGCTATGCGGCGCGCCTTCATATCCCTTCTCCCTGGGGAGAAGGTTAGGTTGAGGGGTAATGTCGATGCCCCGCATCAGTTGAATCGTGGGCGCAACCCCATCCCCAGATCCCTCGACTCCGATGACTCCGCTCGGGAAATCGTGTGTTGGTGGGTGACTGCACTCGGGACACTAGAAATTCCGCTCCAAAGAAAACGTGGCATCGCCACACTTAAGCCAGGTACTTCTTTTTCACCTTCGCAACGTAGCTGTAGCTGGGGTTTACGAACTGGGTAACCCTCGCCTCAAGGCACTGTGACAGGAATATGTACGCCTCGCCTTGCGACATGCCGTAACTAGCTTCGAGCCACAAAATCATCTCGGTCAGAGCGATCCTGAACGCATCCTCGGCCGGTTTTTCGCACGCCGTAGTCATGATGTATTCGTCGTTCTCGATCCTCGGCCACGTCATTTCGGCAGGAGTTTCGCTCAGAGAAACTCTCATCGTCACATTGCCACCGGTCTCGATACCGCCGCCACCGCAGATTTCGCCATCACCCTGGCGAGCGTGCATATCGCCAACGTGCAGCAACGCACCCTCATGGTGAATAGGAATACTCAATCGGGCACCGTTGGTAACTTCCTGAATATCGAAGTTTCCGCCCCACTGACCAGCCCAACCGTTGTGTCGTGACTCACGTTCAGGAGCCACGCCAACCACACCAAGCATTGGCTCAACCGGGAACCTCAACTTGTCGTTCCAGATGATCTCATCGTTCTCGATTCGGCAAATCCTGAACTGAGTTCCGATGTTCGACGGCCCAAGATAACCGGGCATAGCACCAGTCGAACCGCCGTACCTGGTCCAGCCAACGGGGTGAACCTTGATCTCGCCAATCTCGACCGTCAATAAATCGCCCGGCTTCGCGCCCTCAACATAAATGCAACCCGACGCCGCATTACCTCGATCGGTCGGCTGGCTGTCGGATCGATACTGGTTGTAGAGGTCTCGTATGTCGTCCGGCACTATTGCCGCGTCGGGACCACGATTCATCTGCGTTTCGACCTCGAACCACTCTCCCGGCTTGACCGTCAGGGTCACCGGGTTGGCAGCGGAGTGTTCGTAGTAGAGCGTTTCGGTCGTGGCTTTCAGCATGGAGAGTTCTTTCTTTCTGGCTGGCTGGCTGGCTCGGCAGTGTCGTTTTAACTTCGCATTGATTCAGAAGCGGTTCGATGGACGGAAGTTTAGCCCTGCACAACGCCAACGCAAGCAGGAATTGCGTTTGATTGGTGACCGGCACACAAAAAAGACCCGAGGAAAAATTCCTCGGGTCTTTTTGTAGCCAGATGAACTGGACGACTAAGCGGCTTTACGTGCCGATCGTGGCTTGAGAATGCCAATCGGGGTCGGCTTTACAGCCTTTGCCTTGGCCTTTGCCGTTCGTTTCTTTGCAGATGTAGCTCGTTTGAGGGGCTTCTTTGCTCTGCGAGCCGAACTGGTCTGAGCCGTTTCTGCTCGAGCGTCTTCGACGTTCAAGCCAACGGTAAATGACCGTACACGTGCGGTTTCGGTCAGGAGGCGCTGGGCTTCCAGTTCGTCTTCCGCTGCTGCTCGAGCCATCTCGATTTCACCCAGGATCTTGCGAATATCTTCCGCAGTGTCAGTTCGCATGCGACTGGCAAGTTCTTCAGCGCCGGAACGAGTCTGGTTCATCAACGAGTCAGATGCGCTGCGTGCTGTTGCTTCGAGTTGCTCTGCATAAGTGCGTGCGCTCGTTCGTTTGCGGGAAGCGTCATCGAGCCTGAACTGGATCTCGACTTCCATGGGCGCGACCCACTCTTGGGCGTCGGCCCTGATTCTCTCTGCTTTTGAAAGCGTCAACTCTGCCCGTTGCAGGTTGTCATCCGCTTCTGCCCGCGCATCAACGCAGTAGTTTTTGGTAGCTGTAATTGCTTCAGCTTCGGCCTGGGCTCTTACTGCCTGGGCCTGTGCAAGTTGTTTTTGAGACTTGCCACGTGTACTCGCCCCGAGATCCCTTATAGCCAGGGCTTCTCGCCATGCGGAGTCGACCACTGAATCACCGGTGGTGACTAATTTTGAACTCGGAATGGATGACGACGTGCGTGATCGTTTTGCCATTAAATGTGCGTCACTTCAGCCGTTCTTGTCAGATGTGAACGGAATTGATAACACTGCCAACGATGCGCTCGATGTATTTATGGTTGTGTTGGCTGATGGGCGAGAAACATTGTGTTATAGGTGTGCGAGTGTGTGCCAAGGGTTGGGGTATCCACTAGGCGTTAACGCGATCAGGGCTCCTAACCGAAGTCAGAAGCCCTGAAAATTTTAGCTATTTGCTAATTATGCAGCCTTGCTAATTGAAGTGACTTTTGCCCTGCGGACAGGTGACTTCTTTGCAACAGCCTTCTTGGCTGCAGACTTTGTCTTGCGGGCCGAAGCTCGCTTTACAGGAGCGGGCTTGGCTTCGGGCTTGTTAGTCCGTGCCAGCTCTTCCTCGGCATTCTCAGCTGCCAACCCGTGTGAGAAGGCTCGTACTCGAGCGGTCTCGGTAAGGATTCGCTGTGTTTCCAGCTCGTCCTCGGCTGATGCACGGGCAACCTCGACGTCGGTGAGGATCTTTCAGATGTCTTCCGAAGTCTCACGTCGCATTCGGCTTGCCATCTCATCGGCGCCGGCTCGAGTCTGTGTCATCAGAGCTTCCGCAGCAGTGCGAGCACTGTTCTGGATCTCTTCTGAGTAGACTTCTGCATCTTCTCGAACCTTGACTGAATTGGCGTGTTCAGTATCGATATTTACTTGAACGCGAGCTGCATACGCATCAGTGTTGCCTTTTACACGCTCGGCTTCACCAAGGGCGTCCTCGGCTTCCTGAAGCTTCATGCGTGCCTGGGCTTGTAGCTCAGAGCAAAGCTGTTTGGTGGCGGTAATAGCTTCGTTCTACGCGTATTCCTTGGCAGCTTCTGCCTCGGCGCGGCGTTTGCGGGCGGTGACTCGCTCATCCCGAGATAACTCTCGGAGTAGCAGAGCCTGTCGCCATGCTGCCTCGGCCGACGCGTTGTCGGTTGGCAGCGAGCTCAGACTGGCAAGCAGTGAGCCTTTTTTAGATCGCTGGGCCATGGTTCTCCTCATTTGTCGTTTGGCGTCGTGGTGGCGCCCCGGCCGGTCGACGCCCTTTGTGAGCTTCACTTGTGCGGTTCGTTATTCACACCTGACGCTTAGTACCGTAGCCTTGCTTTTTAGTCAGACCCATGTTGCTTACAACGTGTGTATGTGTATGTGTATGTGTGCACAAAATCAACCTTTAGCACCAAAATGCGTTTCGGGAATTCATCCAGCCAGTTATCGACCTGATATGAAGCCAGATTTCAAACAACTTGAAGGATCATTCTCAACCGTTGGGGTTGTGATAAATCATCTCGATGTGACTACTTCGACAATGGATGTTGCATGGAAAATGGCGAGTGAAGGCGCGCCAGACGGAACGCTGGTTATTGCCGAACATCAGTCAGATGGCAGGGGGCGACACGATCGCACGTGGGTGTCGGAGCAGGGACAGGATATTCTGTGCTCTGTTCTGCTCCGCCCGAGGGTCGCGCTGGCAGGGGAGTTGTTGATGTTCGCAGCCCTTGCAGTGATCGATGTCGCCGCGTCATTCGGAGTCGAAACAGGCATCAAGTGGCCCAACGATGTTCAGGTGGCTGGCAAGAAACTGGCGGGTGTCATCGCCGAGTCGAAAACAGGTCCAGATTTGAGCGAGGGCACCGGTAATTCTGGGACGTTTGGTGATTCTGTGGATCACATATCAGCAGTCATAGGGATCGGTCTCAACGTGAATTTCAATCCTGATATCGCAGCCGATACTGCACCGGGTTCAACAAGCCTGGCGGCCGAACTAAATGAGCAAATCGACCGGCGAGATGTCCTCGAAGCACTCATGCGTTCACTCGATAGTTACTACGCCTCCATAACAGCAGGGGGCACGGTCGTTCCAGCATGGCGCGAGAAACTTACTACGCTGGGCCGAAAGGTCACGATTGTCGGTGGAAAACCCGGCGATACAACGAAATTGCATGGTCTGGCTCACGACGTAGATTCGTCAGGTCGCTTGATCGTGCGAGATGCCGACGGCCGTGACTGGCCGGTGTCTGCGGGCGAAGTGACGGTTCAGGACATCAAGTCAACAGGAATGCCGACAGATGCCTGAAAAACCCGCCAGAATCACCGTGCGCCTTCAGCCACGTGCATCCCGAGATGAAGTGCTGGGTTGGCAAGAAGTTCCGGGCGAAGTAGGAAGTAGTAATGAAGCGCTCGTGCTGCGCGTGCGTGTGAAGGCCGCTCCCGTCGTTGGTGCAGCGAATGCCGCGCTAATTCAGCTTTTGTCGAAACAACTGGGACTGTCCAAAAGCAAGATATCGCTGGTCGCGGGAGCTACTTCGCGCAACAAGATAGTCGAGATCCAGGACCTGTCATCAAGCGATATCAAAAGCCGCCTGAGCCGCTCCTGAGTCGATCCGACACAGTGAACAGAACCAGTATCACGATCATCGGGCTGATATCGATCATCCCAATCCGAGGAATGATTCGTGAAGCTGGGACCATTACCGGATCTGTTATCTGATAAAGCAACTGGACGATCGGATGCCGACGTGCGTCTGGGAACCATGACGACAGCGCCCGCGCCACTACTAAGTAACCGAATATTTGAAGTAACCAGCCGATAAAGCCCGGAAGATCGCTGCTCATTTGCCACCAGCCAGTTCTTCGCCACGCTCAAACGCAGTACGCACCGCGTCTGCAATCGTGGCTCTGAAACCACCATTCTCCAGTGCTGCCAGTCCGGCAGCTGTAGTACCTGCGGGTGAAGTCACCATGTTCCTGAGCTCAGCAGGGTGCTTGCCTGTTTCACGCTGCAGTGCGGCGCTGCCAAGAACGGTCTGTGACGCAAGGTGGCGCGCCACGTGTACAGGCAGTCCTAGTTCAACCCCTGCATCGGCCATGGCTTCTATCATTAAAAATACATATCCGGGACCACTACCGCTCAGTGCTGTTGCAATATCGATGCTCTTCTCGTCGCTGAACTTCAGCTCATCACCAATCGCTTTGAGCATGCTGGCAACGAAATCGGTTGTTGCTTGATCCACATCATCCGAAACAGTCCATGCCGAAATCCCTTTGCGGATCTGAGCCGGAGTGTTCGGCATTACCCGAATCAGCTTTTTGTGTCCGAACTTCAGGCCGATCGAATGCATCTTCACGCCTGCCATGATCGACAGGAGCGTCTGGTTCGCCTTCAGCACGGTCTTTAGCTCGTCAGCCACGGCATCGAGCTGCTGCGGCTTGATCGCCAGCACCACAATGTCGGCACCAGTAACAGCTTCCTTGTTACTTGCTGTCACCTCAACGCCCAGATCGTTTTTTAGCGACTCACGGCGCTTCTCGAAAGGCTCACCAACAATAATGCTGGCATCGAGACCGGCGTCTTTAACTCCAGAAATGATGGCCTGTGCCATCACTCCTCCACCTATAAATGCAATTCGCATATTCAATAACCGTGTGTGACGTAGCTTGAGCTCGTGAGCAGATTCTCACGAGCGTGATGTAGGGCGACTGATTCTTCGATTATACGGTTGAACCCTTTAGAAATTCCCACTCAATGAATGCTGAATTTTAGTGTCTGTCCCAGCTTCGAGTTACGTCGGCAGGCCTTTACGAGATGCAAGAGAAGCCCCGAGCTTGAGCGCTTCGATCATGCTGATCTCGCTCGCAATGCCGGTTCCCGCTATGTCGAACGCCGTACCGTGATCGACCGATGTCCGAAGGAACGGCAGACCAAGATTCACCGTGACAGATTCCTCGACGCCGTAGACCTTAATAGGTATATGACCCTGGTCGTGGTACATCACAACAACAACGTCGTACTTGCCAGCAGAGGCGCTGTTGAACACCGTGTCGGCCGGGTGCGGACCGCTGGCGTCGATGCCTTCAGATATAGCCTGTTTTACCGCCGGAGCGATTTCGTCAGCCTCTTCGCTTCCAATCAGGCCGTTGTCAGACGCGTGCGGATTCAGGGCTGCAATGGCGATTCGCGGGTTCTCGAATCCCCATTCGTTGAACATTTTTTGGGTGAGACGGGTGGCGGTCATGATGTTCTCGGTGGTCACGTACTTCACCGCTTCACCGAGCGACTTGTGCGTTGAAAGGTGCATGCAGCGCATCGGCCCGCTCACGAGCATTGTGGCAACGTAGCTCGAACCGGAGAGGCGCTTGAACACTTCCATGTGCCCGGTGTCTTTACTACCGCCCATGTTCCACGATTCTTTGTTGACGGGCGCGGTAACCATGCCTTCAACATCGCCTGTCATGCACATCTTTGCGGCCTCTTCGACCCACAGATGGCTTGCAGACCCAGATCTGGCGTCGTGCTTGCCAACGGGGAACTCAGTGCCTTCCCAGTCGGCTGGAGAAATAACTTCTATCGTCCCCGGCTCGCACCTGGCTTCCGAAGCGGAATTTACGCCCACGACTGTGTCGCTTGACCCGACTGCGTCCAGCGCCTTTTGCACGACGTTCACGGTGCCCACTAGAATCGGCCGTATGATCTCGTACATGGAACGGTCCTGAAGGGCTTTTACAACGACTTCGGGTCCGATCCCAGAAGGATCACCAATGGTTACTGCAAGTAGAGGTTTTTGTGGCATGTGTGGTGTTTTGTAGTTGCGTGCTGAATGGAACGTGGATGAAGTGGTTAGCAAGGTTACCGCAGCGGCAGACGATACCGGCACAAACTTTCCTGTCATTGCGAGGAGGAACGACGTGGCAATAACCGTCTTTGAGCAACGCAGCGTCCAACGCAGCAAACACTGGTAATCCGAACGTGAACCCCGCTGGTCAACGGTAGTCGAGGAAGATCACTGATTGCCACGTCGTCGGACTCCTCGGAATGACATGTATTCCAACTTCACTTGGTCTTCGGGCGGTCTTGAAAATGGCACGATTCAAACAACAAAAAAGGCCAACCAGGTTACCCCGGTCGGCCTTTCCAGAATCGCTAACTAAGCTCCTAGCACTTGCTGTATCCGCAGCTGAAGCACTTGAGGCAGCCCTCGACGTGCACCACGGTTGACGAGCACTCCGGGCACAGTTCACCCGCAGCCACCGCACCAGCTGCAGCAACCGAAACAGTCACGGTCTGCTCCTGTCCGATCAGCGGAACCGTCTGCGCAGTTGGCATGCCCAGCTCCTTCGGTGAAGGCTGGTTGAACATCCCCGCCTGACTCGACTCTCGGTCAGTCAGATCTTCCTGAGCAGGCAGTGCCGTAGCATCTCTTGGAAGACGGTCGAGCACAGACGCAATTGCGTCCGGAACCGACCTGATCATCTCGCCTTCGTCCCATGCCGGAACGTCGGTGATACCACGAAGCTGCTCGGAAACATCGACCGGGTTGATACCCGAACGCAGCGCTAGCGACGCCATCCGTGAAACCGCTTCCGCCATCGCAGCGTCGTTACCACCGGCCTTGCCGTGGGTAGCGAACACCTCGAACGGACGGTTGTCACTCGCCATGTTTACCGTGACGAACAGGTTTCCTCGACCAGTGCGAACCCGGCGGGTAATACCGCTCAACATCGCTGGCCGGTCGGCAGGTGTGATGTACTGCGGAATGCCCTGGCTCTCGAAATCAATCACGCCTTTAGTTTCTGAGGACTTCGCAGCATCGGTCGTGCCGGTTGTCAGCACTTCCTTCTCACGTGAACCATTACGGTAGACCGTGATGCCCTTGCAGGCGGTCTCCCATGCGAGCAAGTAGGCGTCTTCAACATCCTCAACAGTCGCTTCGTTAGGGAAGTTGATTGTCTTCGAAATACCGGCGTCGGTGCTCTCCTGGAAAGCAGCCTGCATCATCACGTGATCACGGGGCGAAATGTCAGAAGCAACGTGGAACAGTCGCTTGATGTCATCCGGAACGTCATCCCGATCCTGCAGCGAACCGCCGTCTGAAAGGTGCTCCAAAAGCTCATCGCTGTAGAAGCCACGTTCCTTTGAGATTCGCTCAAAGTTTTTGTCGACGTAGAACAGGGTCTTGCCTTCGAGAATGTTCTGCTTACGGAACGCCAGGGCGAAGATCGGCTCGATACCGCTGGACGCATTGGCGATCATCGAGATCGTTCCCGTAGGAGCAACGGTCAAACGGCAGGCGTTTCGGTAGGGCTTGTCGCCACGCTTGGCGGCTTCCGAATCGTGCCACGCCGGGAACGCACCGCGCTCTTCGGCCATTGCCAGCGACTCGACATCAGCGCTATCTCGGATGAACGCCATTAGCTTGCGACCCAGTTCAACGGCTTCTTCAGTGTCGTAAGGAATACCAAGCTGAACGAGCATGTCGGCAAAGCCCATCAGGCCAAGCCCGAGCTTACGTGTCGACTGAGTCATCTTTTCGATTGCGTCGACAGCGTACTGGTTGGCATCGATAACGTTGTCGAGCATGCGAGTGGCAAGTCGAACAGTTTCGCCGAGCCTGTCCCAGTTGAGGTCGGTGAGACCGGCTTCGTCGGTATCAAGGAACTTTGCGACATCAATCGAGCCAAGATTGCAAGATTCGTTTGGAAGCAACGGCTGTTCACCGCACGGGTTGGTTGCCGTAATGCGACCCAGGTGAAGTACTGGGCTGTTCCGGTTTACCTCGTCAAGGAAAATCATTCCCGGTTCGCCGTTCCTCCACGCA
>Ga0209403_10002194_pt1 | contig 23716 bp, 20 predicted proteins | sample ArcticOcean_MG_C_8_FD_187440 | JGI IMG/M metagenome (GOLD analysis project Ga0209403, IMG submission 187440) | Marine microbial communities from western Arctic Ocean - ArcticOcean_MG_CB11_86 (SPAdes) (version 2) | ecosystem: Environmental > Aquatic > Marine > Oceanic | place: Arctic Ocean... | reverse complement strand
CCGCACCTTTAGACAATGAGACACTCGATCACCTCCTTTCGATTGTTGAAGACAGAACTGGAGTATGTGTTACCGGCTGAATCGCTGCAAGCGGAGAATATCGGTCGCGGTGTATGAGGCCGAGCAGAGGCGGCGTATGGACGGGCGTATCCTTCGTCTTGCGACCTGGCTGCCAAGGGTTCTTTTGGGCTAAAGTGACCGATTCAGGATTTCATTCAGGCGAAGCGGCGATATCGGCAGACGGGTTATCGCACCGGGATCGCCGATGGCCTGCCCCACGGCAGACGCAATCGCCGCCCCGGACGCGTTGATGCCGCATTCGCCGGCGCCTTTAATCCCGAGCGGGTTGGTCCTGCTTGGCGCATCTTCGGTAACAATGGACTCAATATCGGGAACTTCCTGCGCCGTGGGCCACAGATAATCGGCGAAGGTCGCGCATATTGGTTGACCGTCTTCGGTATAGAGAAACTCTTCATATAGCGCGCCGCCGATACCCTGGGCCATGCCGCCGGCTATCTGGCCTTCGACCAGCGTCGGGTTGACCGACCTTCCGATATCGTAGGCGACCACAATGCGTTCAAGCTCGATCCCGGCGGTTTCACGGTCGACGCAGGCAATCGCAAGATGAATACCGTAAGGATAGGTCATGTGGGTGGCCTCGAAAGTCGCCTCGACCGACACCACCTGACCGCCATGGTCGTCCAGATAGGCCGCCGCCGCGTCGCCGACGCTCATCGACGGTCCCTCTGTCTCGCCTATGGGGCGTATCCATCCATCGACGATCGTCAGATTTTCGCTCGGCAACTGCAATCGTTCCGATGTCGTTTCGATCAGCCGGGTCCGCAACTGTCCCGCCGCATCGGCGGTTGCGGAGCCCGTCATCACTGTCACCCGGGAAGCGAAGGCGCCCATGCCGCGCTCAATTCGGTCGGTTTGTCCATGGGTGACGCGGATCGTCTGATAGTCGACACCGAGCGTCTCGGCGCAGATTTGCGCGATCACGGTTTCAACACCCTGGCCAATCGACGCGACCCCGGTGATCACCTCGATCCTGCCATCGCCGGCGATTTCAACCCGGACATCGTCATAAGGGCCGAGACCGCTTTTTTCAACGAAGTAGCCAAGCCCGAGGCCGACCAGTTCGCCTTGCGCGCGCCGGGCGGCAAGTTCGGCACGTAAATCGTCATACCCGATATAGTCCATCAACCGGTCAAGAAGCTTCGCGTAGTCGCCCGAATCGTATACCAGCGGAGTTCCGTGGTTCGCGATGCCGCGGCTATAGGGCATCAATTCGGGCGGAATTAAATTCCGGCGGCGCATTTCTACAGGGTCGATTCCCATCCGGTGGGCGATCACATCGACGAGCCGCTCGCGCGCGAAGGTCGATTCATAGCGACCGGGCGCGCGATAGGTACCGCAGGGCGTTTTGTTGGTCAGTCTCACCCGCCCTTTCGCGCGATATGCCGGTACCATGTAAGGTCCCGGCAGCATGGCCGCGGAAAGGTCGGACACAGTCGCGCCATGGGTCCGGACGTAAGCTCCCTGGCTGGTGAAAAATTCATTGTCGACGGCGAGGATATAGCCGGTCTCGTCGACGGCGGCGCGAAGCCGGTAAACCTGTTCACGCGAATGATTGGCTGCCATCAGGTTTTCCATCCGGTCCTCGATCCACTTCACTGGACGTTTCAGCTCCAGCGCCGCGTAACAACACAGTACGTCTTCCGGATATAATTCGCCGCGGACGCCGAATCCGCCACCGACATGGCCTTCGAATAAATGGATCTGTTCCGGCTCGAGGCCGAGCATTCCGGCAATTGCCAGTCGATTGAAATGCGGCACCTTGGCGGCGCCAAAAAATTCCAGGCGGTCGCTGTCAGCGTTGTAAAGCACGTTGGCGCCGCGCGTTTCCAGCGCAACACCGGTATGGCGGCCTACTTCAAACTCGCATTCGAACACATGCGCGGCCCCGGCAAACGCCGCATCGAGATCGCCGTAGCTTTTTTCGACGACAGCGGGCTCCGTACTGACGCCGGGAACAAATTCGCCGGGGGATGCCGTCGCATCAAGGATCGGCGGCAATTCTTCAATATGGGCGAAGACGAGTTCAGCGCCGTCCTCGGCGACATAGGGATCGTCCGCGATAACGACGGCGATCGGGTCGCCAACATACCGCACTTTGTCCTGCACGAGCACATGCTGGCGGCACAGCGGAAGATCCTGAATTTTCGTCAGCCTGAAATCAATCGGCGGCAAATGGGCGATATCGCGTCCGGTCCATACTGCTATGACGCCCTCCAGAGCGAGCGCCTCGTCTATCTCAATTTCGCCGAGCACGCCGTGCGCAACGGGCGACCGGACAACGCGCATATACAGCTGATCCTCGAACGTATAATCGGCCGCAAATCGGCCCTCGCCGAGCAGCAATTCCCGATCTTCCAGCCGTTTCACGCGCGCGCCGATCACGCTCATGGCTTGTCACCATCCAATACGCTGCGCACGGCTTTCAGGATGTTCTGATACCCCGTGCACCGGCACAAATTCGACGCGACGACTTCGCGCAACTCCTCGTCGTCGACCGGCGTGCCGCGTTCGACGAGCCATGTTGAGAGCATCAGCATTCCCGGCGTGCAAAACCCGCATTGCAGCGCATGATGATCGTGAAAAGCCTGTTGCAGCGGGCTGTATTCCCCATCGATTGCGAGACCTTCGACGGTTCGGATTTTTCGTCCCTGCGCCTGCACGGCGAACATCAGGCACGAGCGAACAGGCTCATCGTCAATCAGGATTGTGCAGGCACCGCAGACGCCATGTTCACAGCCGATATGAGTGCCGGTCATGCCGCATTTGTCACGGACGGCGTCGACGAGCGTTCGCCGCGCGTCGACGATGACATCGTGGTCGACGCCGTTGATATTCAGTCGAATTTCATGTTTCGCGCTACCTGTGGTCATCACGGCACACTCGCCGGCAGCGCGGCGTCGGAAAGCGCGCGCGGAACCAGCGCTCTCACGAGGTCGCGGCGGTAGGACGCATTCGCGTGATGGTCGTTCATCGCGTCGATGGTCTCCGCCGCCGCCTCGCCGGCACGCTTGAAAAGTTCAGAGGTGGGTGGTTGACCGATCAGCGCTGCTTCAGCCTCGGCGGAGCGGAACGGAACGGCGCAAACCCCGCCGATCCCGATACGCGCCTCTTCAATCAGACCGTCATGGAGCCGAACGCAGGCAACCGCAAGCGCGAGCGCAAAATCTCCCGCGCGCCTGCTGAATTCACGGAACCCGCAATGCCAGTCGGCCTCCAGGACAGGCAAGCGTATCTCGCGGATCACCTCAGCGGCATCGAGCGCGGTGGTCAGGATTGAGACGAAGAAATCCCGGGCATCTATTTCACGCTCCCCCCCGGGGCCCTCGGCAATGATCGTCGCGTCCAGCGTCGCGCTGAGCGCGCACCATTCGGACGCCGGGTCGGCATGGGCGAGGCTGCCGGCAAAGGTGCCCCGCATTCTAATCGGCGCGTGGGCGATATGGCGGCTGATGCGGGGTATCAGAAGACCCAGCGGCCCCTCGCAGGGCGGCGTTTCAAACTGGACGTGACGGGCAAGGGCGCCGATCCGCAACTCCCCGTTTGCACTTGTTATGTGATCTGCGTTTTCGATCGTGTTGAGATCGATCAGCACGCTGGGCCGCGCGAGGCGGAAGTTCATTGCCGGCACCAATGTCTGTCCGCCGGCCAATACCTTTGCGTCATCGCCATGCTCGGACAAATGCGCGACGGCGTCCTGCCATGACAGGGCCTGGGTATATTCGAAGGGAGCGGGTTTCACGGCAGACTATGACAAATTGTAATCCTGTTAAAAACTAGGAGTGCAGCAGCGCGCTGGCAAGCGGTATTCTTGCCGTGTCAACGGTGAGCCGGCCGGTTGAAGTTCATCCAGAAAGCGCGGACCTGGCGGTTGCCGTTATTCCACAGTTTATGCGGCACGTTTGAATCACAGGAAATCAGGTCGCCCGGCAGGAGAACGTATAACGATGCCTCGACATCAATATTGAACTCACCCGCGAAAACGGCACCGTATTCAAACCCCGCATACGCATCCGGTGGCGCGTTGATTTCCGGTTTTTAACGTGGTTGAATATTCCATACGCAAACCGGGCTGGATCGGCACGCACATCGCCGCAGTCGCGCGGCGGGCACAGTCAAAATCGCCGGCGCAGGGTCGGTCATATTGGGGATTACAAGCGTGATACCGGACGACGTGGCAGGAAACATTCGCGTCGCGATCGCGCAGATTACAACGGATGCATTCGCGCCCGAGGCAAACCGTGACCGCACCACGAAAATCGCCCGAAACGCCTTTGAAGAGGGCGCAAATCTTGTCGTGCTGCCGGAACTGGCGATATCCGGATATGTCCTCGAAAAAGACGGTCTGGAGCGATGCGCCGAGCCCGTGGATGGCCCGTCGGTCCAGGCATGGACGCAAGCGGCCAAGGATCACGGAGGCTTTATCGCCGGTGGATTCGCCGAGCGCCAGGGCGACAAGCTGTACAATTCCGCAGTGCTGGTTGGACCGGGCGGCGTCGCGATCCATTACCGCAAACTTCATTTGTTCGACGCGGAGAAGGACATTTTCACGCCCGGCGACCTTGGACTGCCGATTGCCGAGACCGCCCTCGGCACGCTGGCGATGTGCGTGTGTTACGATTTGCGGTTCGTTGAAGTGGCGCGGGCGGCCGCCCTGCGGGGCGCCGAAATTCTGATCGTCCCGACCGCCTGGGTGCAGGGGTTCGATCAACAGAAATGGGACGAAGCCGGGTACTGCCCGCAGGCGCGCGGCGCAGCGTTGCAGGCCAATCTCAATCAGATTTTCATAGCGTGCGCGTCGCAGGCAGGGACGAACGGCAAAGTCGACTTCCTCGGCTCCTCAATTCTCGTGGATCCCTATGGCAAGACATCACTGGGACCATTGCCCGGAAACGACGAGAAGATTGCAACAATCGACATCGATCTCGGCCAGATCCGGGGCGCTACCGAGCGTGGCGGACGCATATCGCCGCGGACCGACCGCCGGACCGACGTCTATGGGATACAGATCGACGGCATAACTCTTTAACATCAAGACCAACGGGAGATTTGAAAATGAAAATACTCGACCTGTCGCACATGATGAACCTGCACACCCCGGGCTGGGTCGGTTACGCGGGCAACAAGATGTACTACGCCCAGAACCTGCAAACCGGCGGCATTGTCGCGCAGCGCATCGACACCGCCATGCATGTCGGCACCCATCTCGATGGCGCGATGCACGCCTCCGACGTCAAGGGCGACATGGCGTCGTATTCGCTCGACTATCTGGTCGGACCCGGCGCGGTGGTCGATATCTCGGACAAGATCGACGACTGGGGCCTGATCACGCCCGAAATGATGGAAGAAGCTGCGGTGGACATCCACGAGGGCGATATCCTGATCATCCATACCGGTTTTCACCGGTATTACGAAGGAAGGCCACAGCAGGACCTCGAACGATATTTCTGCCTGCATCCCGGTGGCGGACGCGAGCTGCTCGACTGGATGTACGACAAAAAGATCAAATGGTTTGGCATCGATTGCGGATCGGGCGATCACGCGATGAACACATCCATCCGCAAAATGCGCCCGGATCTGCGCATCCGCTTCGAAGCGGAAATCGGCATGACCTGCGAGGAGTATTTCGGCGAATACGAATACACCCACGCGCTGTCGGGCCGAAAGGCGAAGTCCGACATCTTCATGTTCCACAGCGAAGCATTCAACGAGGGCCTGATCCACGCCGAAAACGTCGGTGGCGATATCGAGTTGGCTCTGAACCAGCGCTTTATAATCGGCGCCTTTCCGTGGCGTTTCGAGGGCCTGGAAGCCTGCCCCTGCCGCATCATCTGTTTTTCCGATGTGGGCGATTCCGTCGAAACCGTCGGCGCTGTTGCCAAGGCGCTGACCGGCGCCTGACGATGTCGAGGGGGATATCCTGATGAGCGTGCCCGATATCAGCGAAGCCGATATGGAGAAACGGATCGCCCGGTTCGACGGGATGGGGCCGAACAAGATGGCCTTTCTCGACACGCGGCTTCCCGGTCATGAACGCGACATTTTCAACATGATCGGGACCGGGGTGAACGACGACCCGGACACCAAACCGGCGATTCCCTTCGTTAACGGCTTTACCGTCACCTACAACGACTGTGAACCGGGAAAAGGATCGGGCCTTCACGATCATGAAACCTGCGAGGTGTTTATCCCCCTGACCGGTCGCTGGAGCGTTTTCTGGGGTGAAAACGGGGAACATGAAGCAGTCCTCGAACAGTTCGACGTGATCTCGCTTCCGGTCGGCATCATGCGGGGCTTCAGGAATATAGGTGAAGACCATGGCGTCATCATGGCCATTATAGAAGGCAACGATCCGGGACGCGTCGGCTGGCATCCTGACGTGGTCGCGGCGGCCCGTAAGACCGGGCTCGAACTCGACGATAGCGGAAATCTAATATCGAACACCTGAGACAGCCGTCCGGCACGGCTGGCCTCCGAACCCGGAGAACATAACGATGGACCTCATCATCCGAAACGCAAAGCTGCTCGATCAGGACGGAACCTGGGATATCGGCATCGATAAGGGCCTCATCACAGCGGTACAAAACACAATCGCCGACAAGGGAACGGAAGAAATCGATGCCGCCGGTCGCCTTGCCGCGCCGACCTACGTCAACGGACATGTCCACCATGACAAGAGCAATCTCGGCGACGTCATGCGGCCGAACGAGACCAACAGTTTTCAGGAATGCCTGGAAATTACCTGGGAGCATAAACGCTCCTACACGGTGGACGATATCGTTGAACGCGCCAGCCGGGCAATCGAAGAAGGAATACTGAACGGGACAACCGTGTTTCGGGTATTTGCCGATGTAGACACCATTGGCGGCATGACACCGCTGGAAGGGATTATCGCGCTGCGCGAAAAATGGGCCGGAATCGTCGACATCGAAGCCGTCGACTTTCCGCAGGAAGCCATACTCCGCGACCCCGGCACAAAGGAGTTGATGCGCGAGGGCATGAAGATCGGCGCGGATGTCGTCGGCGGCCTGCCGTGGCACGAACATCTCGACGAAGATGCCCGCGCCCATATTGATTTCTGCTTCGAGCTTGCGATGGAATACGACAAAGACATCCATATGCTGGTCGACGACACCGACAATTCGAACAGCCGGTCGCTCGAATATCTCGCCGCCAAGACCATTCGCGAAGGCTATCAGGGCCGGGTGTCGGCAAGCCATTGCGGCGCGCTGGCCGCCTATGACGAGGTGCACGCGCGGAAGGTCATTGCGCTGGTCGCCGAGGCCGGTGTGTCGATCGCGACCAATCCCCATATCAGCCTCGTTGCGCAGGGCCGCTACGACACCAACAACATGCGGCGCGGCGTCACCCGCGCCAAGGATCTATGGAAAGCCGGTGCAAACGTCTTTTCCGCGCAGGACGACGTCAACGATCCCTACTACCCGTTCGGGCGCAACGACCAGCAGGAGGTGGCCTCCTTCGTCTGCCATGCGTGCCATATGACCTATCCGGATGAAATCCGTGCGGTTTTCGATTTCATCACCCACAACGCCGCGACGGCGTTGCGCCTTAACGGTTACGGCCTGGAAATCGGCAAAAAAGCCGATTTGAACGTGCTGTGCGCCCCGAGCGTGCAACACGTCTTCAGGCTGCAACAACCGCCGGCCTATGTGATCAAATCGGGCCGTATTCTTGCCAATAGCCAGCTCGTGCGCGAAATTTATCACGCGTAACGGACAGGGTCGGGCGACGTATTTTCCCATGCCGGCCCAGCGTATCGTTTACGAATTCGAGGGGGCTCGTATACACTTAGATGTGACTCTACAGCGCACCGGTCCCAATCTTCCCATTCGTTTTTGCAGGACTCGCCTTCATGACTGATTGGCACAAAGCCGCTGACGCATTAACGGCCCAGCCGCTCTTTCAGTCCGTGTCGACCTCGGATCTTGCCCGGTTTCTCTCGCGGATCGAGATATTGGATTTCGACCATGACGAGGCTCTCCACGTCGCTGACGTAGAGGCCGAATACTCATACCTCGTCCTTGAAGGCCGCTTCGATGTCGCCGGAATCAGCGGCGGGCATTCAGAAATCAGCGAAGGTTTTCTCGGCGAAGAAGCCGCGATCGGCCTCGACACATATCTCGCGAAAGCGGGCAGTGAGATGTGGGGTAACGAAATGATCCACGAGGGGGCGCTCTTTTGAACGATGCATCGCCGCTACGCGTCGAAGATGCGCGGCTTCTTCGCGGCCGGGCCCGGTTCACGGACGATGTCCATCTGGACCGGATGGTGCATGCCGTTTTTGTCAGAAGCCCGATGGCGCATGCCGAAATCGCGGGGATCGACGCGGAGCCGGCGCTTGCCGCCGGCGCCCTTGCGGTTATCACGGCGAAAAACCTGCCCTTTATCGATAAAAAGCTGATTTTACGGTACTGGAACCCGAATATCCGGGGCGGTCTGCCGAGCCTACTGGCTGCCGATCGGGTCCGCCATGTCGGCGAAGCGGTGGCGCTGGTGATCGCCGAGAATCGGTATGTGGCGGAAGACATCGCGGTGCTGGTTGCGGTGGATTACCGGCCATTGCCGCCCGTCGCAACAACGGCTGCCGCTGTCGCGGCCGGCGCAGAGCGGCTTCATGAGGAATGGCCAGACAATATCGCGGCTGAGATCGCCAATACGGCCGGCGATGCGGATGCGGCGATGGCGCAGGCGCCGAGGCGGCTGAAAAGGTCGTTTCGATTTGGCCGGCAAACCGGCCTGCCATTGGAAACGCGGGGCTGCGTGGCGGATTTCGACACCGATCGCAATCGCCTGACGATGTGGATTTCAACCCAGGTTCATTACACTGTCCGAAACAATCTTTCGGAAATTCTCGGCGTTCCCGAATATGACGTCCGCGTCATCGCCGAAGATGTCGGCGGCGGGTTCGGCACCAAATCACGGCCTTATGCCGAAGAAATAATAGTCGGCCATGCCAGCCGCCTGCTGGGACGACCGGTCAAATGGATAGAGGACCGGTCTGAAAACCTCCAGGCGACAACCCATTCCCGCGCGACCGAGACCACCCTCGAAATTGGTTACGACGAGACAGGTCGCGTTCACGCATTGCGCGGGGACCTGGTGGTCGATATCGGCGCTTATGTATTCACAAGCGGGATCATGACGGCGGAGGTGGCTTCCGGCCAGTGCGCCGGGCCTTACAAGATTGCGAACATCAACCTCAAAACCCGCTGTGTGGGAACCAACAAGACGCCGCTTGCGACCTACCGGGGGGCAGGGCAACCAGAGGCGACGTTTCCCCTCGAATCCCTGCTCAACCTGATCGCCCGGGACGTTGGCATTTCGGCTGCCGAAGTTCGAATCCGCAACATCGTCGGACCGTCGGATATGCCCTACGCACCGAGTATTCCTTACGCCGGACCCGATGTCCGTTTCGAAAGCGGCGACTATATCGCGATGATCCGCCGTGCCGAGAGCGCAAGCGGGTATCATGATCACGTCGAAATATTGCCGGACGGAAGAAAGGCCGCGTGGGGCATCGCCTGCGGCATCGAAGCGACCGGTCTCGTCGGATTGGAATCCGCTCGGGTCCGCATCGATCCATCCGGAGCGGTCTCCGTCGCGTCGGGAATGACGTCCCAGGGCCAGGGCCAGTCGACGGCGTATGCCCAGGTCTGCGCGGAAATTCTCGGTCTCCCGCTCGCGGAGGTGACCGTCTCGCTTGGCGACACCGGGCTTCTGCCGTTTGGCGTGGGGGCATTTGCCAGCCGCGGCGCGGTGATCGGCGCCAACGCGGTTGCCGGGGCAGCGGAAAAAATGCGCGATACAATTCTCGGCCATGCCGGCACATTGCTTCAGCGCCCGGTGAGCGAACTCACGATGGCAGCAGGCCGTATTTTGCTGCCAAACGGGACGGAGACCGACCTGACGTTCGCCGGGATTGCGCGCGCGGTTCTGCCAGGCGGCCCGCTGTTTTCCGGCGATACGGCCCTGGAAGAGGAATTCATATACGATTCGAAAGGCAGTGTGACATTCGCGCTTTCCGTTCACGCCGCGAAAGTCGCCGTCGATATTCAATCGGGGGATTATCGCGTCGTCGATTATTATATCCTTCACGACGCCGGCCGGATGCTGAACCCGATGATCGTCGACGGACAGGTCGTCGGCGGTGCCGTCGACGGGATGGGATGTACGATGCTTTCCGAGCTTTTGTACAATGAAGACGGGCAATTGATATCCGGCACGCTTGCGGATTATCTCGTTATGGCGGCGACCGACGCACCCACTATCCGGCTCGACCACGTGCAGACGCTGCCGACGACCAACCCGCTCGGAGTCCGGGGAGTTGGCGAAGGGGCTGTTCTGCCGGTAGCGCCGGCTATCGTCGGCGCGATCACGCGAATCGTGGATCCTCGGTCGGTCGAACGGGAAAATCATCTTTATGCGGTACCGCTGAAACCAACCTCAATCCTGCTCGCAATGGGTGATCGATAGATGTTCACTGAACAAACGCTTGTGCCGCTGCTGCAACGGCTGGTCCGGTACCCGAGCGAGCAAACCGAATTGCAGGAGGACGACCCCAGGGTAAAGGCGTTCATCACCGATTGTGTCGCCCCGGAGATTGAAAAACTCGGGCTTGGCCCGGTTCGGTACGACGCCATGGGAAACCTTATATTGGAGCTCGGCCCGGCCACGGTCGAACGCTCGATCCTTTTTGCGACCTACGCGATGACCCACCCGGCCGCCCGAATGTCAGACCCGTTTTCGGCAAACTTGATAGACACCGCGTCAGGGCCAGCCGTGCGCGGGCGCGGGGTCGCGGAACAAAAAACAGCGCTCGCCGCCGCCCTTACAGCGGTAACGCAGGCCAATAGGGACGGCCTCGCGGGACGGGTCATATTCACGGTATTGAGCGCCGGCGAGACAGGACGCCACACCGCCATCGAATCGGTCGGCGACGCGCTGGAGGCCCCGCCCGATTGCGCGATCATCTGCCTTGGGACAGACAGCAAGATCGGCGCTGGCAACAAGGGGCGCATCGATATCGAGATCACGGTCGACGGCAAGGCGGCTCATTCGAGCACGCCGTGGAACGGTATCGACGCCATTGCGGGCGCGCAAAGCTGCCTCAATGCGTTGCGCGCGCTGGATCTCGGGGTCCCTGAAAATCCGATATTCGGGCCGGCGACACTTACGCCGACATCCATTCGAAGCGGACCGAACGCGACGCACACGGTCCAGGACCTGGTCCAAATGACATTCGACCGCCGCTTGTTGCCCGGCGAAGACGCGGAGGCCGCATTTTCGGTCGTCAGGGACGCTCTCCCGTCCGATGGTCCGTGGAAAATAGAATGTCGTCGCGGCCCTTTCATGTATCCAAACGATGTCGGAAATGACGGGCCGCTCATGACCACGCTTTACGAAGCGTATAAGGATGCCGGTCTTGGAAAGGCCGAAACGATCGCCTGCAACTTCGCGCTCGACGCGGGGTATTTCGGGCATCACGGCATCGAATCAGTGATGCTCGGACCGGGCGAGATCGATCAATTTCATTCCGAGGAAGAACATGTCCAGATATCGGATCTTCTCGATATGGCCCGGGTTTACTACGCGCTGATAACGCGCATGTTCGGATAGCGATTCAAAGGAACCACGATGAAGGCTGCGGTAATCGAGAAACAGGGCGGCGTCGAGAACATTATATACCGCGATTGGGACGACCCCGTTCCCGGACCGGATGACGTCGTCGTCCGGGTTGGCGCCTGCGGCCTCAATCATCTCGACATATTCGTTCGGCGCGGTATGCCGGGTTTTCCCGTACCGATGCCATTCATTTCAGGCGGCGACATCGCCGGCACGATCGACCAGCTCGGCGAGAGCGTGGAGGGCTGGAATATTGGTGACCGCGTGACGATGAACCCGCAGACCGATCACGGCATGATCGGAGAGGAATTGATCGGCGGCCTGGCCGAGCTCGTTCAGGTTCCGGCAATCAATCTGGTCGCCCTGCCGGACAACCTTTCAATGGAAACCGCGGCTGCAATTCCGATCAATTACGGCACGGCCCATCGCATGCTGTTTGCTCGGGGTCGGCTCCAGTCCGGCGAAACCATGCTTGTTCTCGGCGCCAGCGGCGGGGTCGGACTGGCCAGTTTGCAGTTCGGTAAAATGGCCGGCGCAACCGTAATAGCTGCCGCCGGCACCGCGGAAAAATGCGACCGGCTGGCAGAACTCGGAGCCGATCACGTCATCAACTATGCCGACGAAGACTTCAGTCGGGCGGCCTGGCAATTCTCGGGCAAAAAGGGCTGTGATGTTATCGTTAACTTCACCGGCGGCGACACCTGGGTTCCGTCATTGCGCGCCGCGCGGCCCGGCGGAAGGGTGCTGACATGCGGGGCGACGGCGGGGCACGATCCACAGACCGACCTTCGGTTTCTCTGGGTCCGCGAGCTCGACGTCCTGGGATCCAATTCCTATTCCCAGGACGATGTCGCAAAATCCGTCGCCTATGCCGCAAATGGCGAAATTGCGCCGGTCGTCAGCCATAATTTCCCGCTCGAAAAACTCGGTGAAGCGGAGACGCTTATGGAAGAGAGGGGTTTTTTCGGCAAAATTGTCATGACACCCTGATACGCGCCGAAATCTCTTCGCTTTAATCTTCACCAGCGACAGCGCCCTGGCTGATACGGGAAATAATCTCGGCCTGAGCCCGCGCCCGGTCGATCTTGCCGGCGCCGTTGAACGGCATCTGGTCGACAATAAATACCCGGCGCGGATGCGCGTAGGCCGGGCCGTGTTTAAGCGTGAATTGCTTGATCGCCTCTTCGTCCGGACCCGGCTGTTCACGAACCGTGATCAGCGCGGCCGGGGCAAGTCCCTTGATCGCGTGCGCGACGGGCGCGACGACGGCGTCAATCACATCGGGATGTTGAACCAGAAGCAGTTCAACCTCTTTCGGGTTTATGTTTTCACCACCGCAGGAAAACTGATCGTCGATACGGCCCATAAAATAAAAGAAACCCTCCTCATCCCGCCTGAAGATGTCCCCGGTGCGCAGAAATCCATCGACCAGACGCTCGGCGTTGAGCTCTGGTCGTTTGTTATAACCCACCAATACCGCGGGCGATCGCACCCAGAGCACGCCTTCATCGGGATGCTCGTTTCCCGCCGCATCCACCAGCTTTACCTCAACCTCCGGGGCGACGAGTCCGCAACTGCCACGGGGCACCACGGTATGATCGGTCGCTTCGCGCAACGGGCCACCGCCTTCGGTCAGTCCGTAGGCCTCTATCACGGGTGTATCGAACGCCGCCTCTACCGCCTCGATCAACTCCTCGCCCACCACGGCGGACCCCATTTCGAGGCTTTTAAGATGAGGGAATTCAAGCGATGCCAGAAGTTCCCGTTCGGCAAGTATCATCCGGTACATTGCCGGCACGCCGCCCGCATGGGTGCATTCGTAATCCGCCAATGCCTGCAGGAACATCTTCGATTCGAACTGCGGCATGATGACCACCGATCCGCCGACACGGATCATCGGCTTCACGGATACCCGCATCGCGTTTTTGTGGAATAACGGCCCCGCAATTAACGCCCGGTCTTCCGGCTTCAAAGGCCAGTGTTTCTGAGCCGTCTCAATGCTCCAGAGCATCCCGTCATGGGGCAGCAGAACGCCCTTGGGAATCCCGGTGGAGCCGGACGTATAGGGAAGAAAGGCTGTTTCCCGTGGCGTGATTTCGGGCGGCACCACCGCGGACGGGTTCGCGGCGCCCAGCACGTCCTCATAGACCATCCAATCGCCGGAAACGCGCTCGGTGGCGATCCGCGGCGTCAACGCGGCCCCATCGATGATCGCAACGATTTCGGGATGACATTCCGGAGCGATGATTGCAGCCCGGGCATCGGCATCTTCGATGATGAAACGGATTGTCTCAGCGCCAAGCTTGTGATTAAGCGGGATCGGCACGATCCCCGCCCTCATCGCACCAAAAAACGCCTCGATAAATTCATACCGGTTGCCCATTGCCAGAAGCAACCGGTCACCGGCCTTCAGACCGAATTCCTGAAGGGCGGCCGCAACCCTGTCCATGCGGTTATCCAGAATACTATGGGATACACTCAGCGGCGCCGGCCGGGACAAATCGACTATCGCGGCGCGGTCGCCATGATCGCGCGCCGCCTGACGGTTGAAATACCCCAGATTAGCCTCGTATCGATCCATAATCTCTCCCGTCTGCCGTACACGCATACTATAGAGGAGGCCGCTTCTTCAGTATCCGAAATACTGTGAGGCCGAACCACGAATCACACGTCGATCACTATAGCGAGCAGGTCGTCTTCGGTGTTTCTGCACATCGGATAGTCGTCGCTGAAATTCTGCAAATTTGCCCACGCACCCGCCCAATCCCCGGTCGTGATCTGGCTTCAAAATTAGGCACCATGGACTTCAGGCCGGTTCCATACTGATATGCCACGTTGGCGATGACGATCTGTTTCTGCCGCTCGAGCTGTTCGAACGGTGCCGGACCTGCTGCATCGAACTTCGAGATCAGAGACTCCACCATCAACTGCTTGACCGCCACATCCAGCGCCGCCGCTTCCTGTTCGGTGATGTCGAGCGGCCGGAGCTCAAGAAACGCGACAGCTTCGTATTTTCTAACACCCAGACAGGGACGCAACTTGTCGCGCAGTTCGTCCGAAATGGCCAATCGCCGCAATGAGCGTTTATCTCTTTGCTCAAGATCCACTCCGGAGACGATTGTGAGCCGACTATCACTGAGCTTCGGATCGGGGACATATCCCTTTAGGACCCGGCGCCCTTCCAGCCGATGAATAAAGTCGAAATCCACAGCCATGACCATCGCGCTTTTCTCCCGACGACTTCGTATCGACACTGCGCATTAAACCGCCGACAACCGGGTAGGGCAACAGACCGCCCCTGCCCGGTTTCTTGACTAGCGCCCAAAATCCGCAACAATGACGGAATCGGTAAACCACATCAGCCGACCGAAATGCGGTCTTGTTGTCATTTCAGCACCACCATCTCAGGAGACAATTATGGGCAAGAAGGTCAAGGAAATGGTCACCTATTGGGGACCGGCGATCTCGGAATGGGGTGATGGCACCGAGAAGCGATATGAAATCGAACGGGACGAGGACCTGCTCAAGAACAGCGGAGAAGGCGGGCGGGTCATGGAGAAGATATCGCTTAACGATATTTTCGAAGAAGGCGTCGTGACGGGTGTCGATATGGAAAACGGGTACATGCCGCTGGTGCTTTACGGCAATGACGACATGATAATCGAGGTCGCAAATTGCGATAGCGAACAAAGCTCCTGGCACCGCAACCTGGGGGGCGATGAATGGGCTTTTCAGTACAAAGGGTCGCGGACGCTCGAATGCGAAACTGGCCCCATCACCATAAACGAGGGTGAAATGACGGTCATCCCGCGCGGCGTTTCCCACAAAAATGTCGGTCACGGACCCAATATTGAAATCACGATCTACACAAAAAAGCCGCTGAAGCGACTGGCGCCAAGAGATCCTCAAAAAGCGCGCCTGCAGATGAAGGTAAAGAATGGAAAACCTGTCATGCCACCGATCGGTTTGGATTCGGAAATAGAAGACTAGAAACGCCCTGACGTAGTCAGGTGCTGAACGGGGCACGGAGACCGACATGGCAAGCGTGGGCGGATCGACAGAGAAAAGCGGGGCAACGCCCATCGGGCCGATCCAGCGCAACATTGAAGAGGTTGCGCTGGCGCTTGTGGACCGAGCGCGGGAGGTCGAGCTCAATCGGCGCATACCCGATGACATATTTGAAATGGTCCGCGCGACGGGGGTGTACCGGATACTGCAACCTGCAGAATTCGGAGGTCATCAGGGAAATCCGGTCGACGCGTTCGACGCCATCTTCGAATTGGCCAGAAGTTGTCCATCGACGGCGTGGGTCACCGCGGTCTGCGTTCTGCATCAATGGATCATGGGATGTTTTTCCATGGCGGCGCAGGAAGACGTGTGGGGCGAAAACGATCAAGTTCTGCTTTGCGGGTCCTACGCCCCTCAGGGCCAGACCGCGCGGGCAGAGGGTGGCGTTCGGTTAAGTGGCGTTTGGGAGTTTGTCAGCGGCTGCGACAATACGAACTGGGCGCTTCTCGGCGTCATGGTGCCGCCCGAACGCGAAGACGAGCGCCCCGTACCCCATTTTGCGCTGGTTCCCAAGGCCGATTACCGGATAGAGGACATGTGGCATGCGGCCGGCCTGGCCGGCAGCGGCAGCAACAACGTCCACCTCGACGACGTTTTCGTGCCAGAGCACAGGCTGGTTTCCCTGCTGGCGATGACAGAAGGCACGTCGCCCGGATCCAAGCACCCGCTTTATGGCGTACCCTTACTGTCGCTGACGCCCTATGCAATCAGCACCGTCGGTCTTGGCGCCGCACAGGGCGGCTACGACGCCTACGTGGATCAGGTGATGGTCCGGAAGGCGCGGGGCGGCGTGCTTGAGGGCGGAAAATCTCTGGCCGATATTCCGGCCGTTCAGTCCCGCGTGGGCGAAGCCGCCGGATACATCGATGCCGGCCGCCTTATCATCAAGACAGACCTTGAGGAGAATCTGGCGATCGTGACATCGGGCCGGAAAATTTCAGTCTCCAGGCGTATTTTCTGCAAAAGGAATGAAGCGCTCGCCACCCGCATGGCCGTGACCGCCGCCAACGCTGTTTACGAGGGTGCCGGGGGCGCCGGGCTATTGGCGGAAAATCGAGTCCAGCGCGCCTGGCGAGACGCCAACGCGGTGGCACGGCATGGCGGCCTCAACTGGGATGTGCAAATGAGCCTCTATGGCTCGCATATTCTCGGATTGACCCCCAGGATTGGATACTGACGCGCGGGACGGAACGCCTGCATTTCATGTCATAAGCTTGGTGGCGATCCAGTCTGCAACGCATTGCATTGCCGGCAGATGGTTGTCGAACTGGCAATGGGCCGACCCGCCATTCTCGCCGTCAAAGACCATAAATGTCTTATCTTCGGAACCGATCGCGTCGAACATCGCCTGCGCGTCAGCCATGCCGACCTGCTGATCGTCGGCCCCGTGGGCAACCATAAACGGCGCGGTAATCCGCTTGCCGAACGGCTCAACCTTAAAATCCTCGACCGCCTTTACCGCCGCTTCCAGCGTATCGGTGCCCGTGATGAACATGAGCTGGAAAGTCGGCGCCGCAACCGTCCCACCTTGATTGATACGCCGTTCCCATACGCGGTGATAATCGTAGATGGCGCCCCACGCGACGGTTGCTCGGATGCGCGGCTCAAACGCCGCGGCGCGCGCCACGTAATATCCCCCGAGACTGCTGCCGACGATGCCGATCCGGTCGCGATCAACGTCGTCGCGACCTTCCAGATAGTCGATGGCGGCAGCCACCGGTACTTCGTAATCGGACCGGGTGACCAGCCCGAGCTTTTTGAGGGCCTCCCCGATGCCGGGTGTATCGATGGCAAGGCAGTGCATGCCCCGTACCGCCAGATGCTGGCGCACCCGGAGGAATGAGATTTCCTTTGTCGTATCCAGCCCGCAGATGAAGATGACGACCGGTCGGGGGCCCTCTCCGACGAGGCTCGGCATAAAATACCCCGGCAGTGCGTCCTCACCGAACGGAACCTCGATCCTCTCCACCGGCCAATCGGACAAAGCGTGGGCGCGCTCGAACGCGTCCAGAACCTGGCCGTAGGCGCTGGCGCGGCGCGGATCGTCGGGTGGAATGAAATGCTCGCCGATTGTGCGGTACAAGCCGGACAGATACAGGTTCTCGGCCCCGCTGATTCGTGCCCCGCTGATTCGGGCATCGACGCCGATACTGGCGGCGGCGCGGTCCTCCAAAATATCGGCAAGCCACGCCCATTCGCGAATCCAGGCTTCGGTATCGCCGTCATGGCCCTGAAGGCGATCCACGACCATCGAAACGTCGCCAAACTCACCGCCGGCGGCAAAGGCGAACAGAGTGTTGTAGGACCAGCGATAATTTCCAGGAAAAAAACTGTGCAACTGCGCCTCTTCTCACCGTGATTAGGAACCCCATGATCGGGAAATAGCCGATTTCGTTCGCTCGAAATCTGCGATGTATCGGAACGTCCATCCGATACCGTCTCAATATATTTCGCATCGGATACGATTGTCGATGAATACCATCCAATGGCACCGTCAGCCGAATGCGATCCAACCTTCGAACAAACCATGCCTGGTTGACCCAGCACCGTCTTGACCGCGGAAGGCAACTTGCATTCAATGAACAAACCACAAATACCGTCGAACGAATCTCATTTATAGAGAACGCTGCCGTTAGCGTTCCAAAGTTTGGCGATCCTGAGGGATAGACGCATGAAACAGGTCGGCCGCCGGCAACTGCGTATGGAAGACGATACCCTGATCGTCGGAGCCGGGCGTTTTGTCGACGACATCCAAATTCCCGGTATGCACCATGTCGTGCTCGTCCGCAGCTCGATGGCAAGCGCTCTGCTCCGCAGCGTCGATGTGACGGCAGCGCGCACGGCGCCGGGCGTCGTCGCCGTGTTCACCGCCGCAGATTTGACCGAACGGGCAAAAATCCTTCCGGACGGTCATCCAAGTGCGCTGATGAAGCACCATCGCGGACCGCCCATACTGGCGGAATCCTGCGTCCGGTATGTCGGCGAGCCGATCGCCGCGGTGGTCGCAACCGATGCCTATCTCGCCGAGGACGCGGCCGAACTCGTCGACATCGAATACGAAGCGCTTCAGGCGGTGGTGAACCCGGAGAAAGCGATCGCCGCCGGTTCTCCGCTTGTCCATCACGATGTGCCGTCCAATATCGGCACCCAGATACCGGTGTCCAAGGGCGACGTCACACAGGCGTTTGCCTCCGCCCCGGTCGTTGTGAAACAGCGTGTCGAAATTCATCGCGGCGCGGGAGGGGCGATGGAAACGCGCGGCATCGTCGCGCACTGGAATACGGCGTCCCGGCGAATGATGGTCTGGAACGTCTCGCAAGTGCCTTACGTCCAGCGGACGGTCATCGCCGATGCCCTCGGCCTGCCGGAGCGGGCAGTTCAGGTGATCAACGACGATATCGGCGGCGGGTTCGGCTACAAGGGTCTGCTCTACGTCGAAGACCTGCTGATCCCGTACCTCGCCCATAAGCTCAACCTTCCCGTCAAATGGATCGAGGATCGGCGCGAGCATCTTATTGCGTCTTACCAGGAGCGCACGCAGCACCACGATCTGGAAATGGCGCTCGACGACGACGGACTGATAATCGGCATCCGCGGCCGCTTTATTCACGATCACGGCGCCTATTCTCCGTGGGGACCCACGGTCCCACTGTTGACCGTTGTGAATATTCCCGGCCCTTACAAAGTTCCCCATTACAACGTCGAAGCGGTGATCGTTTATACCAATTGCGTTCCGGTTGCGCCGGTTCGGGGTGCAGGCAGGCCGCAGGCTGTCTATGCGATGGAACGGCTTCTCGACAGCGCCGCCCGCCAACTCAAGATGGATCCGGTCGAACTGCGTCACAAGAACCTGATCCAGGCCGACGAATATCCGTTCGACGTCGGATTCGTTTCGCGCGATGGCACGCGCCGCATCTATGACAGCGGCAACGTTCCCGCGTTGCTCGACCGCGCGGTCTCGATTATCGACCGCGATGCGAGGCTTAGGGAGCAGACCGAATTGCGCAAACAGGGCCGCTATATCGGCATCGGGGTCGCCTGTGTCGTAGAAGAATCCGGCCTCGGTCCCTATGAAGAGGCGATCCTCGACATGGAACTGGACGGCAAAGTCACCGTCCGGATCGGAACGCCGTCGCACGGACAGGGCCAACGCACGGTGTTCGCCCAGATCGTGGCGGAAGAACTTGCCATCCCGTTCGAGGACGTCACGGTGCTGACCGGCGATACAGACAACGTGAAATACAGCATTGGCACGTTCGCCAGCCGCGCCGGCATAGTCACCGGTTCGGCAGTGCTGAACGGGGCCAGGGAACTGCGCGACAGAGTGCTGAAATTCGCGGCCACCACCCTGCAGGCAAACGAATCCGAATTGTTTCTGGACGAAAGTATGGTCCGGGACAAATCCGATCCCGGCAAATCGATTTCGTATTCGGAAATCGTACACCTTGCCGTCGGCGATTCCGGGCGGCCGCTATCCTTGCGCGATTTCGGTCCCGGCATGTCCGCGCGGAGCAGTTTTTCCCCGTCGACCAACGTCTTCCCGACGGGCTCTCATGCCGCGGTGGTTGAAGTCGATATCCGCACTGGCAAGGTCAATATTCTCAAATACGCAGCGGTGGAAGATTTCGGCAACGTCATCAATCCACTGATCGTCGACGGACAGGTGATCGGCGGCGTTGCCCACGGTATCGGCAATACCTTTCTGGAACGCGTGAAGCATGACGATTCCGGGCAGATACTCACTGGCACGTTCGCCGATTATCTGATGCCGACCACACTGGACGTGCCGAGAATAGACGTCGACTATCTGGCAACGGTATGCCCGCTAAATCCGCTTGGCATGAAGGGTGCGGGACAAGGGGGAACCATTCCGGTTGCGGCTGTGATCTCCGCCGCCGTGGAGAACGCGCTGGAACCGTTCGGCGTCCGGCTTGCCCATGTGCCGTTCAGCGAGAGCGAATTACTCGATTTGATTCAGTCCAGTGGAGCATCGCAATGAAACCGGCACCGTTCAAATATGCCGCCGCGCGCAGCCTCGACGAGGCCATCTCTTTGATCGGGCGTTTTGGCAAGGATTGCCGGGTGATCGCGGGCGGTCAAAGCCTGATGGCGATGATGAATTTGCGGACGGCACGTCCGTCGGTCATCGTGGACATTGCCCGGATCGAAGAACTCGGCCAATGGCGTAAAGAGCCGGATGGCATCGTGATCGGCGCCATGGTGCGCCAACGCAAACTGGAGACCGACACGGAGCTGAGAGCTGCGCTCCCGCTTCTTGCCGACGCCGTCGGCAGCATCGGACATGTCGCGACGCGCAGTCGGGGAACCATCGTTGGCTCGCTGTGCCACGCCGATCCCGCGGCCGAACTCCCGGTATGCGCCGTCGCGCTGGACGCAACGCTTGTGCTCCAGTCGAAGAACGGCGAACGCGAAGTTCCGGCGGCCGAATTTTTCAAAGGGGTTTTCACAACCAACACGCGCGACGACGAACTCGTAACCGCCGTTCGCTTTCCCACGCCCGCCGACCGGACCCTCACCGCATTCGACGAAATTGCGCGCCGCCAGGGCGATTTCGCAATGGTATCGACGGCCTGCACGGCGCGGTTGGATAACACCGGCGCATTCGAAGACGTCAGACTGGTGTTTGGCGGCGTCGGTGACATTCCTGTCCGGGCAACGGAAGCAGAACGATCGCTGATCGGCGCGAAGCCGGATCAGGAATGTATGACCAATGCCGGCATCATCGCCGCTGCCGCGTTGTCGCCGTATGACGATATTCACGCCACGTCGCAATATCGGAAATCGATCGCAGCCGTGCTGACCGAGCGAGTGTTACAGCGCACCCTCGATTCTTCGCAAGAAAAGGCGCACTGAATATGTCCGAACCCCGTGATGAAATTGACATTTCCCTGACCGTGAACGGTTCCGGGCACAGCAGAACTGTGCCGGCAAGATTGACGCTCGCGGATTTTCTCCGCGGCACGCTTGGCATGACCGGCACCCATGTCGGATGCGAACATGGGGCTTGCGGCGCCTGCACCGTGCTTATTGACGGGACGATGGCGCGGTCCTGTCTGACGCTGGCGGTTCAGGCGGATGGCGCGGAAATCGTGACTGTAGAAGGCCTCGCGACCGACGGCGCGCTGCATCCCATCCAGACTGCCTTCAAATCCTGTCATGCGCTGCAATGCGGATTTTGCACACCGGGCTTTCTCATGTCATCGGTCGCCCTGCTAAACGAGAACCCGAATCCGACCGAGCAGGAAATTCGCGAATGGCTGAGCGGCAATCTGTGCCGGTGCACAGGTTATCAGTTCATCGTTGACGCGGTGTTGCTTGCCGCAGAAAAGCTCAAAAATCCTGATCCGTCACCCGCCGTGGCTTTGTCAGAGTAATTTCCCGTAGAGCACAAAGCCGGGTGCTGCGACGTTTGTTCCCTCCTATGGGCAGGGCAGGTCACGGCGTTTTCGGATTTTCCGTCATTCTGTCTAGATCAATCGATCAAGCTTGCGCCGGTAATAGCCCCAGGAATGCTCGATATGTACGTCCGACCAGATCTGGGTATTGCGCTCGGCTTCGGCGTCCGCGTCCGGAAATGTCCAGGGGAGCCCCGACGCATTTATATCAAGCTGCGCGCGGCAGGCTCGTTCCAGCCAGATACCAATAACAGTTGCCGCTTCGACCGATTTTCCACAGAACGTAACCCCATGGTTTTTCATCAGGACAGCGAGCGCCGGACCGAGCGCCTCGGCAAGCGCGCCGCCGAGTTCCGTCGTCTTGATCAGGGCGCCGGTGCCAAGAAACATCGGCACGCGATCGTTGAAATAGCTCGCCTCCAGTGTCACCGCGCGCAGATCGCCATCGGTCGCGGAAAACACACACGCATAATAAGGGTGCGTGTGCGCAACAACGTTGATATCGGGGCGCGACCGCAGGATTTCTGAATGGATCGGCCATTCGGAATGGCAGCGGCCCGACCCGGCGATCTGTTCGCCGTCAAACGTCACCAGAACGAAATCCTCGGCGCCTGCGACTTCGCCAAGACCGATCGCATTGCGCTTCATCCAGAAACCCCTGCCCTCCGGGTCGCGCAGCGAGAGATGGCCGAGCGTCATGTCGCCATGTCCCTCCATTTCCAGAATCCGACAGGAAGCCGCGAGCTTTTCGAGGTCGGCGCGGACGGCATCGCTGATGGCGATTTCGTTCATGTGTCGGTCCCTTTCGGTATCTTTCCGGTTGCGTGTTGCGCATCCCAGATGGTGTGCCACAATCGATGCCAGGATGTCGACCGCACCGGTTTAAGTCAGGAGATTGCGAGATGTCGGTACTGCCCGGCTTTCCGCCCGTAGAGTTCGATTACGGCGCGATAAACACGCTCGCGGGAGCTCTCGCTGCGCGCGGGGTGGCACGTCCGCTGATCATTACGGATGTCGGGCTTGCCGAGCATGGGATCGTCGACAAGGTTTGCGCGGCACTCCCAGCCGATCTGGAGGTGGCGCTGTATGATGGCATCCCGCCGAACCCGACAATCGCCGGGATCGAAGGCGCGCTTGCCCTGTATCGCGAACGGGACTGCAACGGCATCGTGGGGCTTGGGGGCGGATCGGTCCTCGATTCCGGGAAGGCGCTGCGGGTTGCCGTGACCCATTCAGAACCGATCTTGGAGTACCTCAAGGATCCGTCGAAGATTACGCCAAACGTCGCACCGTACATCACCATCCCAACCACCGCCGGCACCGGCGCCGAGGTGACATTCGGCGGCGGCATACATCCCGAACCGGGCCAGCATCAGCTCGGCATTCGAAGCCCTCACGTTAAGCCCGACCTGGCGATTTGCGATCCCGACCTGACCGTCACGCTGCCGCCGAGGTTGACCGCAGCGACCGGAATGGACGCATTCAGCCACTGCCTTGAGGGTTTCCTGTCA
>Ga0209403_10002190_pt1 | contig 23774 bp, 22 predicted proteins | sample ArcticOcean_MG_C_8_FD_187440 | JGI IMG/M metagenome (GOLD analysis project Ga0209403, IMG submission 187440) | Marine microbial communities from western Arctic Ocean - ArcticOcean_MG_CB11_86 (SPAdes) (version 2) | ecosystem: Environmental > Aquatic > Marine > Oceanic | place: Arctic Ocean... | reverse complement strand
CTCCCAGTTCTCCCTGTCATAAAAACAAAAAACAAATTTCAGATTATACGCTCAACTCTCTGCCCATCTCAGGCAGAGAAAGAGCCGGGTCGGCTCGAACCCGAGAACAACTCTATTATGAAGGGAAAATCAGTAATGCTCAATGCCTGAATTCTCTGATTTCATAGGGTTTATACTCACACACCACGAAAAGGGGCATTGTGGGGTCAGATGAGCCCGCCGCCCCAGAAAAATTCACGGGAGCACCTCTATTTCTCCCCGTAATAATCGACAAAATTCCGCTCGTTCTCGTACAAACGCACACGGTAGAGAAGACCGCCCGCGATATGGGCCTCAAGGCGCTCCCATATCGAAATGGCAATATTTTCTGCTGTCGGAATGCGGTTTTTCATGAATTCAGCTGCGTCCTCGTTTAAATTTTTATGATCAATCTCGTCAATGATTTCGCGGCGCACGGCCAATTTAAGATCCGCGAGGTTATAGGTCATCCCCGTATCCGGATCCACGGGGCCGCGAAGGGTCACTCCGAGCACATAGTTGTGCCCGTGGTAGTGAGGATTGGCACAAAGGCCATAAAGAGCTTGGTTCTTCTCGTCCGAGAATTCGGGGTTGAACAAACGGTGCGCCGCGCTAAATTCCTCGCGGCGGGTAATCTCCATCATCCCCATGTCCCTTCCTCGCCGCTCAAGAGGCGATTATCGAAAACATCACGCCCGGGAAGAATACACGAAGTCTTACTGAAACGCTTCGCAGGAGCGCCCAAAACAGAATTCCCCCATGCGTAAAGACAAACAAGGCGCAATTCACAATGACAAACTAGGCACTCTCGCCCTCAGAGGGATTGGAAAACACCCACCCGTCTCCGGTATAATGAGAATATACGTTTTTCGGATTTCTCGTAATTGGAAATTTATATGAAAAGCCACAGGATGCGCCTCAAGGATGAGCTTGAGTGGACCGCCGCCGCCCGCCACCGCGAGTTGTATCAGCAAAGCCTGCTCTCGGCGGAAGAGGCCGGAGAACTCAACCTCCACCTGTGGCAGGTGCTGCGCGAGAAAATCGAGCCTGGAGGCGCGGTGCTTCCCCATTTTCACGACACCGCCGAGATCATCCACTTCCTCATCGGTGAGGTGAAAACCCTCCTCGGCGAGGAGCGAAATATTTCCGGCCCCGGCGACACGCTCATCGTCCCTGCAGGGACGGTCCACGGCATCTCGAACACTGGGGTGGCGCCGAGCGAGCAGATAAGTTTTTTCATTCCCGAGAAGGACAAGGAAGACTTCGGGCACACCGAACTCGTGCCCGGCACCGAAATTTGACCCGAATCATTTTCGCAACCCACTAGCCGCAACTCACTACAAGGAGACTGTACATGGCAAGCCGCATAAAAACGATGCCCGCCCCCGCCAAGACCACCGGAATGGTCAAAGTCACGAAAGGTATTTATGCCTACATTGGCGGAAACGGCACCACTGACTTCGGCCTCGTTCTCACGAACGACAAACCCGTCGTCATCGACAACGACATCCGCGTGAGAAAACAATTTCTTGCGGGCATGAAAAAAGTAACGAAAAAAGACGCCGGGCTGCTCCTCAACACCCATCACAATTTCGACCACACCTCTGACAACGGCTACTACATAGGCAAGGGCGCCGTTTCGTTCGGGGTCGATCTCGTCCGCGAGGAGATGGAGCGCGAGTACGCCTCAGGCAACTGGGTCAAGCAGATGGCCGGGCGCCAGCCGAGCGTTGATCGTTTCATCGGCAAGCTCGGCATCACGCCGCCGACAGTCACCTTCGAGGAGCAGATCGACATCCGCTACGGCGGTCGGTTGTTCCAGATGATTTATATCGATCACTGCCACACGAAGGGCGACACCGTGGTTTGGATGCCCGAGGAAGGCGTGCTCTTCACGGGCGACCTGATCACCTACCGCACCCACCCAGTGAACCGCCTCGGGAACTTCAACAACTGGCTTCCGGCGCTTGAGGTCCTCAAGAAATTTCCAGCGAAATACATCGTTCCCGGCCATGGCCCCCTACCTCCCAAGGGCAGCAAAGTCATCCACGAAAACAAAACCTATCTCGCGCGCCTGAAAAGCCGGACCGAGGCAGCGCTCAAAAAACACAAATCTCCGGCCAAGGCGGCGACCGCTGTCGAGATGCCCGAGTACACAAAATGGTTCCGTGCCCCGAACGTCGCCGACAATGCACTAAAAATGGCCAATGATCTAAGGAGCAAGCGCTAACACGCTCAAGGGGAGACACGCCATGCCGAAAACGTCAGCTTTGCCGGTCAAACCGCCAGGTTTCGCCGAGTGTATACTTCTACGTCGGAGGCGGGGGGTTGACGAATTTCGGGCTCGCCCTCACCGATGACAAGCATGTCGTTATCGACGGCGACATGCGGGTACGCACGCACTTTTCAAAAAATATGCGGGGGGCCACGCGGAAAAACGCAGGCCTCGTTCTCAACACCCATCATTCGACCATACCTCGGATAACGGCTATCACGCCCGCCGGGGCGCAGGCGCGGTCGCCGCCGATCTCACTCGTCAGGAGATGGAGCGGGAATTAAAGGAGGGGAATTGGGCCGCCGCGCTGGACAAGAGCGAGTTTCATCTCGGCCATCTCTCGCCAGGCCTCGCATTCGACCCTCCGATGGCCACCTTCGAGGATCGGCTGGAAATCCGCTACGGCGGGCGATTAATTCAGATCATCCGGGTCGGCCACTGCCACGCCCGGGGCGATTCGGTGGTTTGGATGCCCGAGGAGAAAATCCTCTTCGCGGGTGACCTCATCGCCAACTGCTCCCACACCGCCACCGGGGCCCAGAAATCGAGGATGAGAACATCACCTACTTCAAAAACCTACGCCGATGCACGACCGCCGCCCTCAAAAAAGAAAGCTCACCAAAAAAGGCCGCCGCCCAAGTGCAAATGCCCGAGTGCCGGGGCTGGACCCAGCCCCACAACCTCGCCGCTAACGCCCTTAATATGGCCCGGCATCTGAAAAAACAGGTTAGTGGAAAAACTGGTCCAGGTAGCTAATTCATTGGCTCAGGCAAGGGCTCGTCCGGAAAGTCCTCGGGGCAAAGGGCCCCTCTGGCGCGACGGCCAATAAGTTGACCCGAGGGAAGGGCAAAGCGGCTCTCTAGCTCGGTGGACGTCGACCAGGGCTCATCATTCCGAAAGCCCCCGACACGAATTTCTCCCGCGATAATGAGGATGTCCCCCTCGACCCGGGGCGTCTCACGCACCACGCCGCAATGCTCATCCGAAAAATGAATCTCGCCGCTTTGAGCCTCAAGGGCGAACACCGCTCCGCCCCGCCGCCAGTCCACGGTAGTGAACTCCCCGCCCCCCTCGCTTCGGCTCATGTTGGCGACACTGGTGCCGACGATGCAGAGATCGCCCCATATCAGGGGAGCCGCCACGGCCCAACCCGCGGGGCTATTCAGCCGCCAGCAAAAATTACCACTCACGCGGTCGATGGCGAAAAACCGCGCGCGCTCATTATCGTTGACAGCACCAAAAATAGCGGCATCGTCCGCGGCCCATAACGGGGTGAGCACACCCAACCTGGTCATCATCTCCTCGGGGGATATCGTCACGTTGCCTCCCGGCTATTCCCTGAACGAATTGAAAACTAGTCACTTGCGGCGCACAACCTAAGCTGGGATGATTCTTTCGGCGCTTCGGCAAAGCCGGCCCGGAGGCGGGCAATGTGCGCCCCAAAGAGCAAAATGGAGAGCGCATTGAATAGTTTTCTTTTGAAAATCGGGGTTCCCCGTAATATCGGGGAGTTGAAAAACGCCCTCATGGGCACCCATGGTGCGCTTCGCCTCCCCATTCTAGCACTCGTTCGCTTTCAGGCCGACCATGCCTCTATTCGCGCCGCCGCGCTGACCTACACCACGCTGCTCTCGATCGTGCCCATTCTCGCCTTTAGTTTCGCCATCCTGCGCGGCCTGGGCTTCGATAAGGGAATCTACGAATTCATCCTCGAGCAGCTCGGCCCCGTCTTCAACATGGAAGTGCGCGAAAAACTCTTCACCTTCATCGGCAAAGTAAACTTCAAAACCATGGGTGCGACCGGCCTCGGGGCTTTTCTAGTAACCATTATCCTCACGCTCAACGCTGTGGAGCGCTCGCTGAACGCAATTTTCGACGTCAAAACGTCCCGCTCCCTTATTCGCCGGGTCACAGACTACTTCACTATGATTTTCTTCACCCCCCTTCTTCTGGGCATCATTATCAGCACAACGACGCTTTTTAAAATGCGCGATTTTCTCTCCTCTTTTGGCTCCTTCTGGTTCCTGACCTCCGGGGCTGAAATTCTGCTCAAGCTGGTTCCTTTTGCTGGCTCGATCCTCTTGATCACACTCATGATCATCGTCATGCCGAACAAGGCGATACGCTTTGCTCCCGGCCTCGCCGGTGGTTCGGTCGGCGGGGTGCTGATGTTTTTCCTTCAGTGGGGCTATGTGAGCATTCAGGTCGGCTTCACCAGCAAGACGGCCATATACGGCGCCCTTGCCCAGCTGCCCATCCTGATGGTCTGGATCTATTTTGGATGGAGTATTCTTTTTTATGCGGCCGAAATCGCCGCGCTCGTCCAGGGGCTGCCCGAGCGTGGTGTCGAGGGGGATGAAACACGGAAAATTGGCCCCGACTGGGTGGTGGGCCTCCGGGTGATGGCTTTGCTGGCCGGGCGTGCGAGGACCCGCGAGCCACTTTTCACCCTCGATTTAATCGAAAAAAGTCTGGACTATCCAGCCGAAATACTTAAGACTGTCGTTCATCAACTAAGAGAAAGTGGACTCATCGCCGAGACCAATGAGGGAGAACATCTACTTCCAGCAAGAAATCCCTCGGCGATTGCGGCCATCGAGATTTTCGACGCCACGGAGTTCGGGCCCGCGCCCACAGGCGAGCATCCCCGGGCAGAGGCTGTGATTGATAAAATGCACCAGTGGCGGCGCACCTCACTTGAGGGCTTAACGCTTGAAATGCTAATCGAGGGCACGAGCGAGACCGGGGACGTATTGTCCGCCTAAACCACCAGCGCGGATGGATAGAGGGACTCATAGAAGATTAATCGAAACACACAGACATTCAGTCCATGAATAGGGGGACATCGAACATGGCCGTCATCACCATTTGCCGCCAATACGGTACCGGTGGAATCAACATCGGTCGCAAAATTGCCAAAAAATTGAATTACCGATTCATCTATCTGGATGAATTGATCGCTGGATGCAAAGAGATCGGGCTTGATGTCGATCTCGAGCGAATTGAAGGGCGCCCGCCAAAACTCATCGAGCGGCTTTTCTTACTTGACCGCAAAAAAGTCAAAGAAACGCTCAAGGACGTGATGAAAAGCGCCGCCCAAGGGGACAATGCCGTCATCTGCGGTTGGGGCGGTCAGGTCCTTTTAGGCAATCATCCCGGCGCCAGGCATCTCCGCATCGTGGGTTCGGACTATTCCCGCATTCGACACATTATGAATTCCGCCGGCGTGCCACACTCCCAGGCAAAGGAAATCGTCGAAAAATGCAATCGTGATCAGAGCCTGTTTTCCCAGTTTTTCTTCAGCGTGGATTTCTCGGACCCCAAACTCTACTATGCCGTTTTCAACATCGATCAAATTTCATCCGATGAGATCTGCGAGATGGCTTCATCCATGCTCACTGAAATTACAGAGGAAATGGCCCCGGGCGCCCGAACCGGCGCCGCCTCACCTCTTTAACTGCCTCAGAAATCATTTTGCCCGGCCGGGGTGCGCCGCGCGCTGCGTCGCGATTACGCCGGTTATGATCGACAGCATATTCATCGCCAGCACCAAGAAAAATGCCCACCGGTAGCTTCCCATCACATCGAAAATATAGCCGGCCACCCACGGCCCGAAACCCGAAGCGAGACCCGCGCCCATCTGACTAAAGCCTAGAATGCGGCCAAAACTTCTGCCAGGAAATATGTCCGCCTTCAGAGAAACAAACGAGGTGCCCCGGGCTCCCGCGCCAATGCCGTACAGCAACACGAACAAATATCCGAGCGCCCATCGATCCGATGTAATGAACATCAGGCAAACCACGCCGGATACGCTGATCAGGCTTGAGCCGACAAAAATCGAACGCCGCCCCACCCGGTCGCCGATCCAGCCGCCCCCAATTCCTCCCAGCGCGCGGAGTATCGCCATGAAACCCAGAAGCCACGCCGCCATGATCGTCGTGATGCCGACATCCACCATATGCGCCACCATATGAACGCCGACAACGCTAAACGATATGCCCTGAAAAATGCCCGAAAAAAACAAAAGCCAGAATGCGCGGTCTTTAAGCGCCTGGGCGAGCGTCCAGCTTTGAGGTGCCGGGCTGTCTCCGCTCCGCTCGATTTCCTCTCGCTGGGGTGGATTCCGGTGAAGAAACAGATTCAGCGGCAAAAGAAGTGACATGATTCCCACCGCCAGAAACAGATAGGCCGTACGCCAACCAACCCAGGCTATCAGGAACGCACAGAGCGGCACGAGGATCATCGAGCCGGCGCTCCGGCCCGAATGGGCGATTCCGAGGGCGGTGGAGCGCATCCGGATAAACCAATGGCTCACAATCGTACTTGTCGGAATCATGCCGATCAGCGTGACGCCGAGAGCCACGAAAACTCCGTAATAAAGATAGAGAGTAAACCGGCTTGAAACCATGGACATCAGGGTCAGGCCCAGGCCCAGCACGGCCACCCCGGAGGGAATGACCACCCGGGGCCCGAAGCGGTCGATTAGCGCTCCAATGGGACCTGCCGCAATGGCGAATGTCACCATGGAGGTGGAAAAGGCGAGCGCCGTATCCGCACGGGACCAGCCGAACTCGTCGAGAAAAGTTACGTAGAATACGGGGAAGGTGCTGACGATCGATCCGCCGATTGCCATCGTGGCGAACGTGAGCCCAACAACCAGCCAGCCGTAGTAGCGCGGGCTGCTTTCCTGTGTGGAATCAAAGAAGCGCATTTTTACGCCCCTTTTCCCACGCGGGGTAAAATAAAATACAGACGCCACCCCCGCCAAAAATGGCATCCGAAGATTTCAATGATTTTTAAAGTGAAACTGATGCGCCAACGGGTGAGCTTCACACCTTGTTATGGCCGGCATTCACCACCAGGAACCTCGCTTCGGTGCGGCCATTGTTCGCTAGGGAGAGTTCGCCCTTCGACTCACAGTGAAATGAGTCGCCTTCCTTGAGGTGAAAGGAATTCTCCCCCCGGGACACACACAAATCGCCCTTGAGGCAGTAGATCAAATGCTCGCAGCCAGCCTGGACAATTCCATTTTTGGCTTTGCTGCCGGGCTCCAGCGTCCGGTAGACGGACTCGAGACGGCCCAGTCTGAGGCGATCAGCAACAACCTCGGACCGGCCTTCCTGGCCACTCGACACAACTTCCCGATCTTTTCTTCGAATGTGGCGCGCCTCGGGATAGCCGTTTTCCTCCTCGACGAAATGGCTCACCCGATACTCCAACGCCGTCGCCAGCTTCACCAGCGTCGTGACGGTGGGCACCATGCCGTTGGTTTCAATCTTATAAATACCGGCAGGGGAAACTCCCGATAGCTCGGCTAGCCTCTGGATAGAATACCCGTTCTCCTTACGAATCCTGCGGACCTTCTCTCCGATTCTGACCTCGGGAACTTTAATTTTAATTTTTTCAATTGATGGGCCTTCACTTTTGCGGGGCCGGCCAACGCTGCCTTTTTCTTTTAATGGCATCTTTTTTTCCTTCACCCTTTCGGGTTGCACTCGAATTCGAACGAACCCTTAGAAATCAAAAAATACGGCTTAGCACACCAAAAATAGTTTTTTATCTTAGTTTTTGTATTTATCCGATAATACCAATAGCGGCAACGCGGCAAGAAGATATCATTCGCCAACTAAAATGTCTAGAACTCACGGGGACTAAATCAAACACGCATTGGCATGATGACATAGGTGTAGCCTTCCGCCTCGTCGGGCCGCAAAATACCAGGGCTCAGGGAATCCTTGAGCTGGAAGCAGACATTCTGCTCGTCAAGGATATTGAGCACATCGAGGCAATACCTGGCATTAAAACCGATAATCAGTTCATCTCCAGAATAATCAGACTCCAGAATCTCTTCAGCCTCTCCCGCCTCAGAGCCGTTTGTGGTCAGCTTTAACTGGCCAGCTCCAAAAATAAATTTCACTATCCGAGTTTCGTTTGAGAGAAGCGAAACACGCCGAAGCGCCCGCAGAAGCTTGTCTCGATCTGTGATAATGCGATGTTCGTTATCCTTGGGAATCACCTGCCGGTATTTCGGGAAATCGCCGTCGATAAGGCGGGCGGAAAGCTCGAAGCTATCCAATTTAAAAATTACGTGGTTTTCTTGAAGAAAAACCTCAACGCTCTTGCCGGTTTCGGAGAGGAGCTTGACCAACTCGCCAAGCGCTTTCTTGTGGATGATCACGCCCGTGGAAAATGCCGCGCCATCGTTGGGCCGCTCGATAAGAGCTAGACGATGTCCGTCCGTCGCGACCAGACGAAGCATGTCGCCTTCGGATTCCATGAATACACCGTTATAGGTATAGCGCGTCTCGTCTTGCGAGATCGCGAACATGGTCTTACGGATCATGTCCCCTAGAACATCGGAGGAGACAAGTTGAGGGGAGTCGCCCCCTGCGTCCGGGACTGAGGGAAAATCCGCGGCGGGAAGACAGGGAAAACGGAAGTTTGAGCGCTCACACGTCATCCGGAGCCACTGGCCGTCTTCCTCGACGAGGTGCACATCGGCCTCTGGCAATTCGCGCACAATGTCGAACAACTTTCGCGCATTGAGTGTAATTGAGCCGGCCTTGTTCACCTTGGCCTCAAAAACGCCTTTGAGCCCGACATCGAGATTCGTGGCAACAAGACGAACCTGTTTCTTGCCCTCGGTGGTGAGGAGAACGTTCTGGAGGATCGGCATGGCGCTGCTGCGGCTCTCCACCACTCCCTGCACCGTTTGAAGGGCGCGGTGCAGTATCTCCCTGCTAATCACGATATCCATAGTGACATCTCTCCCCGCTCGCTCGCCGGGACACAAGCCCCGCTCATGCTAATGCGACCGAAAAACCCGCAATAGGGCACGAATCCCTAAATTTCCCCCGGTGGGAAAAGTATCCTAGGACAAAGGTCTCTCCGGGGCAAGGAAATAATGCGGTTCTTTGTTCAAGGACTATCCTTTTGCTTTATAGTCAGTTAAGGTGGAGATGGCAGATCCTGGCGAGTTAGAATGTTCGCCGTTCGACCACCGGTATCGCCAGCTCGACCCCCGGCTTGAGCCGCCGAAGATTCTTGTCCGTATTGTACTGACGCATCAACCAGAACGGCACCTTGTAGGTGCGCATAATAAGGGTCCAAACATTCTCTCCCGGCATAAGCTTGTGGCGCTTCACTTCCGAGATGGTGAATTTATCGAAATACGTCTTTTCAATATTATTATGGTAAGTGACCCGCCGCTCTAAAAAATCGTTTTTCGGGACCTGCTGGAAGGAAACCTGGATTCTCTTTCCCATTCGAACCTGGCTGTTCGAGCGGATGCCGTTTATCCGGCGAATCTGCCCCTGGGACACCTTAAGCCACCTGGAAAGATGGCTGATGGTTTCGTTTTCCTGAATGCGTACCCACCCGTTATTTTTCTTGTCCGATGCAGAGACCGCTACGGCTTGGCGCAGCGCACCCTCTCGGTATTCGGAACCACGACGGGGCACGGAAGTGAGCGTTTCATATAAAGACGCGGCTTTCGGAATTGTTTTTTTCGCGAGTGAAACAGTTTTTCTTTTCGCTGCCTGTTTTTTCGCAGCCTGGATAGTTTTTTTGACGGTTGGTTTCACCGAGGCCGCCTGCTTGTTCTTTTTTTTTCGTTTCACTTGAGACGTGGAGTCGGGTTTTGGAGACACCCTTTTCAAGGAGGCCGTCTGTTGGTTTTTCGAACTGGCCTTATCGGGCAGCCGCAAACGGACGCCCACGACAATCAGGCTCTTCTTAAGTCCGTTTTCGTTCATCAGCTCCTTGAGCCGGACACGATTGCGGCGGGCGATGGCGCCAAGGGTATCGCCTGGCCTGACCAGAACCCATTTCGAACCATCGTCTTTTGGGGCGGGAGGCGCGTCTTGTGTGTTTTGATAATAAGCTAGGCGTACCCGCGCCAAATCCCCGGCAGGCAGGCGAAGAGGATAGCCCCTCGGAACATTCCGGCGCCCTCGAATCACCGCCGTACTCAGGGCAGGGTTCAACTTCTTTAACACCTTGGCCTTCACGCCAATCCGCCGGGCGAGCTCTCCAATTCTGGCGTAGCCGGGAAGATGGAACTCATCGAAATGCTTTTGGGAATCGCTGCGAACTTTGCCGAAATATTTCTCAACGTTCTCGTGAACGTGCAACGCCGCAAGAAACTCAGCATAGAAATTGCGCGAGGCGAAACCGAACGTCCGGCTTTTGTAGTTTTTGGAGATAATGTCGATACGCCTCGAGCCCACCTGCTTTACCGCCCGGCGCATACCCTGCGCACCGTGGTTATACGCGGTGATAGCAAGCGGCCAGCTTTGAAGGTTATTGTAATTTCGCTTGAGGAGCTTCGCCGCCGCCTCGGCGGCCAGGAACGGATCGCGCCGGCCATCTACCGTGCCATCCACCCGCATGAAGAGCCGTCCCGTGCTTCGGGTGAACTGCCATAGCCCGAGCGCGCCAGCGTGGCTGGAAATATTGGCCCGGAACCCACTTTCGACATGCGGCAGAAGGGTTAGTTCTTCCGGCAGTCCGTACTTGCGGAAAATCAGTAAAAATCGCGACAGATAGCGCCCCGATCGAATATACCCTTCGAGAAACCTCTCCTTGAGCCCGGGCTGTGCGCGAACATTGAACGCCGCCTGGCGCATCTCCGAGCGGGGCCGACCCGTGAACATCCGGCTGATTCGAGTTGCTAACGAATCATGCCCGCTAGATGGCCACCTCCCCTCGGAGAGAGTGAGCAAAATATCTTTGATGACCTTTTTGTGCTTGCGGAGCCTGTTTTTTTGCTTTTGATCCGCTCGCCAGTCCTGCTCCAGCCTTATGATATCGTATCTCAGTCTGAGATTGTTCTCGTCGTGAAACACTACCTCGGAAATTTTATAGCGCGAAAAAACATCCCGCCAAAAATTCACGTTTTCCTTCAAGCCCGGAGGAGATTGAAATATTAGCCCCCCATCCCCGCCGGATTGCAGAACTTTCGCGCTGGCGAGTCCAGTGGAAAGGAGTAAAAAAATCGCAGCCAGGTGAACAGACGCGGAATACAAACGGCGGGGAAACTTCATCAAGGAGACAGCTCCCTTTGGTGTGCTCGGACAAAATACAATCAGGGTACTTTACCACCTCTCATGAATTAATTAAAGTTAAATATTTCAATAGGTTCAGGGCAGGAGAGAGAGGTGCAAGTAATCTCCTGCACTCACGCGCGCAATACGCCAGAATCCCCGTCCTTAAAAGGGAATTGAGAATTTCATGATGAATACAGTGGCATCTGTGGAAGGAATCCTACGAGGTAGATCAACTCGGCGGAAAACTCACACTGAAGAGTCGAGCTTTCCATAGGCGATGCTGATTTGATGATCGGCGATATGCGCCGCCCATTCCGGTTGATGGGTGCTCAGAATAATGGTCTTTTCCTTCTCTGCAAGCGCGGCTATCACCTCCCTCAATCGTTCGGTGTTCTCGGCGTCCACGCCGGACGCGGGCTCATCCAGCAAAAAGGTCTCGGCGCCCGCTGCCAGCGCACGCGCCATGCCCACCCGCTTTCGCTCGCCGCCCGACAATTCTCCGGCTCCTCTTTCGGCCAGGTGAGCGCAACCCACCAGATCAAGAGCGGCCCGTGCGCCCGGCTCGGCGCTCTGTCGGCTTGCCCCCCGCGCCATCTCGCCAAAAGCGACGTTGGCCATCACCGAGCCCCGGAACATGAAAGGGTCTTGGTGGAGCAGCGTGACGCGCCGCCGATGGGCAACCCCGCCGCCGCTCCAGACAACCGGATCTCCCATATAAAAAACTCGCCCACCTCCAGGCCGAAGGAGCCCGGCCATCACGCGAAGCAATGTCGTCTTTCCGGCGCCGTTCGGCCCCGAAAGGGAAGTCACTGTGCCATGTGCGATGGCGAGCTTTTCGATGTCGAGCACAACTTCGCCACCGAAGTTTACCTGGAGATCCTCAAGGGTAAACGCATTCATTGTGATTTTTGCAATATTCGTGTGCCTAGGTTAACCGCGAATATAATTCCCATAAGCACCACACCCAGCGCGATGCCGAACCCGAATTCACCTTTCATACTCTCAAGCGCGATACCGGTCGTAAGGGTCCGGGTGTAGCCCTTGATGTTTCCACCGAGCATCATCGCAATGCCCACCTCGGAGGATACCCGCCCGAAGGCCCCGAGGATGGCCGCGATCAATCCAAATCGCGCCTCGCGTAGTACCGCCCAGGCGGCCCCGCGGGAAGACGCGCCCAGGGTAAGAGCCGTTTCCCTGACGCGCTGATCCACTGAGGAGATCGCCGTCATCGCGAACACGGAAACTATCGGTATCGAGAGAATGACTAGCCCCACGACAATGGCCGTCGGGCTGAATAGAATATTCGCGAAACCCAGCGGGCCCCGGCGGGACAGCAGGCCGTATATGATCAGGCCGATTACGACCGTGGGTATGCCGAGCAGGGTTTGAACCACCGAAATTGCCGCCCCGCGGCCCCTAAATCGATATGAAGCCAGCACCCATCCGATGGGAAGCCCGATCAAGCCCGCAGCAACGGTCGCGCCAAAGCTCACGCGAACAGTGACCCATGAAGCGGCCATCACCTCGGGGTCGCCCCGCAGCACGAGGAGGACGCCCTCCCAAATTCCATCCAGCAAAAATGCCATCGCTCTTGTGTCCCGATCCTGTCGTTCAGGGGCTTTTTCAAGACAACGAATTATAGCGCCACAGGTTCAACTCTACAAAAAAGAGGACCTATGGGAACTCAAACCAAAGAAACCTTTTTATCAAAAATCCCATGGCGACGACGATCACAATCCCCATTATTTTCTGAACAACGCGCGGCGAATAGCGGAACGAGCCCATATAGGAGCCAAGCCAGCCGCCGCCGACCACCGCCACCAGCAGGGGAAGGAGCATTTCCATATCGAACGCTCCGCGCTGCATCCGCGAGAGGAGCCCCGAGAGCGAGTTCACCCAGATAAAAATCGTACCCGTGGCCGCCGCCGCTTTTTCCGTGCCCAGGCCAAACACCACAATGAGGGGCACGAGATAAATACCGCCGCCGATTCCCACCGCCCCGGCGATGAAACCAAGCAGCCCTCCCAGGGCTACCGAAAAAACAATTTTCTGGCCGCACCCGAGCTTGAGGGAGATACGCAAGCTGTCAAAAAAATAGATGCGCACGGCGAGGGTAATGAGAGTGATGAGCAAAATAACGTAAAAAATATGTTTCGATAGGTGTATCGACCCGCCGAGATAGGCCATCGGCATCGAGGAAACGAGGAAAGGCGCGATCAGCCGCCAGTTCACGTGGCCGCCGCGCCAGAAGTTCGCGGCGCCGACGCTGGTGACCGCCACGTTCAGTATGAGCGAGGTGGTAGGTATCAGCACGTAGTTCACGTCGAAGATAGCCATGATGGCGGTATAGGAAGAACCGCCGCCTAGCCCTACACTCGAATAAATAACCGCCACAAAGAAAAACACCGCCGCTAACATGTTTTCCCCTTATTCGTGTTGTATTTAAGAAGCGCTTTTAGTTTCCCGCCCAGCCCTTCGCGGAGGATGGATGAAAAATTTTTTTTTCCTTCACCCGGAAGTCTCCGATAAGGCGCTGTCCCTCGGCGGAGGTGAGAAAGCGGATATACTTCATCGCCAGAACGAATTTAATGTGCGGATGGCGCGCCGGGTTCACAGCAATGACGCCATAGGGATTGAGTAGTTCTTTCCCGCCCTCGACGAGCACCTTGAGCTTTACCTTCTCCCGGGCGTCAAAGAAAAGGAACGAGCCCCGGTCTGTCAGCGTATACGCGCGAATCTCGTCGGCGACCCTCAAGGTCGCGCCCATGCCCTGTCCCAGGGAGCGATGCCATTTTCCCTCGGGCTTAACCCCTGCGGAACGCCAAAGAATTTTTTCTTTTTTGTGTGTGCCCGAATCGTCTCCCCGGCTGACCCAGAGGGCTTTTTTTTCTCTGATGCGGCGGAAGGCGGCGGCGGTACCGCTCACTTTCGATACCCCGGCGGGATCTGACATCGGGCCCACGATCACAAAATCGTTGTACATCACACCTCGCCGGCTAACGCCGTAGCCCGCGTTGACGAATTTCAACTCCGCCCCCGGCGTATGGACCAGAACGACATCCACGTCGCCATTGCGGCCAAGGCTTAGCGCCTTTCCGGTCCCGACGGCGATGGTGTGTATACGAACATTGTGGCGCTTTTCAAAATGGGGATGGAGCCAGTCCAGAAGACCGGTGAATTCGGTGCTCGTCGTCGTCGCCAGCCGAAGTGTTTCCGCCGCGTGAACTGGCGCCACCAAGAAAAGCGAGAACGCGGATACCAGAATGATTCTGAATAATTTTTTCAGCATGTCATACACCCATGAATTGAAAATACTGTTCAGGAAACTTCTGCCTCGTTCCCCGGCTTGCGAGACCCAGGTTGAAGGTCCGGCGCAATAACAGGCGCCGCATCTAACAATTCCAGGCCGAAATCCACAGAGAGCGCCACAAGGAGACCGTCCATCTCTTCGCGGGTGTCCTCAGTCGAAGTGATGCGTGCCAGCGAAGTGACCACACCATCCTCGCGCTCGCCCCAACCGTGGGCCATCGTCTGGTAGTAGCCCAGCCCGTCGTAGCCGTCCAGAATTCCGTGGATAAAATGTTGTTTGTCGGAAGGCACTTCGATCCAGTAGATCAGGCTCCCCGAAAACGGCACCGGATTCGAGGTTGGTGGCTTTGGGGTCAACCGGCCGTCCGGATGCGGCTCGCCGCCCGGCGGACAATCTCGGGCATTTCCTTGACAAAAAGCGAACGTGGCATCGCCTTGTCAAAACCGGCCTTCTCGGCAGCCTTGAGCATTTCGGGCTCGGTGTGCATTCCGAAGGCAATGGCATAGGCGCCCTTGCCCCGCTTCGAGGCCCGGAGCTTCTTGATCAGCTCTCCAGCTTTTTCACTACCGAGCTTGGGATGATGTAGATCGCATAGGAACAGCATGGCATTGAAATTCTCCATTGCCATGTCGAACTTCTCCTCTGATCCGATAAACTCGAACACCGCGCACGGCAACGCACCCGCCTCGCGGATACGCGCAGAAAACATCAGGTCCGTGCAAACGACAAATATGCGCTGCGCCTCTTCCGCCACTGTTTACTCCCCAGACCTCTTGAGTTCATTCTTTGGGGGGCCGACATAGCCGGGCAGATAGTCCATCCGCCCCCCCGCGATAATTTCAAGGTACTCAGCTCCCTCGGGACCCACGTCCACCCCGCCATGAAACTTACCGCCGGGTATAACGCCCACATCGCCCGGCTCGAGCCAGCCTTCCTCGCCGTCGATGTGAAGGCGCATCTTCCCTTTCATGACAACGATGATCTGATCCTCGGGATGCCGGTGAACGCCGCCGTCGAATTCGATGCCGGGCTCCATCTCCCCGCGCTGGACGGTGAGGTTCTCCGTCGCGACGACGCGCCGCCAGGTTCCTTTTCGGATGTTGGCGCGCCGGGGAAAATCTTCCCACCCGTGAAACCCCATAGCCCGGGCTCCCTACTCTTCTACCTTGGGACCCAGGACATCAATGAGCGTGTACACGCCATCGAGGGTATCCACTTTGTAGAGAATCGCCTCGGCGCGGGCAATTTGATCCTTTTCGTAAACGAGGCTGCAGCACTCGGTGAATTTCACGTAAAGCTCTTCGCGATCCATAGGCCGCTTTGGCGTGCCGCGCGATGTATCAGAGAATTTCTCGTGAACGGTGCCGTCCTCCATTTCGATGGTGAGCTTCGAGCGAATGAGGTCGTAGCCCATCGCCTCGATCTCCTCGTCCACGAAAGGCTCGATCTTCTTGAGCATCGCCTTCACCTCGGGGCTCTCGACCACCTCGTCCCGGTACTGGGCGATGCCCCCCTTGCCGCCATTCAGGAGAAGAATGCCGAGACTGTATTTCATCGAGAACTTTGCCTCGAGTTCGTTCTCCGGCTCGTCGTAGCGAAGCGGCTCAAGCACGCGGGCGTTCGTGCCGAGACGGACACTCTTCACGTCCTCGGGCTTGATGTCGTGCTCGAGGATCAGATCGCGCATCGCGTCCATCGAGGGGTGCGAGAGCGAACCACTCGGGTAAGGCTTGATCGAAATTCCGGGGTCCACCGCCGACCAGGGGTCGCCCAGCTTACCGACCAAATATTCAGGGTCGCAGCCGCCACCCATGATCTGCATAAAGCCCCAATCACCGTCAAATATAGACGGGTCGGAAGTGAACCCACCCGCCGCGAGACGCGCCGCGACAACGCCGTTCTCAGCGGCGCGTCCAGAGTGAAATGGCTTGGTCATCGTCCCGAAATTCGCACGAAGACCCGCACTCTCCGAGCAGGCGATACCCAGGCAAAAGCGAAGCTGTGCTTCGTCGAGGCCGAGAAGCTTAGCGCTCGCAACCGCCGCGCCGATGGCGCCGATGGTGCCGGTCGAGTGAAAGCCCTTGATGTAGTGCTCTGGCTTGATGCACTCGGCAACCTTGCACTCGACCTCAAAACCGATCATGAACGCCGTGAGCAATTCCTCGCCCGTCGAGCCCAGGAGTTCCGCCATAGCCAACGAGGCGGCGAGCACCGGCGACGTCGGATGAGTCATCAGTCCGTAGATGCGATCCGGGTAGCTCGAAAGCTGTGTGTCATCGTAGTCCATGGCGTGGGCCGCGACGCCGTTGGCGAACGCCGCGGTGTGCGCCGGCACAGTCATATCCGTGCCCACGATACGCGCCTCGGGCTCTCCGCCAATCTCCTTGGCGTAGGCCTGGACGATTCGCCCGCTGTTGTCGGTCGAGCCGGCCACCATGAGCCCGGCCCCGTCCACAAAACAGCGGCGGGAAATAACTTTCACGTCCTCAGGAATCTGGGCGGCCCCCGTCCCCAGGATGAATTCCACTACGGCATCGGTGATTAGACTATCTGCGCTAGACATTGAGTTCCTTCCACGTAGTAAAAAACGATAAATTAACAGGTCGCCCCGGCACCATCACCGGCCGACCGGCGTTCTCATAGGAGGCTGTGGCCCGGCCACGGCCCTCGGCTGAGGACATAAAAATCTCGTCAAAGCAGGAAAAGCGTACGGGTTCGAACAAACCCCCTTTAGGGCCATAAAGGCGAACGCTGAGAAAACCAGCGTCCCCAAAAGCCATCTAAGTCCTCTGGTCATTTTCCGCCTTCAGGGCTCGAATCTCGTCCCTAAAATAAACGCGGGCCAATCCGCATGGAGGCCCGCTACGCAGATGGAAGAGAAAAAATCACGGCCACGTCACTGGGACGCTCGCCTAATCTCATTCCGTACCCGATACGTTAACAGAAAGCGCGCCCGGCGGCAAGAAAAGTCGTGTTTTCATGGGGCAATTATGGTCTTTTTTTGCGAGCACATACCCCTTGCGGGTGGGGCAGGGCGCATGGCAATCTGAAGGCGTTCCCAATCAGGCGACATCGTTCACGGGCGAGCCTGTCTCGCCTTCGAAATTTAACGGACCCATTTCCCAGGACCCGCAACATCACAAAAAGAGGAAGCACATCATGGCACCCGAAGTCGAAAGCAAAAGCGTTGACTACTACAAAGCGCCGGACGGTCACGTCATCGCCATCCACATCAAGGGAGACTTCGATGACCATGCCATGTTCCCGCCCTATCTCGACACCGAAGAAGCTAAAGAACACATCCGCATCGCCTATGCCGGCCAGGACATCGAGGCCGAGCGCAACAGCAAAGCCCATATGACCGACGACGAGATACCGCTTCAGGTCATCGTTCTGAACCGGCCCAAGGGCGCCATCACCAAGGCGCACTACCACGTCGTCGAGGAGCGCCCCTCGGTCAACACCACCCGGCACCAAATACTCCTCTGCCAGCGGGGCAGGGTCCGCGTCGGCGTCTTCACCAAAGAGGGCGAGGAAGTTGGCGAGGCCATTCTGGAGCGGGACGACCTCATTCTCATGTACGAAGGCCACGAGGTTGAGTTTCTAGAAGACAACACCAAGCTTATCGAAATAAAGGAAGGACCTTTTCCTGAGACAGATGATCGGGACAAGGTGGACCTTTAAATAAACCCGGACAAATTCCTGAGGCGCACATGAAACTCATCACCTTTGAAGTCAGAACACCCGTCGGACCCTTCAAGCGTCTCGGCGCCGTTATCGAGAACGGGGGAAACGCCGCCTACGCCGACCTCAATTTCTCGATGGCCGCGAGCCTCGCCGATGAGGGCTCGCCCCGGCCCCAGGAGATGGCAAGCGCCATTGTTCCATCGGACATGACCGCCTTCGCCGCCGCCGGCGCATCCTCGATTGAGGCGGCACGGGAAGCACTCGATTTTCTCCACGACAAACCCGAGGTAGAGGGACCCAAAGGCGAGCAGCTCATCTACCGCCCGGACGAGGTGCGCCTTCTCGCCCCCATCGAGCGGCCTCCGATGATCCGAGGCTTCGCGGGCTTCGAGCGTCACCTTAAGGCCACGTATGCGATGATGAACCTCAAGATTCCTGATACTTGGTACGAGCGCCCGCTGTGCTTTAAAGCTAGCTGCGCCCATATGGCCGCCGTGGGCGAGACGGTTCCTTGGCCAAGCTACACCGAGAAAATGGATTTTGAGCTCGAGTTCTGCGCCGTTGTCGGCAAGCCGGGACGGGATATCACGGAAGAAAATGCGAGCGATCACATTTTTGGCTACGCGATCCTGAACGACTGGAGCGCCCGCGACGCCCAGACGGGCGAGATGGCGATGGGCACCGGGCCCTACAAGGGAAAAGACTGGTGCTGGAGCTTCGGGCCCTGGATCGTCACCCCCGATGAGCTGGGCAACCCCGCTGAGATACCCATGGCCGCGCGAGTAAACGGCGAGACTTGGATCGAGGCTACCCCCGGCGAGATGTACTGGACCTTTGCGCAAATGCTCTCCTACACTTCACGCGATGAAAATATGCTCACCGGCGACATTCTCGGCTCGGGCACCGTGCCCGGCGGCTGCGGCATGGAGATTGATCGCTGGATTCAGCCAGGCGACTTCGTTGAGATCGACATGGGTCCCCTCGGGGTTATGGCGAATAGAATCAGCGAAAAAGGGGAGCGTAAGCCGTATACGTATAAATAAGGTGCGCCTCTCAATCGGGGACAAGAAACTTCACAGCCATTTCGTTAAAGTTTCAGGGGAAATACCTGAAACACTACCCAAAGATATCCGCGCCATCGACCCGATTGAATTTCCCGACAGAACATTCAATAGCCTCGCAAACTTTCTCGCCCGCGCCGTGGTGGGCCAGCCGCTTTTCACAAAAGCCGCCCAAACCATCCGGGAGCGAATCGAGGCCGCGCGAAAAGACACGGGCGAGCGATCTCCAGAATTCCTCAGGGAAGAAAACGAATCGCTCATAAAAAACTGCGGGCTCTCGGGGAGCAAAACAAAAACACTCGGCCACATTTGGGACGCCCATCTGGCCGGGCTACTATCCAGCGTGAAATTAAAAGCGCTGCTTCACACAGAGCACACAGCCCGCCTTTCCTCTATATGGGGAATAGGCCCCTGGACATGCGACATGGCCTCCATCTTTTATTTTAAGGACGAGGACATCTGGTTCGAAGGGGATATGAGTGCTCAGAACACTTTTCAGCGCCACATCAGCCGGAGAAAACCCAGCCTCGCCCTCCACCGAGCCTACCTTGCGTTTTGTATGTGGCGAATTCTGGACGGGGGAGGGTGAATACTAGTTTTCCTTAACTGCCCGCCCGGGGTTATGGCGAAAAAAATCAGTGGGAAGAGGGAACATAAGCAGTATACGTATAGGTGACGCAAACTAAAAAATTACTAAACCCCTTCACAAAAAGGGTACAGAGCGACTTGGATTATTTTTCTAACTCCAAAGCCCTTTCTATTTAGGCGATCAATATCTTTCTCGGTATCTTTGATGTCATTATCAATTCTACAAAAATTTCTTTTTAATTCCCTCACATAATACTTGTTTGGAAGGGTCGTATCTTGTGCTCTTGCAAGAACTTCTGTTGTTATTTTTCGTAGTTAAATTTCACAGCCAGTGAAGTATACGCTTTATCCAAGCGTTGCATATGCCACGACCATGCTATTGTCTGCAATTCCAATGCAAGCCAAATCGTTACAATTGCTCCGACAGAAACAACGATTCCCCCAAACCACTTAGCTGTTGTTTTCAAGGCATCAAAATCCCTACTTAAAACACCCCAAAACATCCTTCAGTTACCTATCAAGACATTAACAATACGAACAGAACACAAACCACAATCGGACAATCACAAAGACAGTGTTTCGTGAAAATGGCTGTCCTGGAAGACCAACCACGAAATGCCACCGCCCTGTCATCCCAGCAAACACTCCTCTTTTCCCTTGAGCGCAACAGCCTCGCAGACACCCTTTCATCCTTAAGTTTCAAGGTTGTATCTCATTTAGCTAAACAGCTTTCCAAAAAACTTCGGAAGATGGATGAGCAGTCCAAAAAATAGTTTCATGTCGAGGGGAGTGTTTATTCTTGATTGCTTTCCGCTTCTTCGATTAATTCTTGAATACTTTCCGTTTGGGCTTGCGCACCAACCGAGCTGAACATTTCAAATGATTCCTTCAATCGCCCAATGGCTTCCTTGTACAACTTCATCTCGATATAAATTCTCCCCATGTTTCCTAGTATCGTAGCCTGACCAATCACATGCTCTTGCTCCCGGTTAATCTCAAGCGCTTCTTCGTAGGCCGAGAATGCCTCATTGAAGTCTCCTCGGAAATAGTAAATATTCCCGATGTTGCTCAGGTTCGCACCTTCCCCTTTTCGGTTTCCCAGCGAGCGGTTAAGGATTATCGCTTGTTCGTAGCACTCAAAGGCTCGAGTAAATTGATCTTGACCCGAATAAGCAACACCCATCTGCCCTATGACCAGCGCTTCACCGGCCTTGTCGCCTGAATTACGGCATAACAGTACGGCCTCATCCAGATTTCTTAGAGCACCGTCATACTCGCCCAATTCCGTCTGTGCCGAAGAAACCGCGACCAAAGAGCGAGTGCACGCCGCATCATCTCCGGCACGAAGATACAGATGAGCTGATTCCGAAAGATGATCACGGGCATTTTCTATTTCACGAAGTTTTCTGAACAATTGCCCGGCCCTGAAATACAAGCCAGCGAGGACTCCTAGGCTGCTATCTTCTCCCATACATTTTATAGCGGAAACAACTGACTCTACTGAATTTTCGAGATCACCTTTTGACTGATAAAGAATCGCCAAGTTCCTATTGGACGCAACAAGTAGAGCCACATCCGTTCCCGCCTCCCGGATCGCCTCCTTGAAATAGGAAATGCCCGGATCTGTTTTTCCCCGGCTAAAACTGGTCACCCCAAGTGCATTCAAGGCAGGGCCCATTTTCTCCGCACGGCGGAGCGCCTCTTTGAAGTGAACCAGAGCACCACCATGATGACCCAACATATGTTCCAGTATTCCAATTCGAAGAAATTCTTCCGCCTCAATTTCTCTTTTCATCTCCATGCGAGCACAGATATCGTCCCAGCCGGCCTTGGCGATTTCTTCTATTCCTTCCGGAATTCTTTCAGTCTCCTCTTCGATCAAAAGGAGATTGTTCGGGCAGTTCAGGGATACAAAGTTTCGCACAATCTCGAACATTGTCTCTCCTGAAAGAGGTGCCATAGTTTGCTCCGCTTCTAGGGGAATGGATGGTTCAAAAAATCTCTCATCGGTAAATGTCTCCCTTCCAATGTCATGAGCCACAACTTCTACATCATCGCCGGCAGTGGGCTCCATTCCCTCAAGAAATTCTCGAGGTTCGGGCGCCATCGGCCCTACCTCTAAGCTAGCCTCCTTCTTCAAACCCAATTCTTCCTCTTCATCGTCGAATAGCCTTACTTTTCCTGTAGATCCTTGTGGCATATCGACCAAAGATTCAGCCCGTTCACTCTTAAGCACGGAGAAAACATCTATGGATTCCTCGAAAACCGGCTCCTCTAAGGTGTAGTCATTCGGCGACTCCATCGCTCCGCCTGATACCGTCGCTGCCTCGGAGAACTTTTCTTCCACTTCCGCCGCATCGGGTAATTCTTCCGGCTCTTCCTCTAGTTCATCCGAGTCCAGGGTGACTTCAAGTCTCTCATCCACCATCTCCGACGAATCAAAAATCATCTCACCCGCGTCATGGGATGTCTGTTCAAGCTTCTCGCTAAATTCCAGTTCAACAGATGCTTCCGGTTCTTCATCCGCACTCTGAACAGATTCTTCAGCCGGTATTTCCTGCGCCTTCTCTTCGGTATCAATAAACTCTTGCCCCTCGGAAGGCATTTCAAAAGCTATGGGAAATTCCTCGGTAGAATCCAGATGCCCTCCTTCGAATTCCGATGCCCCTATTTTTTCAAAAGTTAACGACATATCCTTCTCTTCCGGGGCCCCGCCGATTGATTGTTGGTCATCAAGCGCCGGGGCCGGCTCTTCTATAGGGCCACTCGCTTCTTCCTCGGGATAGACGGAAGATTCATCTGGTGGAGCTACTTGCTGCGAATCGTCATATTCTTCCTGGGAAGGGGCCGTTTCGGGTTCATCCATTACAGTGGCTTCGGGCTTTTCTTCCCGATCAAAAGACAAGGACTCGAGCGTGAAAGACGCTTTCTCGCCCAGATCATTTTCTTCCCGGTCAAGTTCGGCAACAGGAACAACAGATGTTTCCGTTTCCTGAGGAATTTCGTCATTTAGCGAAATCGGCTCGGAATCAGGATTCTCCAGAGTCGGCTCTCCTGAAACCCTGCGGCTCAGGTCTGCATCGAATGTCGGCCAGGATTCTTCATTGGGCTCCGCAGTACCTTCCCCCGACGATTCCGGCTCCTCCTCGCCGTAATCGTTGTTTTCTACATACGAGTCAAAAGGGCGGGGAGGGTCTAAAAAAGAAGCGCCACACCCTTCCACATCGTCTGCATTCGAAACGATCTCGGAAGACGGCGAAAAATTAATCACACCCACACCCATCAACTCCGCCACGGTTCGGCGATAGGGCACATCTTTGGGAGCAGGGAGTCCATCGAACGGCGATTCACCAGAGGAAATTTCAGCGAGATGCATGAATGGAACGTCGTTAGGAACCTCGCTGCGAGATGCGGAGAAATCAAATTCATGAAAGACGCGGGTAGACTCTACGGGGACTGAAAAAAAATTAGACATGGAAGTTGCTTCCGCTATGGCGACTTCCTGCTCATCATCCGCCAGAGAGGGTGGCTCTGCTGCAAGCGACTCAACTTGCTCGCCAAATTTAGACTCACCCCGGAGTTCTTCCGGCACAAGCTCGTCTTTGGTATTTTCTTCAGTTTTTACTTGAGCCTGAGCAGAATTTTCCTCGATAGCCAGCAGACGACCCGATACGATTGAGGGACCCGCGATTAGTGTAGCGCCGGAAACATCATCCACATCGCGGTAAGCGTCTCCATCTACCCTGTTTTTTTGAACAAGATAAGGGTACCAGGTCTCCTCGGGAAAA
>Ga0209403_10002189_pt1 | contig 23786 bp, 23 predicted proteins | sample ArcticOcean_MG_C_8_FD_187440 | JGI IMG/M metagenome (GOLD analysis project Ga0209403, IMG submission 187440) | Marine microbial communities from western Arctic Ocean - ArcticOcean_MG_CB11_86 (SPAdes) (version 2) | ecosystem: Environmental > Aquatic > Marine > Oceanic | place: Arctic Ocean... | reverse complement strand
AAGCCGGTATCCTTCCAGAGCTTTGAGCCTTTGGGGAAGCGCAGAGCCTGCTCGTCAGCGAGTTTTTTGTCGTGTTTCTTGCCCTCGCAGGTGGTGCTGGGCCCCTTGATCTTCCGGGTGCGCCTGTCGATGATGAGGTTGTTCTTGATGCTGTGGTGCTTCTTCTTGCCGCTGTAGAATTGCCTTTGCCGCTCGGGATTCTTGGGACGCTGGATGGGGGGCTCCACTCCATCGATGGTGAACTCGACTCCCTCGCATTCGCCCAGCACCGCCTCAAGGTCGCGGGGCTGGCGCATCCGATTGATGCCTGTGTCCCGCATCTCCCCGGAAGTCCTGCAAAAAGTTGCAGATTGAGCCAAAGGGTGCTGCGAGTACTGCTGCAGTCAGGCACGTTTTGCCATGCAGGCGTTTTCGGTGGAACACATCCTCCCGCGTAGCCGGGGAGGGAATCCCACCTTGGACAATTTGGCGCTGGCGTGTCAAGGTTGCAACAATCACAAGTACACCAAAACGGACAGCAGGGATTCTGTCGGTCGCCAAACCGTCCATCTCTTCCACCCCAGACACCACCAGTGGTCGCAGCACTTCGTCTGGAATTCAGACTACAGGCTGATTCTTGGCCTGACTCCAACCGGAAGAGCCACGGTTGAAGTCTTGCGAATCGGGAGGGCTTGGTCAATTTGCGACGCCTGCTCTACACAATGGGGGAGCATCCTCCGGCCTTGTCTTAAATCACGATCACCCCAGCGTCTTGCTGACCACCTCCAAAACATCCTTGGAGAGCCGGGGGGACTTCCGGATGCGTTCGAGTTCAGCGACCATGAGGGCTTGCCGCGTGTTGTCGTACTTCTTCCAGCGGTTGAAAGCGCCAACCAGCCGTGCCGCCACTTGTGGATTGAGCGGATCGAGCGCCAGCACCTGGTCGGCCAAAAACGCATATCCTGCTCCGGAAGCCTCGTGGAAGTGGATTGGGTTTGAGCGCACAAACGCTCCGATCAGGGAGCGCGCCTTGTTCGGATTGGTGAGGTCGAAAGCCGGATGCTGAAGCAGCAACTTCACCCGCGCCAGCGTGTTTGGCAGGCTGGAGATGGCTTGCAAGCCAAACCACTTGGTGATGACCAGCGCATCATCCTGCCAGCGTTGATAGAACGCATCTAGCGCGGTTTCCCGCTGCGGACAAGCGAGGTTCACCAAGGTGCCGAGCGCACCCATCGTGTCGGTCATGTGCTTTGCCGACTGGAAATGCTGGAAAACGAAGGCACTTGTTTCCGGAGTTTCCAAGGCTCCCAAGTAGCGTAGGGCGCGGTTGTGCAAGGCACGCAGTCCGGCGTGATCGGCTCGGAACTGGTAGGGGCCGTCCACACGACAGGCGCGGTACGCCTCGCGCAGTTCGGGTTCCAGCGTTTGCGCGATTTGCCGAATCAGCGAATTGCGGACCTCGTGAATGCCCTCCACGTCCACCACCGGCATTTCCTCGCCCAACGTCTTTTCATCCGGAAAGGTGATCGCCAGCGCAATCAGGGCTGGGTCGGATGATTCCACTTGTAGCAGCAGTGAGCGGACAGCTCCGTGCAGTTCGGGGGAAAGCTCCGGAGCCGTGCCTGCACGCCAGTCTGGAATTTGAGAAAGCACGGCGCGGGACATGAGTTGTTGTCCGGCACTCCAACGGTTGAAGAGATCCGGATCATGGGCCATCAGGTGTGCGAGATCGGTAGCGGAGTAGTCGCAGTACAAACGCACAGGCGCGGAAAATTCACGCAACAACGAGGGCACAGGCGGTTGTGCGATTCCAGTGAAGGTGAAGGTTTCGCTGGCCTTGCGCAGTTCCAAAACCTGTTCAGAAGTGTTCGTCTCCTCGGTTCCCGCAAGTCGTAGCAGCAGCGGCTGGCCTTCGGCATCAAGCAGTCCCACGCGGATGGGTAGGTGATACGGTTGTTTCTGCACCGGAGCTTGCTCAGCGGTGCAATTTCCGGAGCTTCCCGCCTGCTGCGTTTTTCCAAACCCACGCTGCCCCGGCGTGTCTGCGACCGCTTGCCGCATCGTCAATGTGTAGGTTTGCGCCTCTGCGTCATGCGTTCCGGAAACATGCAGTTCCGGAGTGCCCGCTTGCGAGTACCAATTGCGGAATTGCGTCAAATCGATCCCGCTGGAGTCTGACATTGCCGCTACAAAATCATCGCAGGTGACGGCTTGTCCGTCATGCCGCTGGAAGTAGAGGTCCATGCCCTTGCGGAAATTGGCCTCGCCAAGCAGGGTGTGCATCATGCGGATCACCTCCGCACCCTTTTCGTAAACCGTGGCAGTGTAGAAGTTGTTGATCGTGAGGAAGGCATCCGGACGCACCGGATGGGCCAGCGGCCCGGCGTCTTCCGGAAATTGTGCGAGCCGCAAAATTCGCACGTCGTCAATGCGCTTGAGCGGACGCGAGTTGCGATCGGCGCTGAATTCCTGATCGCGGAAAACCGTCAAGCCCTCCTTGAGGCTGAGTTGGAACCAGTCGCGGCAGGTGACGCGGTTGCCCGTCCAGTTGTGGAAGTATTCGTGCGCGATCACGCCTTGGATGACAGCGTGGTCGTCATCGGTCGCGCTTTCCGGATCGGCCAGCACGAGTTCGGTGTTGAAGAGATTGAGTCCCTTGTTTTCCATCGCTCCGGCATTGAAATCATTGACCGCGACGATCATGTAGGTGTCGAGGTCGTATTCTAACCCGAAGCGTTCTTCGTCCCAGCGCATCGCCTGCTTGAGGCTTGCCATCGCGTGATGCAGGCGGCTGACGTTTTCCGGTTCGGAGTAGAGGCGCAGGGTGATGTTGCGTCCGGAAGCGGTGGTGAACGCATCCTCCAGCACTCCAAGATTTCCTGCGACCAGCGCGAAGAGGTAGCTTGGTTTGGGAAAAGGGTCCTGCCATTGCGTCCAATGCCGTCCGTTGTCGGAGGTTCCGGAAGCAACGCAGTTGCCGTTGGAAAGCAGCACCGGGAATTTAGTCTGATCGGCCTCCAGCGTGACCGTGTAGCGGGCCATCACGTCCGGGCGGTCGAGGAACCATGTGATCTTGCGGAAGCCCTCTGCTTCGCACTGCGTGCAGAACATGCCGCTGGACTGGTACAACCCTTCCAGCGAGGTGTTGGCTTCCGGATGGATGCGTACCCGCGTTTTCAGTGTGAACGAGTCCGGAACCTCCGGAAGGGAAAGTTGTTCCGTGCTGAGTTCGTACTGCGCCGCAGCAAGTGGCACTCCGTCGAGTTCCACGGCAAGGGTTTCCAACTCCCGGCCTGCCAGCAGCAGTGGACTTGCTGAATCCTCGGCTGCTGGGTTGCGGCGGAAGCTGGTGGTGGTTTCAACAAGCGTGTGATCGGTGTGGAGCCGGAAGTGCAATTGAACCTGATCAATCCAGAAATCCGGAACACGGTAATCCTTGCGGAAGGTGAGGGTCTGGGTGTCGGTGCGCATGGTTCGTGTTGAGTTTGAGCGGAATTGTGGTTGAGATGATGGAGCAACCCAAAGTCTGTCAGGGTACTGGAAAAATCATCAGAGTGGAATTGAGAATGTTGAACCAAGCCTTTGCTGGAACCGAGCAGTTTGCAGAAATCCGGGATGCGGTGCGTGGGTTGTGCGCGAAGTTTCCGGGGGCATACTGGCGCCAACTGGATCGCGAGCGTACTTATCCCGAAGAGTTTGTGCAGGCGCTCACGGATTCAGGGTTTCTGGCCGTGCTGATTCCAGAAGAATTCGGGGGCAGCGGTTTGGGCATCCAAGAAGCTGCTGCTATTCTTGAAGAGGTGCAGCGTGCCGCATGCAACAGCGCGGCGTGTCACGCGCAAATGTACATCATGGGCACACTGTTGCGGCACGGCTCCCCGGAGCAAAAATCCAAGTGGCTCCCGCAAATCGCATCCGGGACGTTGCGTTTGCAGGCTTTTGGCGTCACCGAACCCACCAGCGGAACGGACACCACCAACCTCCGGACTTTCGCTAAGCGTGACGGGGACCGCTACCTTGTCAACGGCCAGAAGCTCTGGACCTCGCGGGTGGAGCATTCGGACCTCATGCTGCTGCTGGCCCGCACGACTCCAAAGGAGGAGGTGACGAAACGCACAGCAGGCTTGTCGGTGCTGCTGGTGGACCTGCGTGAAGCCATAGGCAACGGGATCACAATCCAGCCCATCCGCACGATGATGAACCACGCGACCGCCGAGGTCTTTTTCGAGAACTTGGAGGTTCCGGCAGCAAACCTGATTGGGGAGGAGGGCAAGGGTTTCCGCTACATTCTCGACGGCATGAACGCCGAGCGCATTTTGATCGCTGCCGAATGCGTGGGGGATGCTCGTTGGTTTCTCGAAAAATCCGTTGATTACGCCTCCCAACGTGTGGTGTTCGACCGCCCGATCGGCCAAAATCAGGGGGTGCAGTTCCCGATTGCTCGCGCTTTTGCAGAGACCGAAGCTGCCGCGCTCATGGTGCGGGAAGCCGCCCAGCGTTTCGACTCCGGACAGCCGTGTGGCAAGGAGGCGAATCTGGCGAAACTGCTCGCTGCTGATGCCTCATGGAAAGCAGCAGAATCCTGTCTGCAAACGCACGGTGGTTTCGGGTTTGCGGAGGAATTCGACATCGAACGCAAATTCCGGGAAACACGGCTTTACCAAGTCGCTCCGATTTCCACCAACCTCATCCTCAGCTACCTCGCCGAGCATGTGCTGGGGTTGCCGCGCTCGTATTGACACAAATCACGAAAAAACACCACAGCACCACCTCCATGAATAGCATCGCAACTTCCTCAGAACTTGACCTCGCGCACCTTCAGCAGTGGATTGGCAACACGGAAACTGCAGAGGATTGGGTCTCGCCCACTGCGGTGGAGGGGTTCCAGCACACCTTGGATTACGACGAAACGGAGCTGCTTCACGCCCCTCCCGGATTTCACTGGACGCTGGGGATTGCCAAGCCGAAAATCTCCGAGGTGGGCCGGGACGGACACGCTGCGCTCGGAGGGTTTTTGCCGCCGATGTCCGGACTCAACCGCATGTGGGCGGGCAGCGTCCTTGCCTTTAAGCAACCGCTGGCGGTGGGGCAAGCTGTGGAACGGAACTCCACGGTCAGCAACGTGGAGCTTAAATCTGGACGTTCCGGGCCTCTCGTTTTTGTCACAGTCCAACACCGCTACGATCAAGCCGGGGCAACGTGTTTTGAGGAAGAGCAAAAGCTGGTGTTCCGCACACCTCCGGACCCCGGCAAGCCTGTCCGCGAACCGGACCCGGCTCCCACGAATCCGGAAGTGCAACGCGAAATCACCCCCAATCCGGTGATGCTTTTCCGTTACTCCGCGCTCACCTTCAACGGCCATCGCATTCATTATGATGTGGACTACTGTCGCGACGTGGAGGGCTATCCCGGACTGGTGGTGCATGGGCCGCTGCAGGCGACGTTGTTGATGGACTTGGCGGTGAGGATGAAGCCGAACGCCCGCTTCCGGAGGTTCAAGTTCCGGGCACTGAATCCGGTGTTTTGCACCGGGCCGTTTTTGGTGTGCGGTCGTGAGGCCGACCGCCACTTGCAACTCTGGGTAGCGCATCCGCAGGGCACCTTGGCGATGCAAGGCACTCTTGACTACGAGGACAAATGAAAAAGACCGCACTGATCACAGGCGCAGGCACCGGCATTGGCCGCGCCCTGAGTGAATTCCTGATCAAAGCCGGGCTTCAAGTGATTGCGGTGGGGCGTCGTCCGCAGCCGCTGGAGTCGCTGCGTGCCAGCCATCCCGATGCCGTTGTTGCGGTTTCCGCAGACGTGGGCACGGAAGCAGGACGCCTTGCGATTGCCGAGGCCGTTTCTGGAGCATCCCTGAACTTGCTGGTCCACAACGCGGCGGTGCTAGAACCCGCCGGGCCGCTGGCGGAAATGTCTTTGGAAGCGTGGCGCGAGCATCAGGCGATCAATCTGGAAGGTCCGCTTTTTCTGACCCAAGCATTGCTCCCACGGCTCGAGTCCGGCTCCCGGATCCTGCACATTTCATCGGGGGCGGCGCACACTGCGATTCAGGGCTGGGCGGCGTACTGCATGTCCAAGGCCGCGCTGCACATGGGCTACCAGTGCTGGCGCAACGAGTTGCAGGCGCGGGGCGTTCTGGTGGGGAGTGTGCGTCCGGGCGTGGTGGACACCCCGATGCAGGAGGCCATCCGGGATTTTGATGAAACCGCCTTCCCCCTTGTGGAAAAATTCCGGGCCTTCAAGGCGGATGGGGAACTGGAACCTCCGGAACGAGTTGCCTGCTTTCTGGGGTGGTTGCTGCTGAAGGCACCAGAAGCCACCTTCACGGCACAAGAACTGGACATCCGGGACGAAACTTTGTGGTCAAACTGGGAAGACTTTCAACCCTAGACGGTGTGGCCCATGCTCGCTTCCGGATCGGCTTGCTCTAGTGCGTCAGCAATACGATCCACCCAGACTTGGGCCGCTTCCGGGTTCGGTTGTGACTTGCGCAGGGCTTCAAGGTAGGCCCACACCGTATCCGCTCCTGCTGTGAGTTGCAGGTTCCGGGCGTGGGAGAGGTGCTCCAGCCAGTTGGGCGGGAGCGGAGCCTTCGTCACAGGGTCGTGCAGTTGCGGTGGGCACCATCACAGAAGGGCTTCTTTTCGGAAAGCCCGCAGCGGCAGAGCGCAATCGTTCCCTCCTTCTTCTCTTCGGTCCCATCCTCATGCACTAGGGTTGCGCCGCCCTTGATCAGCAGCGGCCCCTTGGCGTTCACTTGAATTTTCAGATCTGACATTTGGTCTCCTTGTTTGAGTGGGGTTCAGTCAATCCCTACGTTTTAATCGCGGACAGGCAGGTTGCAAGCCGTGCAGAACCCGAAAAAACGCCGCAGAAGTCGCATTGAAACACATTGATTCCAACAAATCGACATTCAGGGGGTTGACCATTTTTGATAAACTTGAGATTATAGTAGGTACCGTAACAGCTTTGCAAGCATGATTTGGAGATGTCAACGAACCCAAATTGCTGGGGTCGTAACGATATGAGACTAGACAATATGACTGATCGAACCACTACCAACAAACGTTCTTCCCGTGCCAATGGGTCACGCTTCTCGATGGGATCCGGCGATGGCGGCGGCCATCGGGGGGAGTACGACCCGAAGTTCCGCATGGATAGCCCGACGGGTCCTGACTACGGAGAACTGGAGTATCCCAATGACGACCCAGTGCAGGTGTATCTGCGCAAGATGGGTCGCTACAAGCTCTTGAGCCGCAAGCAGGAGTTGGAAGTCGCTCAGGAAATCGAGCAGGGGAACGATGCCTTGATTGAGGTGTTTGCCGAATCCCCGCTGGTGATGGACTACCTTGTCTTGCTCAAGAGCGAGTTGAAGAAAGGCGAAACCCGCGCACGCAGTTTGATCGCCGGTATTGACCACAATGACAACCTCATCGAGGACGAGGAAACTGCGTCAAAGACCCTCGTGAAGGGTTTGTCCCGGATGGAGAAGTCCTACAAAGGCCTGATTGGCGCTCGCAATAAGGGGATCAAGTCCGACATCGTCAAGAAGCAGACAGTGTTGTGCGAGGAACTGAAGCAGATCAGCTTCAGTTCCCAGCAGTTGTTGTCGATGGGCAAACTGCTGCTGGATCAGTATCGGCAGGTGCAACTCGCCCAATCCCGTGCCCTCCGTTTTGAGAAGGCGCTGAACATGACGTGTGAGGATGCTCAGAAGCTCTTTGAGAAGTTGAGCCAGACCGAGACGCCTAGGAAGAAGTTGTACGCCGAGAAAAAAATCGCAAAGGAAACAAATTCCTTGTTCAGGACGGCACGGCGGAATTTAGAGAAATCCGAACTCTATCGTCACCGCACCGAACTGCATCTGGTGCAGACCGGAGTTGAGGAAGAGGTGTTCAACGGCACAGTGCAGCGGCTGAAGGCTGCCCAAAACCGGGTCAACGAAGCCAAGAACCGACTCACGCGGGCCAACCTGCGACTCGTGATCAGCATTGCAAAAAAGCACATCAACCGCGGACTCCAGTTCCTCGATCTCATTCAGGAGGGAAATCTTGGTTTGATGCGGGCGGTGGAGAAGTTTGAATACCGCCGAGGCTTCAAGTTCTCGACTTATGCGACGTGGTGGATTCGACAGTCGATCACGCGGGCGATCATTGATCAGGCTCGCACGATCCGGATTCCAGTCCACATGATCGAGACCATCAACAAACTCTCGCAAATCTGGCGGACTACCACACAGGAGCATGGACGCGAACCGACTCCGGACGAGTTGGAAGAGCATCTCAAGATGCCGCTCGACAAGGTCAAGGAAGCATTGCGAATCGCTCGTGACCCGGTCTCGTTGGACACTCCGATCGGTGATGATGACGACTCGCACCTCCGGGACTTTATCGCGGATGACAAGATTCGCAAACCGGACGAAGTCACCACGCGGCACAATCTGGAGCACATTCTGCGCAGCACTTTGGGGACTCTCACGGATCGGGAGGAGCGCGTGATCCAGAAACGCTTCGGCATTGACGGGAACAAGGAGGCGACGCTGGAGGAAATCGGGCTTGATTTTGATGTCACCCGCGAGCGCATCCGCCAGATCGAGGCCAAGGCCATTCAGCGGCTCCGGCACCCTTCACGGGCTCCGCTCCTGAAAGCCTTCCACGAGGTCTAAGCTTCCTGAACTTCGGGGTTGCTGGCATGTGTTAGCCAACCCCGACCCCATGTCTGCGTCCCTCATGCAGTTGTCTCTTCACGACACCTTCACTCAGCTTCAGCACAACCTCCAGGCCAGCATCCTAGGACAGCCCCAGCTTGTGGAACGGCTGTTGATCGCGCTGTTGTCCGACGGCCATTTGCTGGTGGAAGGGTTGCCCGGACTTGCGAAAACTCGGGCTGTGAAGGCCCTTGGTGACCGCGTTGAAGGCGAATTTCACCGCATTCAATTCACTCCGGATTTGCTGCCTTCCGATGTCACTGGAACCGATGTCTTTCGTCCAGAGGATCACAGTTTCGTGTTTCAGCCGGGGCCGATTTTCCACAATTTGGTGCTGGTGGATGAGATCAACCGTGCTCCGGCCAAGGTCCAGTCCGCTCTGCTGGAAGCCATGGCCGAGCGGCAAGTGACGATTGGACGCCGGACTTATCCGCTGCCTGCTTTGTTTTTGGTGATGGCAACCCAGAATCCTATCGAACAGGAAGGCACCTACGCGCTTCCGGAAGCGCAGTTGGATCGTTTTTTAATGAAAGTGACGGTCGGCTATCCCCCGCGTGAAGACGAACAGCGCATTCTGAGGCTTGCCCGACAGGAAGCACGGGACGGCAGCGAGCGCACCGCACAGGTTTCAACGCATGAGTGCATTCCAGCCCAAGACGTGCTTGAGGCGCGGCAGGAGATCTTGAACCAGCACCTTGCAGAACCACTGGAGGGCTACATCGTGGAATTGGTGCAGGCGACCCGCGACCCGGAACGCTATGATCCAGAGTTGGCGGGCTGGCTCAACTGGGGGGCGAGTCCACGGGCGACCTTGGCACTGGACCGTTGTGCACGGGTGCGGGCGTGGTTGCAGGGACGGGATTTTGTCACGCCAGAGGACATTCAGGACATTGCCCCGGATGTGCTGCGTCACCGCTTGTTGCTCAGTTATGAAGCTGAATCCTCCGGAATCACCGTGGAAACGGCCATCCAACGGCTGCTCTCGCTGGTTGCTGTACCTTAACTCCATCCAGCACTGAACCATGTCTAGCAAGCCGCTTTCGTTTGAGATTCCAGAAATCGTCAATCCCTCCGGGGGGGAGGGCAGCCCGCACCGTAGGCCGATGAACTACACCACCGACGAGACACGAGAGAGCACGGTCAAGGAAACCGGAGGGCAACCCCGTATTGACTTTGAGGGCACGAGCAACCCGTACATCAATTATGAAAGTATTGACCTGCTACTCAGCCTCCAGCATCCCCGCAGCGAGGGTTACGACGAAATGTGCTTCATCCTTTCCGGACAGTGCAAGGAACTGCTCTTCAAGATGGTGCATTTCGAGCTGCACAACGCCCGGCTCTGCATCATCCGGGATGACTTGCCCCGTGCCTTTGTGATTCTGGACCGCACAAAGAAAATCTTTCGCTACATCGGGGACATCTGGGATGTGCTTTCCACCATCACGGCGCATGGTTTCAGCGAGTTCCGGAACCATCTCGGCTCGGCGTCAGGGCAGCTTTCCTTCATGTACCGACACGTTGAGTTCATCTTGGGTAACAAGTCCAAGGCGATGGAACAGGCACACCGCAACGTCCCGCATGTTTATCCCGCCATCAAAAAAGCGTTCGAGGAACCCAGCCTTTACGACGAGGTCATCCGGATGCTGGACCGAAAAGGCTATGCCATCGCTGAGGAATTGCTGGAGCGGGACTGGACCCTCCCGCACCAATCCCACCCGTCCGTCCAAAAAGCATGGCTGGAGATTTACGGCAACCCCGTTCCGGAGAACGAGCTTTATCGCTTCGGCGAGGATTTGACCGAAATCGCCGACCTCTTCTCGCAGTACCGCTGGCGACATTTTGTTTCGGTGCAGAGGATTCTTGGACTCAAACCGGGAACCGGAGGGTCCACCGGAGTCGGTTGGCTCAAGGGCATCACGGAGCACCGCTTCTTCCCAGAACTTTGGGACATCCGTACCCAGTTGTAACAAGATCGCAAGGGGCATCCGCCCATTGGGTTCCGAGCCCAGCGCCCTGCTTCTCAAAAGGAACTCTTGAGGTGGTCGTCATCAATGTCTTGGCCTGAGCAAAAAAAATGGCTTGGCTTTCGTTTCACATTGTCATCTTGGGCCTGCTGGTCTACCTTGCTGGCTAGGGACACAACTGTAACGAGATAGAAGCCATGTCGTCGCGCATTTGGGGAAGCCTCAACGATTACCAGCACCTTACCGAACCTCTGCCAGGAGTCGAGGAGTCCGAATCCTCCCCTTTGGAGGTCCTCAAGATCCCTGCATTCCGCTTTTGGGGCTGTGTTTTGCTGGCCCTAGTTCCTTCAGCCTTCCTTTTGCTCCCCAACCCCTTCCGGTGATCCGAGTCTGAATCTGTCATGGAATTCCAGCAAACTTCCTCCCTTGGAGAGCAAGTGAACGATCACCTCGCAAATCCTGACGATTGATGGCCGCTGGACCTGAGCAACTCAATTACGAAATCGTTCACGAGGTTCCAAACCAATTGGGCGAATGCCCAGTTTGGGACGAACGCGCCCAACGACTTTACTGGGTGGACATCAAGGGTCGCCAAATCCTGCGGCTCGATCCTTCCTCCGGAACCGTGGAAACCAGAAATGTTCCCGGCAAGCCCGGAATGCTCGCCTTGCGCACGGACGGAGGCTTGGTGATCGCACAGGATCGCGCCCTCGCCAAGTTCGATTTCGATGCCGGAACTTTGCAACCACTCGTCCAGATTGAACCGGAGGCGAGCACCAAAGTGCGGCTCAACGATTCCAAAGTGGATCGCCAGCAGCGGCTCTGGATTTCCTCGATGGCCGATCCAACGATTCCCGGAGAGCAGCACGGAAGCCTTTTCCGTTGGCAAGAGGGCCGATCCCCGGAGTTCGTGTTGGGTCCGGTGGGAGTGGGGAACGGACTCGCCTTTGCACCGGACGACGAAACCTTCTACTTCGCGGACACCCACGCCCGCACCGTCTGGCAATGCCGTCTGAATCCGGAGGATGGAGCCTTGCTCGATCGGCAGGTTTTCGCGCAATACCTCGATGAACCGGGGCGTCCGGACGGGGCGTGTGTGGACGCTGAGGGCTACTACTGGCTGGCGGTGGTCGACGGTTGGCGGTTGGATCGCTTTGCTCCGGATGGCCGGTGGGATCGCTCGCTTGCCGTGCCCTTCCAGAAGCCAAGCTGTCCGGGTTTTGGCGGAGCAAAGCTGGATCAGCTTTATGTCACCAGCATTGCCGCCGGAAGTTCCACTCCACTGGAACCCAACCAACCCCATGCAGGAAAGCTGGTTGTCTTTGAACCTGGCGTTTGTGGACTCGAGGAACCGCGCCTTTCATTGAGGGCATAAATCAGGCTCTTGCACTCATCCAATCAGTTTTCTGTTGGAACTGAATCTTGACCAGACTGTGGGAAAACAGGGCAAGAAGACTCTGTTGCCACGCCTATTAGGGCACCTCTCCATCACAAGATTTCACATGAGCCTGGTAATTCAACTTGCTAGATGTCAGTTGTCCGGATTCAATATCTTGCAGAGGTCAATCAATCTGATCTATGACGGGTTGTTGACATAACCAAGACCAGCGGTTCGGGCTGCTGGTTTCTTTGAATGAACTGAAGAACATAAGGAGAAGCTCATGAAAATATTCATGAATGTAGTGGTCTCAGGCATTGTGCTGAGCTTTATGATGGCAAGTCTTGCCTCGGCGGAAACGCTTCGTGTTGGCACGGAGTGTACCTATCACCCATTCAACTACCGAGACTCCAGTGGAGAACTACAGGGCTACGATGTTGATGTTGCCAAGGAGGTTGCTGTGCGCATTGGTGCAAAGCTCAACTTTGTCTGTCAAAAATGGGACGGCATGATCCCCGCTCTGTTGGCGAACAAGTTTGATCTCATTGTTGCGTCCATGTCCATCACGAACAAACGTAAGAAGAAGATTGACTTCTCCTTCCCATATCGCGTGTCCATCGGACAGTTCATCGGTGCCAAGTCCAAAAACCTCAAATTATTCAATGCGGATGACTCTGTAAACCGCAATGGGTTCAATGGGGTGCGAATCGGCATCGAACGGGCAACGACTTACGATAACTGGATCCAAGCCAAGGTGCCCAACGCAGACATCGCCTATTATGATTCCAACGAAGCAATGTATCTGGACCTCAAGGCCGGTCGGGTAGATGCAATCATGACAAACCCGATGAAGGCATTTCTCCGCTTTTTGAGCAAGCCCGACGGGGCAGGTTATGAAGTGGTGGGCCCGCAGCTTGCCGAGGAGGAATATTTTGGCATTGGTGTAGGTATTGGGTTGCGCAAGGGCAATGATGCCTTGCTGTCACGACTTGATGTTGCCCTCAAATCCATGGCCAAGGACGGTTCCCTTGAGCGGTTTGCGAAGAAAATCTTCCCCTTTACAATCCATCCTCTCGATTAAGCTCCAATCTCAGCACAGCATGGAGTTTAGGGGAGAGTCGCCCGTCGGCTCTCCCCTTTTTTGTAACGAATCTGGCTCAGCACAATGTATGTAGTGGTTGGTTGGCTTGACGAGTTCCTCTGGGGCGCGTTAGTCGTTCTGCAGATTTTCATGGTCGGCCTGACCATGACCGTAATTTTGGGTTTGTTGGGAGCAGCAGCAAAACTTTCAAACATCCCCGTCTTGCGCATACTCGCTACGGCTTACACCACCGTGTTCCGTGCAGTGCCGGAACTTCTTGTCCTCCTCATCATTTATTTTGGCTCGGCAATCACATTGACGGCCATTGCAAAGCTGATCAATCCCGAGATCAAGTTTGTTGATATCCCTCCTTTTTGGGCTGGATCTTTCGCAATCAGCCTGATCATTGGTGCCTACGCGACCGAAACATTTCGTGGTGCCTTTCAAGGAGTTGATCCTGGTCAGATCAAGGCCGCACGGTCGTTGGGGATGTCCGCCACGCATACTTTTTTTTATGTGCGCCTGCCACAGATGTGGCGTTTAGCGTTGCCCGGTTTCGGCAACCACATGCTTTCAATGATGAAGGATACCGCATTGATTTCAGTCATTGGAGTTGAGGAAATACTTTACACCGCCGAAATCGCAACCAGTGTCACGATGCAGCCCTTCACCATGTACATGGTCGTTGCAATCATCTATCTGATTTTCACAACTGTCATCATGGCCATCGTGAGAATGCTTGAAAGAATGGCTAATCGGCATTTGGAGAGTGTATAATGGAGTTTGATTTCGCATTGATCTTTGAAAGTGTGCCGAAAATGGCGACGGGCATTGGTCTCACTTTACAACTTTTGGTTCTCGCGTCCATCATTGGCACAACTTTGGCGGTCTGCACCGCTTTGATGCGTATCAGTAAAATTCCATTGCTCAGCTGGCCAGCCATCGTTTATATCTACATCTTTCGAGGTACGCCGATGCTGGTGCAGATATTCCTCATCTACTACGGGCTTGCTCAGTTTCAGGCCGTGCGCGACAGCTTCATGTGGATTGCTCTCCGAGATCCTTTTTGGTGTGCAATCATTGCGTTCTCCCTAAACGTTGGGGCATACACCGCAGAAATCCTGCGTGGAGGCATTCAGGGAGTAGATGCAGGACTGCTCAGAGCAGCAACAGCCCTTGGCCTTTCAAAGTCGCAACGTTTCATCCACATCACGACTCCAATCGCCATAAGACTTGCCCTTCCAGCTTTCGGAAACGAAACGGTCAGCCTCATGAAGTCAACCGCTTTGGCGAGCACCATTACCATGTTCGATATCACCGGCGTAGCACGTACAATCATGGCGCAAACTTTCGCCCCCTACGAGATCTTCCTCTCAGCGGCGATCGTTTACCTGTTCATCGCTTGGTTTATCCAGTTTGGCGTTGCATTGGCAGAGCGCCGCTACAGCCGTCACATGCAACGATGAAAGGGATAAATGATTGAGAAGCAAAGCATTCCTATTATCCAGTTACAAAAGGTTGACAAGTTCTTTGGGGAATTTCAGGCTCTGAAAAACGTGAATCTGGAGGTCAGGCAAGGTCAGAAAGTGGTTGTCTGCGGACCTTCAGGGTCAGGCAAGTCAACCATGCTCCATTGCATCAACAGGTTGGAAAAGCATGACAGAGGTCGAGTCGTTGTGGCTGGAATTGAACTGAATGATTCCCTGAAGAACATCGATGCCGTCCGCAGCGAAATCGGCATGGTCTTCCAGCAGTTCAACCTTTTCCCCCATCTGAAAGTGGTTGAGAACCTCATGCTGGCACCCAAGCTTGTGCGCAAAGCGACAAAGACTGAGGCTCGAAAAATTGCCATGACATATCTGGATCGGGTACATATCCCAGAACAGGCAGAGAAGTATCCAATCCAGCTTTCAGGAGGGCAGCAGCAACGGGTCGCAATCGCTAGGGCGCTTTGTATGAACCCCCAAGTCATGTTGTTTGACGAACCAACCTCTGCACTTGATCCTGAGATGATCGCAGAAGTTCTGGACGTGATGGTTGAACTCGCCAAGGAGGGCATGACGATGATCTGCGTCACTCACGAAATGGGCTTCGCTCGCTCGGTTGCCGATCTGATGGTTTTCATGGATGAGGGCGAGGTCGTTGAAAGTGCGGTTCCCGATGATTTCTTCGCCCACCCGGAGAGTGAGCGCACAAAACTCTTCCTGAGCCAAATCCTCAGTCATTGAACACGAAATGGAAACACGAATAGATGCAGAAACGACACAGTTGTTGACGTTTGCCGAATCACTGGCCGAAGTTGGGCGGCACATCTGTCTGGAGGCAATGCAACGTAATCCCAAGGTGCAGATCAAGCCGGATAAGAGCTTTGTCACCGAGACAGACCTTGCAATTGAAGCGCGGTTGCGCGAAATGATTGATTCCGCTTATCCAAATCATGGCGTGTTAGGAGAGGAGTACGGAAACCGGGATATTGACCAAGACTATGTTTGGGTGCTAGATCCAATAGATGGAACTGCAGCATTCGTTGCAGGGATTCCCGTGTTTGGGACATTGATTGGACTTGCCCGCGATGGGAATCCCTACTTGGGAATCATTGACCACCCGGCCACCGATCAACGCTGGATCGGGGTTTCCGGGGTGAGCGCACTTCTGAATGGCCGGGAAGTACAGACGAGGCGTAGCAGCAATCTGCCCGATGCATTCCTGACCAACAGCAATCCCGATTTTATGGACTATCAAGAAAGCAAGCGGTTTCACGCCCTGCGCAAACAGGTTCAATACGCCCAGTATGGTGGCAGTTGCTACGCCTATGCGATGCTGGCTTCAGGACGCACAGACCTTGCTGTTGATGCTGGACTCGATCCATTTGACATCTTTGCATGCGCCGCAGTCATCGAGGGTGCGGGTGGCGTGATAACGGACTGGGATGGGGCCCCGATCACCCTATCTTGGTCTGGGCGAGTGCTGGCATCCGGAGGTCAAAGTCTCCACGAAAAGGCACTGGCCTTTCTCAGCAAAGTGTAAGAGAGGCTTGGAATCCAGAGAACTCCCAAACATGTCCGGGTTTCCACTTGTGTAAACGACAAACAGCGAGGGAACTCAACCCATCAACTGTCATCGCAAATCAACAATGAACTCTATGAAAACAATGCCCCTTGATCTTGAACTGATCCGCCAGCAATTTCCTGCGCTCGCACTCACGGACAAAGGATGCCCCCGCATTTACTTTGACAATCCGGGGGGAACTCAGGTTCCACAGCAGATGTTGGACCGCATGAACCACTCCCTCGTTCACGCCAATGCCAACCACGGTGGAGCATTCCGGACCTCGGTGGATTCTGATGCGATCTTGGACGACGCACACCTCGGCATGGCCGATCTGCTCAACGCGCCCTCTGCGGACGAAATTGTCTTTGGCTCCAACATGACCACGCTGACCTTTTCGGTGTCGCGGGCCATTGGACGGCGCTTGCAAAAAGGCGATGCCCTGCTGCTCACGCGGATGGACCACGACGGCAACATCGGCCCGTGGCTCAAGCTCGCCGAGGATTTGGACCTGACCGTGCGCTGGCTGGAGTTTGATCCGGAAAGCTATGAGTACCGCATGGAGGACTTGGACGGTCTGTTGTCGTCCGGAGATGTCAAGCTCGCTGCGATCAACTACGCCAGCAATTGCACAGGCACCATCAATGACGTGAAGACGATCACCCAAAAGGTGCAGGCGTCCGGAGGATTGGTGTATGTGGATGCCGTGCAGTACGTCCCGCATGGCCCGACGGATGTGCAGGACTTGGGTTGCGATTTTCTGGTCTGCTCACCCTACAAGTTTTTCGGACCGCACCAAGGGGTGCTGTGGGGGCGGTTGGAGTTGCTGAATCAGCTGGAGGCGTACAAGGTCCGTCCGGCAGACGAGGTTGCTCCCGGAAATTTTGAGACCGGAACGCAATCCCACGAGGGGCAGGCTGCCACTTTGGGTACGATTGACTACCTCGCGTGGTTGGGGGCAACAATGGGCACGGAGTTCCAAAGCGATTTTCCTGAATTTTCCGGTCGGCGACTCCAACTCCACGCTGCCATGCAGGCGCTGCAGCAGTATGAGCAGGAACTCAGTTCCCGGCTGATCACGGGCTTGCAGCGCTTCCCCGGCGTGGTTGTCCGGGGTCTGACGGCTCCGGCAGACATGGATCGGCGAGTGCCCACGGTTTCCTTTACGGCTGAAAACCAGGCACCCCAGAAAATCGCGGAAGCCCTTGCCCTGCAAAACATCTTCGTCTGGGACGGGCACAACTATGCCGTGGAAGCTGTGCGGACAATGGGGCTTGCAGACAAAGGCGGTGTCGTTCGGGTTGGCCCTGTCCACTACAACACGGTCACAGAAATCGACCAATTGTTGAACGCACTTGAAGCCATCTTGGATTGAGAAGCTGAACGAAAATTCGCATGAGCTACGGGTTCACACTTTCAGACACCACCAAGATTGACCGCACACGGCGCATCATGCCGCAGGTGTATGATCAGCTACACGAGGCCATCGTTTCACTCTGGTTCAAACCCGGACAACCCCTCAAGGAACGTACGATTTACCAGCAGCTACAAATCTCACGCACCCCCGTGCGCGAAGCGTTTCTGCGGCTGTCGGATGAGGGGTTTGTGAGCATTCTCCCACAAGCCGGAACCTACGTCTCCTGTATCTGCGTGAGGGATCTGGAGGAAAGTCAGTTCATCCGTGAGTCTTTGGAGTTGGGATCAGTGCGCTGGGCGGTGCGTAACTTCACCCCGGAACTCTCGGAGGCGCTGGAGGACTTGCTGGAGCAGCAACTCAAGTGCGTGAAGCAGGAGGACTGGAAACAGCTCTGGCGGCTGGACGAGCAGTTTCACAAGACCATCGCCGAGTTCAAACACACCTCACAAGTGTGGAAGATCACCAAGAACGCCAAGGCGCACATGGACCGCGTCGTGCGACTTGCCTACCCTTGGATTGAACAACTCAGCATGATCACCGACCATCATCAGAGGTTGGTGAAACTCATGCGGCAGGGAGATGTTGCAGGAGTCGAAGCCCTCATGCGCGAGCATCTGGGCATGATCTACACATTTCTCGATCCCATGATTGAACGCAATCCAGAGTACTTCTCGAAATAAACCCCACCAGTAGAACTGCTGGTCGGCTCCTCCTCACCAGTTCCACATCGTGCCGTCTTCCAAGCGGTTCACTGGAAGATAGGCTCGTTGGTAAGGGTATTTAGCCGCAAGCGTTTCGTTGAAATCAACTCCGTGCCCCGCAACCTCTCCGGGGTGTAAGAATCCGTCCTTGAAGTAGTAGGAATGCGGGAACACCGCATCGGTTTCCTCAGTGTGCCGCATGTATTCCTGAATCCCGAAATTCGGCACCCAGAGGTCAAAGTGGAGTGCCGCGCCCATGCACACGGGTGATAGGTCCGTGGCTCCGTGACTGCCTGTGCGGACGTGGTGGAGAGCCGCCAAGTCGGCGATGCGTCGCAGGTGAGTGATGCCCCCAGCATGAACCACGGTTGTCCGGATGTAATCGATCAGTTGCTCCTCAAGCAGTTGTTTGCAATCCCAAATCGTGTTGAACACCTCCCCTAGGGCAAGGGGGGTGGTGGTATGCTGTCGAATCAGTCGAAATCCTGCTTGATTTTCTGCAGACACCGCGTCCTCCAGCCAGAACATTCGGAACGGCTCTAGGGCTTTCCCCAAGCGTGCCGCTTCGATGGGAGTGAGGCGGTGGTGGACATCGTGCAGCAAATGCGGCTCCCAGCCGTAAGTGTCCCGCAACTTCTCAAACAGTTTGGGAACATGGTCGAGATACTTCGGAGTGGACCAGATATTTTCGGAGGGAAGTTCGGCATCTGCGGGTTCGTAGAAAAGCTTGTCTCCAGAGACCCCGTAGATGCTGGACAACCCCGGAACGCCACTTTGCGCACGAATTGCTTTGTAGCCGAGATCAAGATATTTGCCCACTTCCTCGGTTGTCTCTTCAATGTCTTTGCCATTGGCGTGGCCATAGACCATCACCCCCGTGCGGCTACGCCCTCCGAGCAGTTGATAGAGCGGCAGGTCCGCCGCCTTGGCCTTGATGTCCCAGAGTGCGGTGTCCACAGCGGCAATCGCCGTCATGGTCACCGGCCCTCGTCGCCAATAGGCTCCACGGTAAATGTATTGCCAGATGTCTTCAATTTGGTGGGGGTCGCGTCCAATCAGACAGGGGACGATGTGATCCTGTAAGTAACTCGCCACCGCCAGTTCACGACCGTTCAGGGTCGCGTCTCCCAGTCCGTAGATCCCTTCATTGGTTAGGATTTTCAGAGTCACAAAATTGCGACCGGGGCAGGTGACGATCACTCGTGCTTCGGTGATTTTCAAAGTCATTGTCGTCTTTGCATTGGGAGCCTAGATGAACGTGGAGCGTGAAGTCGCTCCGCGTTCTCAAGGAGAGATGAAGAAATGGCGGAGGTTACTTCAGCCACCTTCCGCTGGGCGTTTAACAATCTGGAAGAGCTTGATCAGCAGGGCTAATGCAATTTCAAGAAATCGTTCCCACACTCCAGAGAATATGATTCCGGAGACTCCGCGCCTCCTGCCCTTCGCCCGCACAGTAGGCAAACTCACCAGACCTCAAGAAGCAGGGAACTCATGCTGCACAACCCGGCTCATTTAGTAGTTGACATTAAAATAATCTGTAGTATATTACAAGACAAAAGCTTGCAGTTTAGAAGCAATAACCCATGACAGACGCAGGTTCAACCACTTCAGATTCCTTGCTGGGGGACTTCACCATCGACCGTCGCAAGTCGATGGTGGACCAGGCCCATACCTTGTTGCAGAATGCCATCATCTTCAGCAAGTTGCCCCCCGGACAGGTACTGAAAGAGCGAGAGTTGTGCGATATTCTTTCGATCTCTCGGACTCCAATCCGGGAAGCTCTTTTACGCCTTCAGGAGGATGGATTGGTCGAAATCTTTCCTCAAGCAGGCACTTATGTTTCGCGCATCAGTATCGAGGCTGTCCACGAGAGCCAGTTCATCCGGGTGGCACTGGAAATGGCAACAGTGGGCTACGCGGCACGACATGGTACGCCCGAGTGGCAGACAAAAACCAGACGTTTGATTGAAAAGTACAAACAGGCCCTGGAATGGGAGGATTTTGATGAGCTGTTCGATTTGGACGAGCAGTTTCATCGCTCAATCGCAGAATTCCGGTTCCGGGATCGACTCTGGAAAATGACCAACAGCGCCAAAGCTCACATGGATCGGGTTCGCCGTCTTTCCCTACCGTATCGTGATCGCCGTCTGGCGATTGCCGAGGAGCATACGGCAGTGCTTGATGCGATCATCACCCGCGAGGAAGCACAGGCGGTCGAGGCTATGCGGAGGCACCTGAACACCGTATTCCAGGATTTGGAACGTGTCCGCACTGAACATGGAGAATACTTCGTTGATTGATCGTGTTTCAAACTGATTCCACCAATTTTCGCTGATGTTCAATCAGGAACAGAGCAAAGCGTACCAGAGAGATGGATTTCTGTTGATCAATAAGCTGTTTGATCAGGAGGAGATCGGTCTGCTCAGCAGTGCCGCCAAGCAGGATCACGAACTTGAACGAAGGAGCCGAAGAAAAAGGGATTCTCAGGGCGGTACCGTTCGGCTGTCGCTTTGGAATCATCCGGGAGATACCATCTACGGCATGTTTGCCAGATGCCATCGCATTGTCAACAGCATGGAAGTGTTGCTGGATGGCGAGGTTTATCACTACCACTCCAAAATGATTTTGAAGGATCCGGAAATCGGGGGAGCATGGGAGTGGCATCAGGACTATGGCTACTGGTATCAAAACGGATGCCTGCAACCACTTCTGGCCAGCGTGATGATCGCAGTCGATCCGGCCACCCGGGAAAACGGGTGCTTACAAGTCTTGCGGCAATCACATCATTTGGGACGACTTGATCACCAGCAAACAGGAGACCAAGCTGGCGCTGACATGGAGCGTGTCGAGGAAGCCATGAAGATTTTTGATCGGGTCTATGTGGAAATGAAACCCGGCGATGCCTTATTCTTTCATTGCAATCTGCTCCATCGTTCCAATCAAAACCGATCTCCAAATTCGCGCTGGTCATTGATTTGCTGCTATAACGCAGCTCGAAACAATCCTTACAAGGAATCCCATCACCCGTGCTATACCCCGCTTCAGAAGGTTCCGGATGCGGCAATCAAAGAAATAGGCACCAAGCGTTTTGATGAGCATTCCGATGTGGGATGGATGGGGGCACAGGATGATCGCAGTGCAGTGAGTTTGAAAAATTCAAACTCACTACCAACTGCATGAATTCCAAAACCATAGAACGGCTGGAATTTCATGAATTGTTGCAGTTTTTTGATAACCACCTGAAGCAGCAAATTCTGCCTTTCTGGTTGGAACATTGCGTAGATCATGAGCATGGGGGGTTCAACAACTGTGTGCATGATGATGGAAGCCCAGTTTCGACGGAAAAATTCTTATGGTCGCAAGGCCGGGCGTTGTGGATGTTTAGTTCGCTGTACAACGACCTCGACGGCGATCCAAGGTGGCTCGAACTGGCTACACCGATTGCCGAGTTGCTGATCGATCGGGGCCGTACTCAGGACGGCGACTGGTTCTTCAGTTTGCATGCCGATGGCACTCCGGACAAGCCGCCGCAGAGCATCTACGTCGATGGTTTCTGCATCTACGGTTTAACAGAATACGCCAAGGCAACTGGAAATTCCGAGGCTTTGGAGGTGGCCTTGGAGTCGTTCATGAAGGTGAGTCCTCAACTCGATGATCATGCAAATTTGCGGACGCAACCGCATCCGATCCCGATGGGGTACCAAGCGCATGGCCCGTTGATGCTCTTTGCTCTGGTTTTCCATGACCTTGGCTATCTGTCTGGGAATCAGGGTATTTTGGGCCGGGCTTTAGAACTGGCGGAACGAGTGATGACGCAGCATCTTAAACCGGAAGACAGACGGCTCTACGAATTCGTTCGTCCCGGAGGAGAACTCGATGACAGTGATGTAGGCAAAACGATTGTGCCTGGGCACGTTATCGAAAGCATGTGGTTCATGGCACGCATCTACAGCCATCACGGCTTTTCTGGACGACTCGAGCTTGCGATGGAAACCATACGTTGGCATTTGGAACTGGGCTGGGATGTGGATTTTGGTGGAATACGGCTGGCGTGCCACACCGACAAGGGCAATGCCGCCTGGCACATGCCCGACGCGAAAATCTGGTGGCCGCACACCGAAAGTCTGCTTGCGTTGCTGCAAGTGTATGAAATCACCCATGCTGAATGGGCGCTGGACTGGTACTGGAAGGTACATGAATACACGTTTACACACTTTCCAAACCAAGAGCACGGAGAATGGTTTCACAATTTGAACCGTGACGGTACTCCAATGAGGCCGTATTTAAAGGATCTTCCAGTAAAGGATCCTTTCCACTTGCCCAGAGCATTGATTTACTCAATTCTCATTCTTAAAAGACTTGCTGAACGTGATGAGAAAGGGAGTAAATTCGTATGAAATTTTTCGAAACTAACTCAATGAAGGCTAAGAAATACAGATGAATTATCGTTATTTGGGCCGTTCCGGATTGCTTGTATCAAGGATATGCTTGGGTACTATGAGTTTTGGGATGAAGGATTGGGGTTGCGACCAGCAGGCTGCCGGAAAAATACTTGGAGGATTCATCGAATCCGGCGGTAATTTTATCGATACTGCAGATGTCTACAGCCATGGAATTGCAGAAGAGATGCTTGGACTAGCTCTACAAGATCACCAGCGTGAAGATCTGGTGATCGCTACCAAGTGCTGGTTCCGTATGGGGGAAAGTCCCAACTCTAAAGGACTTTCACGAAGATATATTCTAGAGGCAGTTGAAAACAGTCTGAGACGACTGAAAACTGACTACATCGATCTTTATCAAGTTCATGGTCCGGACTGGTTCACGCCGATGGAGGAAACGCTGAGAGCACTTGATGATCTCGTTCGACAAGGTAAGGTGCGTTATATTGGCTGTAGCAACTATTACGGATGGCAGATCGTCAAGGCAAACGCACTTGCAGAACGTTACGGGTTAGAGCGTTTCATCAGTGGCCAACATCTTTACAACTTAGTGAGACGAGATATAGAACGTGAAATACTACCGGCTTGTGCGGATCAAGGGCTAGGGTTGCTCTGCTGGAGCCCATTGGCTGGTGGTTTTTTGAGCGGACGTTTTAAAAGGGACCAAGAGCCACCTGAGGGGTCACGAATTTCATATCGTAAGGAAATAGATATCCCTCGTTACTTTAGTGATGATGCCTTTAACGTAATTGACGAACTTGATAAAATCTCAAATGAAACGAATAAAAACCTTTCTCAACTTTCCCTTGCCTGGTTACTGTTTGACCGGCGCGTTACCTCAGTGATCATTGGTCCACGGACAGTGGAACAGTTAAGGGACTCCCTCCATGTTTCTGAATGGAACTTGTCGCATGAACACCACGAACGACTGGTGAACGTCAGTCGTTTCAACCATGGCTATCCGATGGAGTGGGTTGATTTGGGTTATGCTAATATATCTGGAAGCGAAGAATTTTCTCCGGAACACTTCCGGCATCCGCTGGACAGAAACTGAGCCGAAATCATG
>Ga0209403_10002187_pt1 | contig 23795 bp, 36 predicted proteins | sample ArcticOcean_MG_C_8_FD_187440 | JGI IMG/M metagenome (GOLD analysis project Ga0209403, IMG submission 187440) | Marine microbial communities from western Arctic Ocean - ArcticOcean_MG_CB11_86 (SPAdes) (version 2) | ecosystem: Environmental > Aquatic > Marine > Oceanic | place: Arctic Ocean... | reverse complement strand
TGATTATGAAAAATATCAACTGGATAATGGCTTAACGGTAATTCTACATGAGGATAAATCAGATCCTATTGTAAGTCTTGCAATTCAATATCATGTTGGTTCAAACAGGGAAACCCCTGGAAGGACAGGCTTTGCTCATCTCTTTGAACATATGCTTTTCCAAGAATCTCAACATGTTGGACAAGACCAGTTCTTCAAAAAGATTCAAAATGCTGGAGGCACACTTAATGGTGGCACCAATAAAGATGGAACAGTTTATTATGAAGTTGTTCCAAAAAATGCATTAGAGACAATCTTGTGGCTAGAGTCTGATCGTATGGGCTGGTTGCTTTCAACAGTAACTCAGACAGCTTTTGAAAATCAACAAGAAGTTGTTCAAAATGAAAAGCGTCAACGAGTAGACAATCGCCCTTACGGACACACTAACTATATGATGATTCAAAATATGTACCCTGAAGAACATCCTTACAATTGGACAACCATAGGAGAATTAGAAGATCTCCAAAATGCTACATTAGAAGATGTTCGTGCTTTTTATGAAGAATGGTATGGCCCAAACAATGCTACTATGGTTATCGCAGGAGACATAAAAAATAGAGAAACAAAACAATTAGTTGAAAAGTATTTTGGTGAAATAAAACCTGGACCAAATAATCCTGACCCCAAACCAATGCCAGTACAACTTTCTGAAACTAAAAAAGTTTATCACGAAGATATATTTGCGCGCTCTCCTCGTTTAACAATGGATTTCCCAACCGTTGATCAAAGTCATTTCGATGCAGCTGCTCTAGAATTATTAGGCCAACTATTAGGAGATGGTAAAAAAGCACCATTATACAAAGTAATTGTTGAAGAAAAAAAATTAGCACCAAGCCTATCCTCCTATAGTGGCACTCAAGAAATTGCAGGAACTTTCAATGTGACAGTTACTGGCTTTCCAACAACGAATCTTGGAGATGTAGAAAGCGCTGTACACGAAGCATTTAAATTATTTGAAACTGATGGATTCACGAATGATGATCTAGATCGTTTGAAATCTAAATATGAAACTAGTTTCTATAATAGTATTGCATCTGTATTGGGAAAAGGTTTTCAACTTGCAAGGTATAATGAATATTATGGCTCACCAGATGCAATTGCAGTAGAACTTCAGAAAGTATTAGATGTGAATATTAGCGATGTTAAAAGAGTCTATGAAAAGTATATTAAAGATCAGAATTATGTGATGACCAATTTTGTTCCTAAGGGCAATCTAGATCTCATTGCTAAGGGTTCTGTTCTTTTTTCTATTAGAGAAGAGAAGATTACTAAAAATATTGATAAAAAAGCTGGTGAAGGTGATATGAATATTGCTCAAATCCCATCATCTTTTGACCGGTCTATTCAACCAAAAGATGGTCCTCAGCCACGACTTAACCTACCAAAAGTTTGGAAACACAACTATGATAAAGGTATTTCTATCTATGGTGCCAGGCATGATGAATTACCATTAGTTAGTTTTGGAATTGAAATAGAAGGTGGCATGCTTCTTGATAGCCCTAATAAAATAGGTGTTGCCAATCTTATCACTGATTTAATGATGGAAGGAACAGTAAATAAAACACCCATTGAATTAGAAGAAGCAATTGATGCTTTAGGATCTTCAATAAATATGTTTACAAGTACGCAATCAATAAATATTGAGGTAAATACTTTAAAACGTAATTTTGAAGCTACACTTGCACTTGTAGAAGAAATTCTATTTGAACCTCGATGGGATGTGAAAGAATTTGATAGAATTAAACGGGAAACTATTGAATCTATTAAACGCCGGTCTGCAGTTCCATCATCTATTGCGTCAAATGTATTCAATAAACTTAATTATGGAGAGCACATTCTTTCAAATTCAACAACAGGAACAGTTTCGTCTGTAGAATCAATTAATATAGATGATCTAAAAAACTACGTGAATAGCAATTTTTCTGCAAACCTCAGTACAATAAGCATTGTGGGAGATATAAGCCGTAGTGAGGCCGTTAACAGCTTTAAAAGCCTTGTTGATCGCTGGGAAGCAAAAGTAGTTTCATTCACAGATTATAAAATGCCTAGACCAAATAGCAATGCTAAAGCTTATTTTGTTGATGTACCAAATGCTAAACAATCTGAAATTCGCATAGGCTACCTTAGTTTAAGTCGAACCCACCCTGACTTTTACGCTAATACAGTTATGAATATGAAGTTAGGTGGTAACTTTAGTGGTAATGTGAATATGGTACTTCGCGAGGAGAAAGGTTTTACTTACGGTGCTAGGACCAGATTTGGTGGATCTAAATTTCCTGGTACTTTCACTGCCTCATCAGCCGTTAGATCAAATACCACAGAAGAATCTGTAAATATTTTTAAAGAAATTATGACTAAGTATAGTAGGCCAATTAATCAAACTGACTTGGAGTTTACAAAAAATGTAACTTTAAAATCTAATGCTCGTAGATTTGAAACATTGGGGGCATTACGTGGAATGATTTCAGATATTGCAAGGTATGAACTACCTTTTGACTATATTAAAGATAATGAGAATATAGTTAGGAATATGACAATCGAAAGTCACAATGAATTAGTTAAAAAATATATACGCCCTGATGAAATGATTTATCTTGTTGTAGGGGATGCAGCGACACAACTAGAAGGAATGAAATCCCTTGGATTTGGGGATCCAATATTATTGGACACTAACGGAAATATAACTAAGTAAATTATCTTATAAATGTCCTTCTAAGCTTTTTTAGAAGGGCATTTTAAACTAAATGTAAAAACATATGAATGAATGGTATTTATTTAGTTTAGTTCTTATTGGTATTTTTGCTGTCGTATTTGCAGCTAATTGGCTACAAATTAAATTTAAATTAAAATCTGAATCTATTAGAATTTTTGTACATATTTTAGTTGGAACTGTGGTTTCACTTTGTATTTACATATTTAAATCAAACATTCAATTAATTCTTCTATCTTTAATATTCATTGCAGTTAACTTAATTTCTATAAAGCTAAATAAGTTTGAATCAATTAACAATACAGCTCGTAAAAGCTTTGGTACCGTTTACTTCCCATTATCCATATTTATCCTTTCATTATTTTTCTGGGAAAAACCAATATCTTTAATATTATCTATTTTAGTGATGACCTTGGCAGATCCTCTGGCGACTATTATAGGTAATAATGGAAAGACAACTTTTAGACCTTGGAGAGATAAAAAATCACGAAGAGGATCACTGGCAATGTTTGGTACAACCTTACTGATTATTATGTTTGGAAGCGATTTATTAGCACGCATCTATAATGCGTCTTTTTTTATACCCTTTCCAGTATTATTGGGTTGCAGTTTATTTACTGCTTTATCAGCTACGCTAGCTGAATCAATAAGCTTTAAGGGTTCTGATAATATATCTGTCCCTATTATTACTTTTTTAACCTATGAAATATTTTTGATTAATTATACACACGAAACGCTAACATCATTCTCTTTTTGGATTTTTCTTTCGTTAATTACCTTTATTTATTCATGGTATAGACGTTCATTGTCAACAAGTGGAGCTATAAGTGGCTATTTAATTGGGATTATTATATTTGGATCAGGTAGTTGGCCTTGGATCATACCATTAGTATTTTTCTTCATTTCTTCTTCATTGTTATCTCATTTAAATCATAAAGAATACGCTGAAAGGAATATACTGCAAATCTTAGCCAATGGAAGCCTTGGTGCACTATTTGCTATAATATACTTCTTTTATCAATTTCCTCCAGCAATTGTTCTATACCTTGGAGCAATTGGTGCTGCAACGGCAGATACATGGGCAACTGAGATCGGGTTTTATTCTAAAATTAAACCAAGACTTATATTCTCAAAAACTATAGTAAATAGAGGTGTTTCTGGAGGTATTACTTTATTAGGCCTTTGCGCCTCTATGCTAGGCGCTATTATTATAGGCATTCTTGGTGAAACAATATTAGGAATGAATGATCTTCTTTTTCCGATTGCGATTGGAGGATTAGCTGGCTCTGCAACTGATTCTATTTTAGGCCGTTTTATTCAAGCTCAGTTTAAATGTGCTTCATGTGACTCTAATACTGAAGATCGTTATCATTGCGATGAAAAGACACAGCTTATTTTTGGTTCTAAATTTATTGGCAATGACATGGTTAATTTTATAAATACCATTGTTGGTGCAACAGTAACCTACTACCTTTGGATGTTTTATGTTTAAAGAAGATCGTTATATAAATGTACTTAATACTGCGGAGAATAGTTTAAATGATTATCAAATAGATGAAATTGGTAAAATGGCTATAATCTCATCAATATTAAAGAATGAGTTTAAAGAATGGATATTTTGTGGATTTTATCGTGCTGTAAAAAAAGAACTACTTGAAATTGGCCCATACCAAGGAAATATTATACCTTGTGGCCATATTACATTTACTAGAGGTGTTTGTGGAGCCTCTGCTAGAGAAAGAAAAACAATTATTGTAAATGACGTATCCATATTTCCAGGATATATTTCTTGTGACAGTGAAACAATTTCTGAAATCGTTGTCCCAGTAATTAAAGATGATCGACTATTAGCTGTATTAGATATTGATGGAAATACAATCAGTCAATTTGATGCGACTGATCAATCATATCTTGAAAAGATAGTTCTACTTATATAAACAAAAAACCCCGCTTAGAGCGGGGTTTAAAATGGTAATGTGGTTTTATTAGATGACTTTATAAACAATCAAGCCAACCATAACAATCAATGCGACAAAAATCAAAGAAACACCCATGTTTCCTTTTTTGATTTCTTCCCATTCGTCAATATCTGTTGATAGCCAATCAAAAACTTTCAATGAGATACCAACACCTAAACCAAAACCAATAGCTGCCGTGATCGCCCAAAGTAGAGAACGACCATATTGAGCGAACATACCGCCCCAACTAGTAGGATCTAACATTCTTCCTCCTTTTAGAGTGTTTGAATTGAATCTTTTATTAAACGCATAAAAGCAGCTGTATCAACTTTACCATCACTTAGTTGACGAATTTGATCAGCAGTTGCCTTTGCTGTAATAATAGTATTTTGTCTTGATACCGGTACTGTTACAGTCACTTCAGTATCTCCTGGGATTATTGCCTTATAACCTGGTTTCTTTTTAGCAAATAATTCTTGATGAGTCATTGCTTGACCTACAGAAATAAATCCAACAAGCATCACCATTTCAAAATTATTTCGTAGACTTTCCATTTCCATCGTAAAATTATAAGAGCCATCATTATTTTTTATTAGAGACATTTTATTCTCATCAATAGATACACGATAAAATTTACAGGTATTAGATACTTTTCTGTAAAAAGCATAATTTGCAAATACAAATTGAGTACTCATAATAATAACGATAGCAAACGAGAGTATTTTTTTAATTTTCATTTAATTTTCATTTAATTTTCATTTATAAGAGAAGATGTTACAGAAAAAGAACTGGCATTTTCAAGCTTCAAATATAATATTTCCATTCTTTATAACTTTACCTATTGGATGATTAGAAACATAATATGGAATATCCATTAAGGAATCTAGCTTCCATATGATCAAATCGGCTTTTTTACCAATTTCAATTGAGCCTACATCATTTTCAATACCTAAAGCTTTAGCTCCATTATAAGTGGCTGACTGATAAGCCTCTTCTACGGTCATTCCCATATTCATACATGCTAATGTCATTATGAATGGCATTGATTGAATATGAGAACTACCAGGATTAAAATCTGTTGCTAAAGCAACAGTAATACCTACATCAAGAAGTTTCCTTGCTGGTGCATATGTTTTTTTCCCAAGAAAAAAAGTCGTTCCTGGCAATAATGTGGCAACTACTTCACTCTTAGCTAATTTAGAAATACCTTCGTCACTTACTGCCATTAAATGATCAGCTGAGAAAGCATCTACTTCAGAGGCTAAAACTGCTGCACCAGAATTCGAAAACTCATCTGCATGTAAACGCGCTTTTAAACCGTACTTTTTACCTGTTTCCAAGATAAGTCGTGACTCATCGACCGAAAAATAACCATTTTCACAAAATACATCATTAAAAATAGCAATTCCTTGACTGGCAACAGCAGGTATCATTTCGTTGCAAATAAGATCTAAATACTCAGCACGTTTTGCTTCAAATTCTTTAGGAAAAGCATGAGCACCCATAAAAGTTGGAACCATATCAATTTCATGAGAACTATTCACTTTTTCAATCACTTTAAGAGATTTTAACTCTGACTTCGTATCCAATCCATAACCTGACTTAGCTTCGATTGTTGTAGTTCCACAGGCAATAAATTGGTCCATTCTTTCAGATACTTTTTCGATTAACTGCTCTTCAGAGTTTTTCCTAACCCCTTCAACACTTGATATAATCCCACCTCCATTTTTTGCAATTTCTTCATATGTTGATCCCGCTAACCGCATTGCATATTCACTATTACGATTATTATAAAAGACTGGGTGTGTATGAGAATCTATAAATCCAGAAGTAACCATTTTACCTTCGCAATTAATTATATTGTCAGAAATACCCTTACCAATAGATACTATCTGACCATTCTCAATAAGTATTGAGGTATTTTTGATAATTTTTACAGTAATTGCATTAGCCGTAACAAGTGTTCCTATATTTTCGAGTAAAAGTGATTTATTTTTAATATTGGAAATGGTTATACTCACTTTAATCTTAGCTATTATCAAGCATTGGGATATCCACGCCCCATTCATTTGCTTTATTTATAGCATCCTCATACCCAGCATCAGCATGTCTTATAATACCTAGGCCTGGATCATTAGTAAGTACAGCTTTCAATCGTTTTTCCATTTCTAAAGTACCATCAGCACATATAACTTGGCCAGCATGAACGGATAAACCCATCCCTACACCGCCTCCATGATGAATAGAGACCCAAGTAGCTCCGCTTGATGAACTAGTAAGTGCATTGAGCAAAGGCCAATCTGAAACAGCATCAGAGCCATCTTTCATGGCTTCAGTTTCTCTAAATGGTGAAGCAACCGAACCACAATCTAGATGATCACGCCCTATTACAATTGGTGCAGATAGCTCCCCACTTGCAACCATTTGATTTAGGGCGACGCCAAATTTTGCTCTTTGATTATAACCTAGCCAGCAAATTCTTGAAGGCAATCCTTGAAACTGGACTTGTTCTTTTGCCAATTTTATCCACCTTGAAAGCGTTTTATCCTCAGGAAATAACTCCAATACTTTTTCATCAGTCTTATATATATCTTCTGGATCACCGGATAATGCTACCCACCTAAAAGGTCCTTTGCCTTCACAAAAAAGATCTCGAATGTAGGCTGGAACAAAACCAGGAAAATCAAATGCATTCTTAATGCCGGCTTTTTTTGCTTGACCACGAAGATTATTACCATAGTCAAAAGCTATAGCACCTTGGGCTTTTAAATCTAAAATTCCTTGACAATGCTCGGCCATTGAACGGAAACTTTCTTTTATATATCTTTTGGGATCAGACTTTCTTAATTCTAAAGCTTCTTGGTAAGATATTCTATTTGGAATATAACCATCTAGCTCATCATGAGCAGAGGTTTGATCTGTTATCATATCTGGAACAATTGATAACTTTGCCAATTTTGGGACTATATCAGCCGCATTCCCTTCAAGCCCTATAGATAACGGTCTCCCTTTGTTTTGTGCCTCTTTGGCTAGTTTAAGAGCTTCATCAAGGGATTCTGTAGCCACATTTAGATATTTTGTTTCTAAACGTCTTTGGATTCTTTTTTTATCAATTTCAATACAAATAACTACGCCATTATTCATTGTTACTGATAAAGGTTGTGCTCCTCCCATTCCACCTAATCCAGCAGTAACTACCAATTTCCCAGTTAAATCTGAGTTGTAATGTTGTTTTGCAGCGGCTGCAAAGGTCTCAAAGGTTCCTTGAAGAATACCTTGTGTACCTATGTATATCCAAGAGCCAGCAGTCATTTGCCCATACATCATTAAACCCAGCTTATCTAGCTCATTAAAGTGGTCCCATGTAGCCCATTCTGGAACAATATTAGAATTTGCAATTAGAACTCTAGGAGACCATAAATGTGTTTTCATAACGCCAACTGGTTTACCAGATTGAACAAGAAGTGTTTCATCAGGTTCCATACGCTTTAAAGTGTTTAAAATACTATCAAAGCATTCCCATGAGCGAGCAGCTTTTCCTTTACCACCGTAAACCACTAATTCATCTGGGTTTTCTGCTACATCAGGGTCAAGATTGTTTTGAATCATTCGGAAAGGCGCTTCAATTTGCCAATTTTTACATGTAAGACTTGTGCCTCTTGGGGAAATTATAGTTCTTTTTGGCATTTAATTATTATTTAAAACTTGAAATATTATGCGAAATATAATCAATCACTTAAATACAACAATAACATGAAAGTGAATAAATTACTCATCCCTTGGATAAAGAATATTTTTAATGGGTTTAAAGTATGATGGATCTTTATACATTACTGTATATGAAAAGAAAGAAACAGAATTAAACCTTGTAACACGTGTATACTTTATCTTATCAACAACATTTTTTGGTGACTGATTATAAGTAGCTATACCCATTACAATTTTTTTCCTGTACTTAGAAGGTAAATTATCATACATAATATCAATATTAGCCGCAAATTCTTTTAAGTCTTTAGTATAGTTCATAACAATTGCTTTATCTAAGTATCCAGCAGCTAACCAAACATCCCATTCTTGAAAAAATCGCTCTCTTGCTTGATATAAGTTAGGTTTTACAGCAGCTGTTAAAGTAATACTTGGCTTCACTGACTGAATTAAATTTTTTGTTTCTCTAACAAGTTCAGTTACTGCTTTACGACGGTAATCACTCCATTGAGAAGATTGAGATATATCAAAACTAGGAAAATCTGATATTCCAGTTTTCTTTTGAAAGTAAGAGACTGAAGATGGATTTTGACCATAATCAGAATCATGAAACCTTACATAGTCTAAATGCAATCCATCTAAATCATAGTTATGTATTAAATCATTAAAGATGGTAAGCAAATATGAATTTACTTTTGGATGGTTTGGTGCGAGGTAAAAACCTTCAATACCATTTTTTCCACCATTAAATTTTTTCATTTCTGTTGAAATATTTATTTTTTTTTTACTATTTTGATCTATCCAATCAGGATTAGTCTTTAAAACATGATTTTTTTGAACAGGCATTCTTCTAGAAGACCACAGTAAATATGTATTTACCCAAGCATGTACACGAATACCTTTTTCTTTTGCTTTAGGAATTATGTAGGCCAAAGGATCAAAATCTTTATCTTTTATAAGAATTGACTTAGAAACTAGATTAGATTTATAGTACGCATCTCCTCTACCACGTACTTGAACTAATATATTATTAAATCTATTTAAAGTAGCAAATTCAATCATATTATCAATATCTAATTTTGTTGTTAGAGAATTACGAACAACCCAAAGATATCTAGAATCAAATTCACCTTTTTGATTTGTAAGTGCTGATGAAATAGAAAAAAGAAGGGCAACGGAAACCGTTACCCTTAGATATATTTTAGTTAATGTTGAATCCAAAAAACTATTAAGATGCTTCAGCCGTTTCTGATTCTTTAGCACTTTGAAAATCAACAAATTCAATTAATGAAACTGAGGCACGATCGTTATCTCGAAAACCAAGTTTAATTATTCGAGTGTATCCACCTGGGCGTTCTGAAAAAACAGGTGCAATTTCATGAACTAAAGCATGGACAACATCTTTTCTGGGTAAATTTTTTGCAATTTGACGGATAGAATTAAGGTCTCCTTTTTTAGCCTTAGTAATAAGAGGCTCAATAAAGGTTCTTAATTCTTTTGCACGAGAATCAGTAGTTTTAATCCTCTTATGCTCAATTAAATTTGCAGCTAAATTACGTAGCATTGCTTTCCTATGAGGAGGATTCACTCCAAGTTTTCTACCTTTTTTCTGATGTCTCATTAATTTATTAAACTTCTAGTTTTAAGTACTTATCAACATCCATCCCAAAGCTAATGCCCATTTCGTCTAGCTTTTCAACTAGCTCTGTTAACGATTTACGACCAAAATTCTTATACTTTAACATCTGATTTTCTTCTTTACTAACTAATTCGTAAATGTACTTTATACCAGCAGCTTGAAGACAGTTATGACTTCTAACCGATAATTCCATTTCATCAATAGTCAAATTAAGAAGATTTCTTATTTTAATTATCTCTTCGCTTATTTTTTCAGTAACCTCTAAAACTTCAGGCTTAGCAATTGCTTCAACTAAACGCAAATGATTCATTAATACTGTTGCAGAATAACTAATTGCATCTTCAGGAGTCACCGAACCATCAGTTTCTAATTCAATATTTAGTATTTCAATTGGATCTTTTGCACCAGGAACAGGTTGTACATTATATGTTACCTTAGTTACTGGATTAAAAATACTATCAATCGCCAATGTTCCAATAGGTGCATTTGGTAGTTCGTTCTCTTCAGAAGGCACATATCCTTTACCTACACCAACACGAATTTCCATTTGAATTGAGCCTTTAGAGTTTAGCTCTGTGATATAATGATCTTGATTTAATACTTCAAACTCATCGGTTTGAGATTGAATATCAGCAGCTGTTAATTTCTTTTTACCTTTCAATGTGATGGTTACATTATCAACATCTGAATCAGTTAATTTAAACCGAACACCTTTTAGGTTTTGAATAATGTCAGCCATATCATCTTTAACACCCGGTATGGTTGAAAATTCATGAAGAACACCCTCAACTTTAACATTAGTAATTGCTGCTCCAGGCAAACTTGTTAGTAAAACACGACGCAGTGCATTACCAACAGTTACACCATAACCTCTTTCTAAAGGTTGGACAATAAACTTACCATATGTTTTTGTAAGAGACTTGTTATCTGTTTTGATCTTTAGATCATATATTTTTTTACCCATAAATAAATACTGCCTTTTTTTTACTTAGAGTAGAGTTCTACTACTAATTGTTCATTAACTGTTAGTGCCATCTCATCTCTTTCAGGTACTGCTAGAAATTCCCCGGTCATTTTAGCCTTATCTAGCTCAAGCCATGGCAATTCAATATCACCTTTAATTCTTTTCATAGATTCCATAATTAAATCCATCTTTTTTGACTTATCTCGAACTTTTATTGTATCACCAGGCTTTAGAGATGCTGAAGGAAAATTACACTTTCTATTATTTAAAAGAAAATGTGCATGACTTACCATTTGACGAGATTGTGCCCTGGTTGAAGCTAAACCTAGTCTATATACAACGTTATCCATTCTACATTCCAGCAATTGTAATAGATTAGTTCCAGTCTCACCACTCATTTTCTCAGCATTATGGAAGTAATTTCTAAACTGACGCTCTAAAACTCCATACATGGCTTTAATTTTTTGCTTTTCCCTTAATTGAACACCATAATTAGATAATCGTCGCCTACGATTAGGCCCATGTTGTCCAGGTGTATAAGGTTTTTTATTTAATAAATTATCATATTTTGGATTACCAAAAATATTTTCACCAAACTTTCGAACTAATTTTCCTTTGGGTACGTTAGATTTTGCCATAAGACTCTCTTATTAAACCCTTCTTCTTTTTGGTGGACGACAACCATTATGAGGTAAAGGAGTAACGTCTCTAATAGATTTAACTTCTAATCCGGCCACAGCCAAAGCGCGAATTGCAGATTCTCTACCTGAGCCAGGACCTTTAACTCTAACTTCAATAGTTTTCATACCCAATTGTACTGCTTCCTGACCTGCCTTTTCTGCTGCTAAGGTTGCAGCATAAGCAGTGCTTTTTCTTGAACCTTTAAAGCCACTAGTACCTGCCGTAGACCATGCAACAACATTTCCAAATTTATCAGTTAAAGAAACGTGAGTATTATTAAATGTTGCTTTAATATGGGCAATACCTGAAGGGTCAACATTGCCTTTTTTCTTTTTCTTTCTTCTATCCTTGGTCTGATTAACCATTTATTTTACCTATACTTTCTTTCCAAGACCAATTGTTCTACGCTTACCTTTGCGGGTTCTAGAATTTGTTTTTGTTCGTTGGCCATTTACTGGCAAACCTCTTCGATGTCTTAATCCTTGATAGCAACCTATATCTCTTTTTCTTTTGATATTCATTGAGACCAAAGTTCTTTGTTCACCTTCTACTTTTAATTCCAAGGAGGTAATTGCATCCCTAACAGATGTAACCTGCTCATTGGAAAGATCTTTTACCCTTAGATTTTTGTCCACTTTTGCTTTATCACAAATCTCATTTGCACTGGTTAAACCAATACCATGGATATAGCATAAAGAAAAAGGGATCTTCTTCTCGCGAGGAATATCAATACCTGCTATACGCGCCACAAAAAACTCCTAACCTTGTCTCTGTTTATGTTTCGGATTTTCACAAATTACCTTAACTACACCCTTTCGGCGTATAATTTTGCATTTGGCACAAATCTTTTTAACTGAAGATCTAACTTTCATAATTTCCTACTTATTCCTATAAGTAATACGCCCTCTTGACAAATCATATGGCGAAATTTCAAGCTTAACTACATCTCCAGGTAAAATTTTAATAAAATGCATCCGCATCTTACCACTTACATGCGCTAAAACTTCATGCGTGGTTTCACCAATTTCCACCTCTACACGAAACATAGCATTTGGCAATGTTTCCTTGATTATTCCTTCAACTTGAATAGCTTGTTCTTTAGCCATTATTTACACTTTGACTTAATATTTTTGGTCCATTTGAAGTAATTGCAATAGTATGTTCGAAATGTGCAGAAGCTTGCCCATCTACCGTTCTAATTGTCCATCCATCTGGATCTGTCTTGACTTCTTTATGTCCTAAATTTATCATTGGTTCAATTGCAATACACATTCCCTCTCTAAGCCTGTAACCTTGCTTAGGTTCACCATAATTTGGAATTTGTGGTTCTTCATGTAATTCAGTCCCAATGCCGTGGCCCACTAGTTCACGTACCACTGAATATCCAAATCCTTCAACATATGTTTGGATTACATGTCCAATATCTGAAACATAATTCCCTGGTATAGCAACTTCAATACCCATCATTAAAGATTTATGAGTAACTTCCATTAATTTTTGTTTTTCTTTTGGTATTTTTCCGACTGAAAATGTTTTTGCATGATCGCCGAAATATCCATCTTTTTCAGCACCACAATCAATGCCAACTATTTGTCCTTCTTCTAGTAATCGATCATTTGGTATTCCATGCACTACCTCATCATCCACAGAGATACATAGAGTTGCAGGGAAGCCCATATAACCTTTGAAAGCAGGTCTAGCGCCTTTTTTACGAATAAATTTTTCTGCTTTTGTATCTAATTCTAAAATACTAGTCCCAGGTTTCACATATTCAGCTAGCATGTTTAAAGTGTCAGCAACAATTTGACAACTTGTCGTAATTAAATCAACTTCACGCTTAGTACGAATTCTTACCATTAGATACGCCTCCTTCCACGTATTTTCCCTTTGCTAAGAAAACCATCATAATGCCTACTCATTAGATGTGATTCTATTTGCTGTAAAGTATCTAAAGCTACACCAACAATAATTAGAAGACTGGTTCCACCAAAAAAAGATGCTAAATCATAGCCTACATCCATCGCTTGCATCAATATATAAGGGAATATTGCAACTAGAGCTAAAGCAAAAGAACCAGGTAGCGTTACTCTTGATAGAATATTATCAATATATTCAGCAGTTTTTTTACCAGGACGAATGCCAGGAATAAAACCTCCATGCTGTTTCATTTGTAAGGATACTTGTGTAGGATCAAAAGCTATAGCTGTATAAAAATAAGTGAAAAAGATAATCATTAACCCAAAAATAAACCAATAGAATGGATGGTCAAATGAGAACCAACGCATAACTCCTTGCATAAAAACATTGTCACTAAAAAATGTAGCTATTGTACTTGGAATAAACATTATAGATTGAGCAAAAATGATAGGCATTACACCTGCAGTATTCACTTTTAATGGTATATGAGTAGATTGGCCACCATAAACTTTTCTTCCAACTACACGCTTTGCATATGAAACTGGTATTTTACGAGTTCCTTGAGTTAATAATACAACAAAAGCAATAACAGCAAACATAATACCAATTAGTATAATTTCGCTTAAAATTCCTCTTACACCTTCACTAATTAGAGCAATTTCACTTACAATTACATTTGGAACACGTGAAACTATACCTATCATAATTATTAATGAAATTCCATTCCCAATTCCACGTTCTGTAATTCTTTCACCAAGCCACATCAATAAAATAGTACCAGTAATTAAACTTACTGTTCCCGTAAAAATAAAGCCTAAACCTGGGTCAATAACTACTGATTGTCCACCAGCAGACATTGATGGGAGAAAAACTGCAACAATTCCGTACGCTTGCATGGCAGAAATTAAAACTGTGAGATAACGTGTTACTTGCGTAATCTTTTTTCTACCAGCTTCACCTTCCTTTTGCAACCTTTGAAAGTAAGGCACAACAGTGCTCATCAACTGAATAATAATAGAAGCAGAAATATATGGCATAATACCCAATGCAAAAAGAGTTGCCTTTTCAAAAGCCCCTCCTGCAAAAAGATTATATAGCCCTAAAAGTGTATTTTGGTAGCCTTGAAATGCAGCTGCTAGCACATCTGAGTCAATTCCAGGCAAAGGAATATGTGCACCCAACCTAACAACGACAAGTATACTCAAAGTAAATAAAATTCTTTTACGTAACTCTGGAATAGCAAATATATTTTTAAATTTATCTATCAAACTATTGTTCGGTTACTGAACCGCCTGCTTTTTCAATTTTTTCTTTTGCTGATCCACTAAATGAATTTGCTGTTACATTCAATTTTTTTGTTAGTTCTCCATTACCTAGCACTTTAATTGGACGCATTGAATATTTTACCAATCCATTATCTTTTAAAACATTGGAATCAATAGTATCAATAGTTAATAACTCTAAATCAGAAATATTAACAACCTGAAATTCCTTTTTAAATAAAAAGTTTTTGAATCCACGCTTAGGAACACGTCTATGTAAAGGCATTTGACCACCCTCAAACCATGCTCTATGCTTTGACCCTGAACGTGAGTGATAGCCATTATCGCCTCGCCCAGCATTCCTACCTAAGCCAGAACCATGTCCTCTTCCAATTCGCTTTTTGGAATGTATAGCTCCCTCTGTTGGCTTTAATTGCCCTAGCTTCATAAAGCTTCCTCAATTTTTACTAAATAATTAACTCTGTTTATCATACCTCTCACGGCAGGTGAATCAAGATGCTCTACTGTTTGATGCATTTTGCGTAAACCTAATGCTTTTAATGTCAACTTGGCTTTTTGTTTATATCCAATTGAACTTTTAATCTGCGTAATTTTTAATTTTTTAGCCATACTAATTAAAGACTTCTTTAACTGTTATACCGCGCTTACTAGCTATACTAAAAGCATCCTGTAATTCTCCTAATGCTTTAATTGTAGCCTTAGTAACATTCATCTGGTTATTTGAACCAAATCTTTTTGTTAAAATATTTTGTATTCCAACTTGCTCCACAACAGCACGAACTGCAGCACCTGCAATTATTCCTGTACCGGGTGCAGCTGGTTTTAACATTACTTGACTAGACCCATAGCGTGAAATAATCTTGTGAGGAATTGTACCATTTATCAAAGGTATTTTAATTATATTTTGTTTTGCATCTTCTTTACCTTTATTTATGGCAGACATTACTTCGCCAGCTTTACCTTGACCAATGCCAACATGTCCGGCGCCATCGCCTACAACAACCAAAGCACCAAAACGAAAGTTTTTACCTCGAGATGTTACTTTTGATACGCGAGTGACTCGAATAACAACTTCTTCTTTTAAATCTAATTCTGCAGGATTAATCATATTATTTTCTTATTTTTAAAATTCTAGACCAGCTTCTCGTGCGGCATCAGCTACTGCTTTTACGCGACCATGGTACGGATAACCATTGCGGTCAAAAACAACTTCTTTAACTTTATTTTTTAAAGCTCTCTCAGCCACTGTTGTACCCACTAGAATACTTACCTCTGTTTTTGATTTAGCTTTTTCCACCAATTTTTCAATAATTTTATCCAATGATGATGCCGAAGCTAAAGTCTTTCCATCATGATCATTAATAACTTGAGCACTAATATGTTTATTTGAACGATAAACAACTAGTCTGGGGCGATTAGGGTGAGCAACATTATTCCGTTTACTTCTGTTACGTCGCCTATCATTCCGCATTTCATTCGTAGACATTTTTCTCATTAAGCACCACCGCCAACTGTTTTACCTTGTTTAGATCGTACATATTCATTTTTATATCGAATGCCTTTACCTTTGTAAGGTTCAGGTTTACGAAATGAACGAATTTTTGCAGCAACTTCACCAACTAGTTGCTTGTTTATACCACTTATAACAATCTCTGTTCGATTGGTTTTAATATCAAGTCCATCAGGAGGCTCAAAATATATATCATGAGAAAATCCAAGTTGAAGCACTAAATATTTCCCTTGCATATTGGCCTGATAACCCACGCCTCTAAGTTCTAACTCTTTTGAAAAACCTTCTGACACACCTTGAACGCCGTTAGATATTAATTGCCTAACCGTCCCATGTAAAGATCGATGCATTCTAGAATCAGATGGCCTCTTAACTGTTATAGACCCATCATTATCTTTAACTTCCATTTCATGATGAAAAGTAACTATTAATGATCCTTTTGGTCCTTTAATGTCAATAGCATTACTATTAATATTAAAAGTTACACCAGCAGGAAGTTCAATTATTTTATTACCAATTCTTGACATTTTTTTACCAAATATTACAAAGCACTTCACCACCAATACGCATACGCTTTGCTGCTTTATTTGAAATAACTCCTTTTGATGTAGATAAAATTGCGATTCCTAATCCATCTAAAACACGTGGAATTTGATCACCACCTACATAGATTCTGCGTCCTGGCTTACTTACACGCTCAATGCCTGAAATAACAGCTTTACCACGATGGTCATATTTCAAAAAAATACGAATTGAAGATTTAATATTATTTTGTACGAACATAAAATCTTCAATATAGCTTTCTTGTTTTAGTACAAATGCTATACGCTTTTTAAGATTAGACATTGGAATGTCAACAAAACGCTTATCAACAGACATACCGTTTCGAATTCTTGTTAGCATATCAGCAACTGGATCAGTCATAGACATATAATTTTTCTCCTACCAACTAGCTTTTGTGACACCAGGGATTTCACCTTTTAGCGCCATTTCTCTAAAACATATTCTACAAAGGCCAAATTTTCTTAAATAACCATCAGCACGGCCGCAGTTAAAACAGCGACTATATGCTCTTGAACTAAACTTAGGTTTTCTTTTTGCTTTAACTATTAGCGATTTTCTAGCCATTATGTAGCCTCATCAACTTCTTCTTTTTTAACCGGTTTATCCCGTAAGGGGAGACCAATAAATTTTAATAACCAATATGATTCATCATTTGTTTTTGCTGTAGTAGAGAATGTTATATCCATACCACGAATACTATCAATCTCATCATAATTAATCTCAGTAAAAATGATTTGTTCTTTAACACCAAATGAATAATTACCACGTCCATCAAAAGACTTAAATGATAATCCTCTAAAATCACGTGTTCGTGGCAAAGCTACACTAATTAAACGCTCCATAAAATCATACATTCTATTTCCACGCAATGTTACCTTACAACCAACTGGGTACCCTTTGCGAATCTTGAAATTAGATATATCTTGTTTAGATTTTGTAATTACAGGTTTTTGTGCTGATATTAATGTTAATTCTTGGATTGCACTTTCTAATTTTTTAGGGTTGTCCTTAGCATCGCCAATACCCATATTAATTGTAATATGACTAATATTTGGGACTTCCATTTTATTATTATAGTCAAAGTGATTAATCATATCAGGAATAACTACATTTAAGTATTTCCCCTTAAGGTTTGAAACAATTGGCATATTTTTTTTACTTGCCATCTATTTTAACCAATCTCTTCACCAGTTTTATTAGCAATTCTAACTTTTGTACCATCATCTAATTTTTTGTAACCTATTCTTGTAGGTTTACCTAAGTGCAATACCATCAAGTTTGATATATGTAAAGACGCTTCTTTTTCAATAATGCCACCCTGAGGATTGTCCTGCGATGGTTTTGTATGTCTTTTAATCAAATTAACACCCTCAATAATCACTCTATCTTTTTTAGGAAAAGCATACAATACTTTCCCTTCTTGCCCTCGATTATTCCCTCGAATAACGCGAACAGTCATTCCTGTTTTAATATGCATTAAAGTACCTCCGGAGCCATAGATACAATTTTCATATATCCACTCTCACGTAACTCTCGAGCAACAGGTCCCAATACACGAGTTCCTCTTGGCTCTCCAGCTGTGTTCAAAAGTACAGCCGCGTTATCATCAAATCGTATATAACTACCATCTGAACGTCGCACTTCTTTCCTAGTTCTAACCACCACTGCTCTAGTTACTTGTCCTTTTTTAACCATCCCGCCAGGAATTGCTTGTTTCACAGTTACTACAATTAAATCTCCTAGTGATGCATATCGACGGCGACTACCACCCAATACTTTAAAACAAAGCACTTCACGCGCACCTGAATTATCTGCGACTTTAAGTCTTGTTTCTTGCTGTATCACTTTAATTTATCCAATTTTACAGATTCACGTATTATTTCATTAATACGCCATCTTTTATTTTTACTCATTGGTCGCATAGAACTAATTTTAACTATATCACCTAGTTTTGGCTCAATTGACTCAACATGCACTAGATGTTTTTTAAACCTTTTAACAAATTTTTTATAAACTGGATGGGGAATCTTTCTAGTGACTTCTACAACTACTGTCTTTTCCATCTTATCACTAACAACTTCACCAACCATGGACTGTCTTTTTCTGTTCGCCATGATTATTTTTCATCCTTTCCAGTACGTAAACCAAGATCAAATTCTTTTTTAATTGTTTTCAATTGAGCAATTTCTTTTTTTAAATGGTTAATCTTTATTGGGACTTCTAGCTGCTGCAGAGCTTTTTGAAAGCGTAAATTTTGAAGAGCTTCTTCACTATCTTTCAATTTTTCATCAATATCTGAAAAGGTTAAATCATTCAAAGCTTGTCTTTTCATTATACTTCTCTTCTACCTACAATTTTTGTTTTAATTGGAAGTTTATGTGAAGCATTATGAAATGCCTCTTCGGCGCCTAATCGATCCACACCTTCAACTTCAAATAAAATTCGTCCTGGCTTTACAACTGCAACCCAATATTCAGGAGAACCCTTACCTTTTCCCATTCGTGTTTCAGCAGGTTTTTTTGTTATAGGTTTATCTGGAAAAATACGAATCCACATTTTACCTATTTTTCTAATTACACGTGTAATAGATATACGGCAAGCTTCAATTTGCCTACTAGTTACCCACCCTGGCTCTACAGCTTTTAGACCATAGGTTCCAAATGCGACATAATCACCACCCTTAGCCATCCCTTTACGGTTTCCGCGATGGTGTCTACGAAATTTAGATTTTTTAGGTTCTAACATAATCCTTACCTAGAAGACTGACCTTTGCAAATCCAAACTTTAATACCAATTATTCCATATTGAGTTTGTACTTCAGTAAGGACATAATCTATTTCTGCTCTTAATGTATGCAAGGGAACTTTTCCTTGTGAAAATTTTTCACTCCTAGCTATTTCTGAACCACCTAAACGGCCAGCAACATTAATTCGAATTCCATCTGCTCCCATTCGCATTGTAGATTGAATAACTTTATTTACTACTCTTCTATATGATACTTTTTTTTGTAACTGATGACCAATATTTGAGCCAACTAGTGCAGCATCTAACTCTGGACGCTTTACTTCCGAAATATTAATTTGAATTTTTTTCTTTGTGAGCTGTTTAATCTCATCTTTCAATCTATTAACTTCCTCACCACCCTTACCGATAACAATGCCGGGTCTTGCAGTATGGATAGTTACAGTTACAGATTTAGAGGATCTACTAATCTCAACTCGTGAAATACCAGCATTTGGTAAGCGAGCCTTTAAATATTTTCGAATTCTCACATCTTCTTCTAATCCTTTTGCAAATGAGTCACCCGCAAACCATGTTGATCGCCAATCTTTATTTATTTGTAGTCTAAATCCTACTGGATGTGTTTTTTGACCCAAACAATCCTCCTAATTATTATTATCAGCAACTACAACAGTCAAATGAGCTGTTGGTTTATTTAGTTTAGAAATTCTTCCCATAGAGGCAGCCCTAAATCGTTTCATATGAGGTCCACCATCGGCATAACATTCTTTAACTTTAATATTTTCAGTATTTAAATCTGTATTTTCAGATTTATTTAAAAGATTTGCTATGGCAGAGCGAAGCGTTTTTTCAATATGCACAGAAGCTTTAGCCTTTGAAAAATGCAAATAGTTCAATGCTTCTTCAGCGCCACAGCCTCTTACCTCATCTAAAATTATTCTTATTTTACGAGGAGACTGACGGATATGGCGAGTAATTGCTTTTGCTTCCATCTTATTTCTTTCTATCTCCAGAATGTAACCTGAACGTCCGAGTTGGTGAAAATTCACCTAACTTATGACCAACCATATTTTCATATACAAAAACAGGGATAAACTTATTACCATTATGAACAGCGAAAGTATGGCCTACAAAATCAGGGGTTATCATAGAACGACGTGACCAAGTTTTAATAACTTGTTTTTTACTGCCTTCATTCATTTTATCAACTTTTTTTTGAAGTTTAGCATCAACGAATGGACCTTTTTTTAATGAACGGGCCATTTTACTTTCTCCTCTTCACAATATAATCATTAGATTTTTTATTCTTTTTTCGAGTTTTATAACCCTTGGTTGGCTGTCCCCAAGGAGAAACAGGATGTCGACCTCCGGAAGTTTTACCTTCACCGCCACCATGAGGGTGATCTACTGGGTTCATAACCACACCTCTTACCGTTGGCCTTTTACCAAGCCAACGACTCCGACCAGCTTTTCCTGAAACAATTTGCTCATGCGATTTATTTCCGACTTCTCCTATAGTAGCAAAACAGTTATCAATAATCTGCCTAATTTCCCCCGAAGGCAGCTTTACAGTTGCAAACCCACCGTCATGTGCCATTATTTGCGCTGCTGCTCCTGCGCTCCGAACTAATTGGCCACCTCTTCCTGGGACCAATTCAACATTATGAACAAACATTCCTGTAGCTACTTTTTTTATTGGAAGAGAATTACCAACTCGAAGTGGTGCATTCTCTCCTGAAATTATTTCATCACCAACTTTAGTTCCAAAAGGAGAAAGTATATATCGTTTTTCTCCATCAGCATAAAATAATAAAGCAATATTTGCTGAACGATTTGGGTCGTATTCAATTGATGCTACTTTAGCAGGTATATCAAACTTATCTCTTTTAAAATCAATAATTCTATAGCGGCGGCGATGACCGCCACCACGATGCCTAACCGTTATTCGTCCTTTATTGTTACGACCACCGGTTTTCCTTAATGCCACAGTTAAACTTTTTTCTGGAGTACTTTTAGTTATTTCTGCAAAATCTGACCTAGTTGCGAATCTATTACCTGGAGTAGTAGGTTTTATAATTCTTATACCCACTATTCGACCACATCACCTTCTAGAAGGTTAATTGAATTGCCTTCTTTTAATGTTACGACCGCTTTTTTCCAACTAGCTCTATTACCTTTAGTACGAATTGTACGTCCACCGCTACGAACTGTCATATTTTTTTCTTTACCAATACGATTCATTGTCGCAACTTTTTTAACCTCAACATCAAATTTTTCTTCAATTGCTCTTTTAATTTCAATTTTATTTACGCCTTTCATTACTTGAAAAGCATATTTGAGCTCTAGCTCTTCTAAGCGACTTAACTTTTCTGTAAAAAGGGGGCGAATGATAATTTTTTGATAAGACATTAAGATTTAACTATAAGTGAATCATTTAATAATGCTAAACCTGCTTTTTCAAATAAAAGCACTTCACAATCCAATAAATCATAAGTGCTAGCAGATGTAGCTTGAACAACATATATATTTGGGATATTTCGAGCGGCTAAGAATACCTTTTCATTATTTGCAGCAATTAAAATAGTAAGTTTTTTTCCTTCTAAGCTCAAAACCTTCAATATTTCAATGAATTCTTTAGTTTTACCATTATCAACTACTATTTCATCTACGACAACTAAGTTTCCAGCGCTTGCCTTATCAGATAAGACTGACCGACGTGCCAAACGGCGCATCTTCTTCGGCATCTTTGTATCATATCCATGCGGCTCTGGGCCAAAAACAACTCCACCACCCTTCCAAATAGGAGATCTAATGGTACCCGCACGAGCAACGCCACGTCCCTTTTGTGCAAATGGTTTTTTACCACCACCTCTTACAGCTGATCTATTTTTCGAAGCATGCGTTCCTTGCCTACCATTAGCCAATTCAGCAATTACGGCTTGATGGACAACACTCTCATTTGGTTTAATTCCAAAAACTGTATCATCCACGGTTACAGTAGTCCCCTTACTTCCATCTTTTTTTAATACATTTAATTTCATTTTACTTTGTAATGTAAATAATTCCATTTTCTGCTCCAGGCACAGCACCTTTTAGCAAAATATAATTTTTTTCTTTATCAATCGAAACAACTTCCAAGTTTCTTACTGTCATACGTTTATTTCCGTATTGTCCAGCCATTTTCATACCTTTGAAAACTCGAGAAGGATCTGATGCCTGACCAATAGAACCCGCTGATCGTGGATGCTCTCTCTGGCCATGCGTTTTTGGTCCTCCACTAAAACCATGCCTTTTCATAACACCGGAAAACCCTCGACCTTTAGTTGTACCAGAGACGTCAACATATTCACCTTCTTTGAATAAAGATACGTTAAATTTTTGACCAGCTTGATAATCATAATCAGGAACAGGAATAAATTCTGCTAAAAATCTTTTTGCTTCGGTATTTGCTTTTTTAAAATGCCCATCCAATGCTTTATTTGAATGTTTACTTTTACGAATACCATAACCAACTTGAATAGCATCATAGCCATCACTTTTCTGTGTCTTAACTTGCGTTACCACACATGGCCCAGCTTCTACTACAGTGACAGGTATAGCTTGCCCTTCGCTATTAAAAACTTGAGTCATTCCAATTTTTTTACCAATCAATCCACGCATTACTAAACTTTTATTTCTATGTCAACACCGGCCGGTAGGTCAAGCTTCATTAAAGCTTCAACAGTCTTAGGTGTGGAATTTAAAATGTCTATTAAACGTTTATGAATTTTAGTCTGAAATTGCTCACGTGATTTTTTATTAACAAATGGCGATCTAAGAACAGTATAAACAGTTCTTTTTGTAGGTAGAGGAATAGGCCCAGAGATGACTGCGCCCGTCGACTTAGCAGTCTTAACTATTTTTTCAGTTGACTTATCGATCAAGGAGTGATCGTAAGCTTTTAAACTAATTCGTATTGTTTGTTTAGCCAAAATTAATCCTAAATTATTCTACTATCTCTGTTACAACACCAGCGCCAACTGTATGGCCGCCTTCTCTAATCGCAAAACGAAGTTCTTTATCCATTGCGATTGGTGTTATTAA